>OJDV01000341.1_pt1 | contig 16783 bp, 16 predicted proteins | sample 1592911 | NCBI WGS metagenome assembly OJDV01 (sample SAMN05416860, study PRJEB24817) | seawater metagenome | isolation source: Sea water | place: Canada:Atlantic | collected 2013-11 | reverse complement strand
CGAGATTTCTGCCTGTCTCGTGGGCTCGGAGATGTGTATAAGAGACAGCTTATAACCCCTTTGAAGTTTCTTCATTATTTATATACCCAGAACAAGAATGGCAGAGAGTACATGATTCTGTCAAGCCATTAAGTAGTTTTGACCCAAATCACAGAAATTTACAACAAAAAATTATTGGTAGTGCATTTTTCGCAGAACCAGATAAGGGTTCTCGAATTCAACTCCCAGTAAACATGCGTCAGGTAGCTTCTATGGACAAAAAGGTCATACTGTTGGGCATGGGCGATAAATTTGAACTATGGAATGAAGAAGCATTAATGAAACTAAGACATCAGATTCCAGACCTCAGTGAAGGTGTTTCTGATGATATGAAAAAACTGGTACTGTAGGAAATGAGTAATGCGCATGAGACGGTTCTTTTAAATGAGGCTGTGACAGCTCTTGGTATTAAACAGAATGGAAATTATGTCGATGCAACTTTTGGACGTGGTGGGCACAGCCAACTTATCTTATCACAATTAAACAATGGAAAATTATTGGTGATAGATCAAGATCCTGTGGCGATAGAAACAGCTCAACAGTTGAATAATAAAGATTTGTTGATTGAGCACGGGCCTTTTGAGCAACTTGAAGCAATGATTGCAAAACATTTTGATAACAAAGTTGATGGCATCCTTTTTGATTTAGGTGTGTCATCACCACAAATTGACGAAGCGCATCGAGGGTTTAGCTTTAACAAGGACGGTCCTTTGGATATGCGTATGGATACAAGCGGTGGCGAAACAGCGGCCCAATGGTTAAACCAAGCAGACTGGAAAGAAATATCTAAGGTTTTATGGAGATATGGTGAAGAAAAAAACGCCACTAAGATTGCCAAAGAAATAGTTATATACCGTGAAGAGATCAAGCCATTGGAAACGACCAATGAGTTAGTAGGGATTATTGAAAAAATCAACAAATACAGTAAAAAACACCCTGCTACGAGATCTTTTCAAGCGATAAGAATTCATTTGAATAGAGAGCTAGAACAAGTTGAAAATGTTTTGCCTGCTGCATTAAATAGTTTAAATCCAAATGGCAGATTGGTAGTAATTAGCTTTCATTCATTAGAAGACAGAATTGTGAAACGATTCTTTAAGAAACAAGCCAGTACTGGAAAATACGACAAAAGAATGCCCATTGCACCACTAGAAAGTGCAAGTTTAAAAATAGTAGGAAAACCCATAAAAGCATCTGGGGCTGAACTACAAAACAACCCAAGAGCAAGAAGCGCGATAATGCGTGTAGCTGAAAAACTATGAAGCTTAAAGACTTGATAATACCCCTGTCTTTATTGGCTTTATTGTTGTTTGTTATTGTGAACTATATTTATTTGCAACACAAAACAAGGAATCAATTTGTTGATTTGCAAGTATTGATAGAACAAGAACGCAACCTGAATGCTGATTGGGGAAGATTACAAATAGAACACTCAACTTTGGTTAATAATAGTCGAATTGAGGCGGAAGCAACTAAACAACTGGACATGAAAGTACCAGATAGTGAACATATTTTAAACATAAAACGATGATAAAAAAGGCAACACATAAAACAAAGAAAAGAGGTAACGCCGTGAATGTGAATATGCGCATGTCTATCGTTATTGCCTTTTTAATGCTGTGTTTCATAGTAATCGTTGCCCGTGCGTTTACTATTCAGGTTAAAGGCAAAGAATTTTATACAAAACAAGGTGATATTCGCCAGATTAGAGAAATTGACCTTTTGGTGCCACGGGGTACAATTTTTGATAGAAATGGAGAACCATTAGCCATCAGCACACCGATGGTTTCTATTGGCATTGAACCATCAAAATTAATTGATCAACTGTCAAGAATTGAACAATTGGCCGAAGCTTTAGATTTGGATCCTATCAAACTGAAAGAATTGGTTACAGATAAGAAGAATAAAAAATTTATCTACATTAAACGCCGCATCCCTCCTTATTTGGCTGATTCTGTTAAAGCATTAAATATTACAGGTGTTGAATTTAGAAAAGAATTTAAAAGATTCTACCCTGCTGGAGAAATAACTTCACAATTAATTGGATTTACTGATGCAAATGACATTGGTAAAGAAGGCATTGAGAGCACTTATGATCAATGGTTAGCTGGTCAAACTGGCAGCAAACAAGTTATGCAAGACCGTTTTGGGCACATTATAAAAGACATCAAGGAAGTGACTGTTGCCAAGCCTGGAAAAGACATTGATTTAAGCATCGATAGAAGATTGCAATACGTGGCTTATAAAGCCTTAAAAACTGCCGTTTACAAACACAAAGCAGAAAAAGGGGCTGCCATTATTTTGGATGCAGCTACGGGTGAAGTATTGGCCATGGTTTCACAACCCTCTTACAACCCCAATAACAAAACCCAAGAATCTATTTCTGGCATGCGTAACCGTGCCACACAAGATATCTATGAACCAGGATCTGTAATAAAACCATTTACAGTTGTTGCTGGTTTATTAAGTGGCGAATACACAGATGAAAGTATTATTGATACTGCACCTGGTGTTTTTGAAGTTGATGGCTATAAAATTAAAGACTTCAGAAATTATGGCGACATAAACTTAGAAAAACTATTGGCAAAATCAAGCAATATTGGTGCTGCAAAAATCGCCCTTAATATTAGTAAAAGCCATCTTTGGGATACTTTTAATTTGTTTGGGCTTGGCTCTAGTACTAACAGTGGGATCATTGGAGAGTCTTCAGGTCATTTGCCTGATCACAGTCGATGGTCACGTTCTCGTCAAGCCAACATCGCATATGGATATTCTTTACAAGTCACTACATTACAACTGGCTGTAGCATATGCCGCTATCGCCAACAATGGAAGGTTAAGAAACCCAACATATATAAAAGGTGAAATTAAACAAGACAAAGCCATTATCGACCCTAAAGTCGCTAACACAGTCAGCAAAATGCTTGAAGCAGTAGTCACTAAAGAAAACACTGGTAACAAGGCCATAATTGAAGGTTACAAAGTTGCTGGTAAAACAGGAACCGCTCAAATGGCAGCACAAGGCGGATATTCTGATAATTACATTGCCAGTTTTGTTGGTTATGCACCAGCAGAAAATCCTAGACTCGTTGTGGCTATTAGTATTACTGACCCAGCTGGTGAAGAATATGGTGGCGGGGTCGTAGCAGCTCCAATATTTAAGCAAATTATGCAGAATAGTTTAAGAATATTGAATATCTCACCAGAAAATTACCAACCACAATTAGCACTGGAGGCCAGCAATGAAGATTGATTTGAGCCAAGTATTAAATTGGGTAGGTATCGATACTGAAAAGTTGAATATTGCTGTAACAGGCATTTGTCATAATAGCAGAAGAATCACTACTGGTGATTTATTTATCGCTTTGAGTGGTTATGACAACCATGGCATAGACTTTGCTTACCAAGCTCAACGTGGCGGTGCATGTGCCATATTAGCTGAGTCTGTCAACAAAGGAAGAGCCAAACCAAAAGGCAGGCAACAACCATTAACTATCCCTGTTATTGAGGTAGAAAATTTATCTGAAAAAATAGGTGTCTTAGCAGCAAATTTTTATCAAAATCCTTCTGAGTCGCTTGAATTAATAGGTATAACTGGAACCAATGGAAAAACTTCATCGGCGTGGTTGATGTTACAAGCTTGGGATAAACTGGGCATTAAAGGCGCTTATATAGGCACATTGGGATATGGTAATTTACAGCAAATGCATGAACTGAAGAACACCACACCATCTTCACTTGAAATACAAAAAATCTTAGCCGAATTTGTTGAACAAGACATCACCCATGTTAGCTTTGAAGTTTCTTCTCATGGATTAGATTTAGGCAGGGTTAATGCCACAAGATTTTCAGGTGCAGCTTATACAAATCTCAGTAGAGATCATTTAGATTTCCATGAAACAATGGACAAATACGCTGCTGCCAAAGAGAAATTATTTACCGATTATGGCATCGAATTCGCTGTCATTAACTTTAAAGATTATTATGGTAAAAAATGGTTATCAGAATTAACCTGCCAAACAATAAGTTACGCCATTGATGATTCGAATGCTGATTTGTATGCTAATAATATTACCCTCAGCCCTAAAGGCATTGATTTCACATTAAATTGGAACAACAAACCATATCCAGTTTTTACAACATTGTTAGGCAGGTTTAATATTGATAATTTGATGTTAATTGTTTCGACATTATTGTGTCAAAAATTTACTCCTGAAGAAATTGTCAAACTCATCCCTCAATTAAGCCCAGTTCCGGGCAGAATTAATTGTGTTGAACCTGACATTAAATCTGATGATTGTCCTTTAATAATAGTGGATTATGCCCACACACCAGATGCATTAGAACAAGTTCTGACTGCCCTGAAAGAACACAATGCAAGAAAAATCTGGTGTGTATTTGGCTGTGGAGGCAACCGTGACAAAGGCAAAAGACCAGAAATGGGCTATATTGCAGAAACCTTAGCTGATGTTGTTATTGTGACCGATGACAACCCAAGATACGAAGACAACGAGCAAATTACTCAAGATATTTTATTGGGCATGAAAACACATCCTTTGGTTATTCATTCTCGAAAACAAGCCATTGCCCATGCCATTGAACATGCTCAAGCAGAAGATATTATTTTAATCGCAGGCAAAGGCCATGAAAACTACCAACTCATCAATGGTCAGTACACCACATTTGATGACAGAATAATAGCCACTGAATTACTGAACGAAAAAATGGAGGAATGCGCATGATTAGCATGAACCTTCATCAGGCAGCTGCTGTAACAGGCGCCACACTTGTTGGTAAACCTGCACAATTTCGAGGCATATGTACCGATTCAAGAAAAGATTGCACGGGCAAACTTTTTGTTGCATTAAAAGGTGAAAATTTTAATGGTGAAGACCATTGTCAGTCGGCTATCGATAATGGTGCTGTTGCAATATTGGTTAGTTCAGCTCAAGAAGTAGAGGTTCCCCAACTCATTTGTGAAGAAAGTTTAGCTGCTTTATCTGTATTGGCCAAAAATTGGTCCAATCAATGTAAAGCAAAAGTGATTGCCATAACCGGATCAAACGGCAAAACAACTGTGAAAAACATGATTCATTCAATCCTTTCAGTTTCAAATAAATGTTCTGCTACACTTGGAAATTTAAACAATGAAATAGGAGTGCCTTTAACCTTATGCAATATTCACAAGGATGATGATTATGCCGTTGTTGAAATGGGTGCTGCAAAACTGGGTGATATCTTGTGGCTAGTCTCATTGGTTGACATTACTACTGCTGCCATTACCAATGTTTCAGAAGCGCACATAGGGCGATTCGGATCATTTGAAACCATTATTAAGGAAAAAGGCCAAATAGTTGCCAAGCTCAACGATAAAGATTTTGCTGTTTTACCCATTGATGATGAAAATTATAACTATTGGACAACATTAACCAATGGCAAAATACTGAGTTTCGGTACAAACCAAGCCGCTTCAATAAAAATCAATGACAATCAAGAATTTAGCTTAACGGTCAATGATAGCAAAATAAATAATATAAAATTGCCCGTTGTTGGCATTCATAACCAAGCCAATGCTGCATGCGCAACTGCCATAGCCAATTCATTAGATATTAATAATGATGACATTAAAAAAGGCTTAGAGACATTTAATCCACCACAAGGAAGACTGCAATTCATGGGAGAAATTGATGGCAACATTATCATTAATGATAGTTATAACGCAAATCCACAATCTGTAAAGGCGGCCATAGATGTTTTAGCTTCTTATGACGGAAACACGACATTAATATTAGGTGACATGGCTGAATTAGGGAACGATTCATTAAAGCACCACCAGCACGTGGGTGAATTTGCCAAACAAAACAAGGTGACACATTTATTAACCATTGGCCAAGATTCAAAACAAGCCAGCCTCGCTTTTTCAGATGAAACCATGCATTTTACAGACATAGACTCTTTAAAAAATCATCTATTAAAGAGTTGGAATAAATATGGCACGGTTTTAGTTAAAGGATCTCGTTCAATGCACCTTGAAGACTTAATTGATGGTTTAATAAAATCGGAGAAAGTGGCATGATACTTTGGATTGCACAGTATTTTCAAGAGAATCATAGTTGGTTGAATTTATTTTCATACCAAACATTTAGAGCCATTATGGCTGCATTAACAGCTTTGATGCTTTCTGTTTTCCTCGGCCCTGTATTTATTAGAAAACTACAAGAAAAACAAATTGGACAACATGTTAGAAGCCTTGGTCCCGAATCTCACCTATCAAAACAAGGCACACCAACTATGGGTGGCGCATTAATAATATTTTCCATCATAGTAGCCTGTTTGTTGTGGTCAGATTTAACCATTAATTATGTTTGGATTTGTATGTATGTATTGTTTGGGTTTGGCTTAATTGGTTGGTTAGATGATTACAGAAAGTTAGTATTAAAAGATTCTGCTGGTTTATCAGCTAAATGGAAATATACTTTGCAATCAATATTTGGTATCAGTGCTGTTTTGTTTCTTTACTATTATGGTGATAACAGTCTAACCACACAAATGGTTATACCCTTTGTAAAAGATTTAGACTGGGCCTTGGGTTGGCTGGTTATTCCTTTAGGTTATTTTGTCATGGTTGGCTCATCTAATGCTGTTAACTTAACTGATGGATTGGATGGTTTGGCAATCATGCCCGTGGTATTAGTAGCCGCTGCATTAGGTGTTATCACTTATTTATCTGGCCATGCAGTGTTTTCTGATTATTTGTTTATACCCTTTATTCAAAATGCCGGTGAAGTGGCTATATTTTGTGCGGCCATAGTAGGCTCTGGCTTGGGTTTCTTGTGGTTTAATACTTATCCAGCTGAAATGTTTATGGGTGATGTCGGCGCCTTATCTTTAGGTGCAGCATTAGGCATTGTTGCCATCATTGCCCGTCAAGAGCTTGTATTTTTCATTATGTGTGGGGTTTTTGTTATGGAAACAATCTCAGTCATACTTCAAGTAGGCTCATATAAGTTACGCAAAAAAAGAATTTTCAAAATGGCACCCATACATCACCATTTTGAATTAAAAGGCTGGCCAGAACCAAAAGTGGTTGTTCGTTTTTGGATCATGGCATTAATCATGGTTTTAATTGGTTTAGCCACATTGAAAGTTAGATAAGAGTATTAATATATATAAAATGAAGATTTCATCTAAACAAGCAAACAAAATGTCCTCCAATAGCTATCTGGCTGTGGGCGTAGACTTTTGGTTGATGGTATCTGCTTTGAGCCTGATTGGAATAGGCATAATTATGGTGGCATCATCATCTTTTGCCATTGCTGAAAAATATAACCACGATGCCTTTTATTATCTTAAACGTCACATATTATATATTGGAATAGGCACTTTATTGAGCTCTATTATTTTGGCAATAAAAATGGACTGGATGCAACAATTAAGCCGTGTACTAATTGTCGTGGCCATCATATTGTTAATTATTGTTTTGATTCCTGGAATTGGAGTCAAAATAAATGGTGCCAGAAGATGGATCAATCTGGGTATAGCCAGATTTCAGGTAGTTGAAGCCGTTAAACTGGCCATGATTGTTTATTTAGCTGGATACATCGTCAAACACAAACAAGGCTTACAAAACAAATTCTTTGGCGTCATCAAACCTTTGTTGTTAGCAATGGTATTGGCATTATTACTGTTGTTGCAACCAGATTTTGGTTCTGCTGTATTATTATTAATTATTACCTTATTTATGATATACATTGCTGGCGCCCGATACCGCGACTTAACTATACTTGGATTGGTTTCCGCTTCATCAATGGCCATAATTGCCATAGCAGAACCTTATAGAATGCAAAGATTAAAAGGATTTATAAATCCATGGGATGATCCATTTGATGGAGGCTTTCAATTAGTGCAAGCCTTAATTGCCATAGGCAGTGGCAAGGTCTCTGGAATTGGCATTGGTGGCAGTGTTCAAAAACTATTTTACTTACCTGAAGCTCATACTGACTTTATATTTTCAGTTTTTGCTGAAGAAATGGGCTTTGTTGGTGTGATTTTATTGATCAGTTTGTTCGTCATTTTAATTACCAGAATATTTTCTATTTCTAAAACGGCGCTTGAAAATGGTAAGGAATTTGCAGCATATGCCTGTGCTGGTATCGGTGTTTGGATTGCCTTGCAAGCTTTTTTAAGCATGGGTGTTAATTTAGGATTGTTACCAACAAAAGGTTTAACTCTGCCATTTATTAGTTCTGGTGGCTCTGCCATTATGATGAGCCTTTTAAGCTTAGCCATTGTTATGCGCGTTTCCTATGAAAACAGAATGCACAATGTTAAAGCCATAAGAAGCCACAATGAGGCGGCCCTATGAATGCTTCAATAACAAAAGTAGCCATTATGGCAGGCGGTACAGGTGGCCACATATTCCCAGGTTTAGCTGTTGCAAAAAAACTATCTGAAAAAAATGCCAAAGTGGTTTGGTTAGGTGCGATTGGTGGCATGGAAGAGAAATTGGTTAAACAACACAACATACCTATTAAATTATTAAAAATAAAAGGTTTAAGAGGAAAAGGCATAAAAGGATTATTAACACTGCCGTTTAAATTATTTTCAGCCACAAGAGCTGCAGCAAAATACTTTAAACAAGAACAAATTGATGCCGTAATTAGTATGGGTGGATATGTTGCTGGGCCTGGTGGTTTAGCTGCAAGATTTAAACGCATCCCATTATTAGTGCATGAACAAAACAGCAAATTTGGCATGACCAATAAATACTTAGCAAAATGGGCTAAAAAAGTTTTAACAGGATTTAACCTTAATGGACTGTATGGTTCTCAATGGGTGGGCAATCCCGTAAGAAAAGAAATTGAAGAATGTACTAAAGACAAAAAAAGTGACCAAAGCCTCAATGTTCTTATTATAGGTGGCTCACTGGGTGCCAATAGCCTTAATACACGTGTTCCAGAATTATTGCATGAATTAATTGACTCAGATTCCATTTCAATTAAACACCAGTGTGGTAAAAACAACAAAGAAACAACACAAGAAAATTATCCTAATTCTTCAGTTGTAGAAGTACATGAATTTATTAACGACATGGCTGCCGCGTATGCATGGGCCGATGTTGTTATTGCACGAGCAGGCGCTTTAACAATCGCTGAAATCAATGCGGTGGGATTACCCGCAATATTTGTGCCCTACCCTTATGCAGTGGATGACCACCAAACTTCTAATGCTGAAAATATTGTAGAAAATAACGCTGGATATATTTGGCAGGAAACTCAAAAGATTGAAATTCTAAAGTCCTATATAGAAGAGCTATGTAGTGATTCAACCAAAAGATTAGAGATGGCGAAAAATTCAAAAAACTTACACAAACATGATTCTGCTGAAAAGGTTGCCAATCTTTGCTTGGAGTTAGTTAAATGAGCTACTTAACTCCTAAAAACAGATTTGTTAACCGCATGAAGAATATCCACATGATTGGGATAGGTGGAAGCGGTATGAGTGGCATTGCTGAAGTATTACATAATCTTGGCTTTAATGTATCTGGTTCCGATTTAAACAAAAGTGATGTTGTACAACGGTTAATCAAGATGGGCATTACAGTGATGATTGGTCACAATGAATCTAACATTAAAGATGCCAATGTTGTGGTCATTTCATCGGCCATTAGAGAGACCAATCCTGAACTTATTGCTGCAAGAAAACAGGCGACAACTATTTTATCACGGGCTGAAATGTTGGCTGAGTTAATGCGCTTTAAAATAGGCATTGCAGTAGCAGGGACACATGGGAAAACCACAACCACATCACTGGTAGCCAGCGTATTGGCTGCCGGAAAACTAGATCCAACTTTTGTTATTGGAGGCTTATTAAATTCTGCTGGCACTAATGCTGGGTTAGGAACCAGTGAATACTTGGTAGCTGAGGCTGATGAAAGCGATGGTTCCTTCCAATTATTACAACCCATTTTAGCAGTAGTTACAAATATTGATGCCGACCACATGCAGACATTTGATGGTAAAATTTCATTGTTGAAAAAAGCATTTGATAATTTTTTACACCATTTACCATTTTACGGTGTAGCGATACTGTGTATTGATGATGACAATGTTGCAGAACTTGCATCCAGATTACTCAGACCAACCATCACTTATGGTTTGTCTGAAAATGCAATGGTACGTGCATTAAACATTAAAAACCACAGACAAAATACAACATTTGACGTTACCAAAGATAACAATCTTATTGCAAAAGGTGTCACAATAAACTTACCTGGCTTACACAATGTACAAAATGCTCTAGCAGCCATCTCAATTGCTTTAGAACTGGGTGTATCTGTAGACCTTATAAAAGAAGGATTACAAAATTTCGCAGGTATTGGTAGAAGATTTAATTTGTATCAAGACCTTAAATGCAAAGCAGGAACATTTACATTAGTTGATGACTATGCACACCATCCAACAGAGCTGACTGCAGCAATCAATGCTTGTAGAGGTGGTTGGGATAACCGTTTGGTGGTCGTATTTCAACCCCATAGATATTCAAGAAGCCGAGATTTATTTGATGAATTTACTGAAGCACTTAATCATGCAGATGTTTTGGTAGTCACCGATGTATTTGCTGCTGGAGAAGATCCAATATCTGGATATGCCTCTGGCGATTTGTGCCGCAGTATTAGAACCCGCGGAAAAATCGACCCCATATATATAGCAGATGTAGAAAACTTGAGCAAAGATTTGAATGACATCATTCAGAATGACGACTTGGTTCTTTTGGCTGGTGCTGGAAACATTGGCCAAATAGCCAAAACATTGGTTAAAAATAATGGACTAGACTTAGCACATGGGGTGAAAAATGATTGATTTCAAAGCCAAGGGCTTAAATGTTGCTGTTATTCTGGGCGGAACTTCAGCTGAACGCAATGTTTCATTGCGATCGGGTGATGCCGTTATTAAAGCACTTAACGCGAAAAAAGTTAACACCACAGCCATAGACGGAGTTCAACAATTGCTGGCCTCAAATATGGATGATTATGATGCTGTATTCAACATTCTTCATGGTGAAGCTGGAGAAAATGGTGAATTAGCAGGCCTGTTATCTAGCCTAAATGTTAATTATACTGGTAGTGATGTCACTGGTGCTGTATTAAGTTGGCACAAAGATGTTGCTAAAACCTTGGTAACAAATGTTGGTTTGAAAACACCTCAATCTCAAACTTTAAACACCATCAATGACTTAAATATAGGATTTGATGGGCCATGGATTATTAAACCCACTCAAGAAGGCTCTAGTGTTGGCTTGTATCTAGCAAAAGACAAAGAAGAGCTACATAAAAATTGCCAATTAGCGTTAGAAGGTGTTGATTCAATACTTGTTGAACAATTTATTGAAGGAACAGAATGTACTGTAGCAATTATAAAGGACAATGTTTTACCTGTTATTCGAATTATACCGGCAATTGGCTTATACGATTATGAAGCCAAATATCGAAGCAATGAAACGCAATATTTTTGCCCAAGCGGATATGATGATTCTCTTGAGCAAGCCATTAAAAATGATGCATTATTGGCTTTTAATACGCTTTCATTAAAAGGTTGGGCACGGATTGATTTCATGATTGATGAACAAGGAAACAGGTGGTTTCTTGAAGCAAACACCACTCCAGGCATGACGGCCACAAGTCTAGTTCCAAAAGCAGCCAATGCCATAGGTTGGAATTTTGAAGACCTGGTTTTGCAAATATTATCAACCGCATTTGACAAAGGAGCAGGTACTGATGACTAAAGGCGCAAAATTATCTTTGTTATTAATTTCACTAACCATATTGTTGATGGCCGCACTTATGTCAGGTGTGATTAAATCTTCACATTGGGAATTAAATAACATTGAAATTGAAGCAGAATTCAAAAGAGTCAGCTCTGAGCAGATTAGGCTGGTAGTGGCAGCTTATTCAGAACGTTCTTTTTTTAAAGTGAATCCAGATAGAATCCGAGAAAAATTAACGACATTACCATGGGTACAACGTGTATCAGTCAATAAGAAATGGCCAAACAGTTTGATTATTAAACTCATTGAACACAAAGCAGTAGCTGTATGGAATGACAATCAACTACTTAATGAGGATGGCAAAGTGTTTGAAGTTGATAGCATAGATGATCTTGCAGCACTTCCGCAGATACAAGGCAATGATAATAACTCATCACAGATATGGGACAAATATATTCGTTACAATGAAATTGTTAAAAAAACAGGATTCGACATTATTTCTTCATCAATCAGTAATAGAGGTGGTTGGGAATTAGAGTTATCCAATGGTGTATCAGTCAATTTAGGATCACAACAAATGGATGCTAAATTAGTTAGATTAACCGACACTTGGACACAACTTTTAAAATCGAATGAGAAAAAACCACTATACATAGACCTTAGATACACCAACGGATATGTGGTCAAATGGCCACCTAATGAATTAAATAACACTGATAGTCAAACACAGGTTGGAACATAAATGGGTAAGAAAATAGACAATAATTTGGTAGTAGGTTTGGACATAGGAACCTCTAAAATTGTTGCCATAGTTGGAGAACAACACAAAGACGACTCACTCGAAGTGGTTGGCATAGGTTCATCACCATCAAGGGGATTAAAACGTGGTGTTGTTGTAGATATTGAATCTACTGTACAATCTATTAGACGCGCAATTGAAGAAGCAGAATTAATGGCAGGTTGTGAAATTCAATCTGTTTATGCTGGAATCGCTGGCAGTCATATTCGGAGTATTAATTCGCATGGTATTGTTGCCATTAAAGACAAAGAAGTGACTGCCAATGATGTTGATAAAGTATTGGATGCAGCAAAAGCTGTGGCCATACCTGCAGACCAAAGAGTCTTACATGTATTGCCACAAGAATATGTCATTGATGGCCAAGATGGCATTCGGCACCCCATTGGAATGTCAGGTGTCAGACTTGAAGCCAGGGTTCATTTAATTACAGGATCTGATTCTGCAGCACAAAACATATCAAAATGTGTTGCCCGATGTGGACTCAATATTGACCAATTAATAGTGGAACAATTGGCATCATCAGAATCAGTTTTAACTGAAGATGAAAAGGAATTGGGTATTTGTTTGGTGGACATCGGTGCTGGAACCACAGACATAGCTGTATTTACAAATGGCGCAATCAGACACGCATCAGCCATCCCAATTGCTGGTGATCAAGTAACAAATGACATAGCGGTGGCCATGCGCACACCCACTCAGTACGCTGAGGAAATAAAATTAAAATACGCTTGTGCTTTAAGACAATTGGCATCAGCAGAAGAAACAATATCAGTTCCCAGTGTTGGTGACAGAGCGCCAAGAAGATTGGCAAGACAAACACTGGCAGAGGTTGTAGAGCCTCGTTATGAAGAATTATTTACACTGATACAAGCAGAATTACAACGCAGCGGTTATGCAGAATTAATGGCCGCTGGAATTGTACTTACTGGAGGGGCGTCTAAAATGGAAGGTACAGTCGAATTGGCTGAAGAAATTTTTCATTTACCAGTAAGAATTGGTACACCACAGAATATTTCAGGATTAAAAGAAGTGGTTAATAATCCTGTCCATTCAACCGGTGTCGGTCTATTGTTATATGGCAGCAGAAACGAACAAAGTGGTGGAAATCTTAACGAAGCAAATAATTGGTTTGTTAGATTCAAAAAGTGGTTTTTCTCTGAGTTTTGATTTCACAGAAAAACAAATTAATTTTAAATAGAACATTTTCGGAGGTAATAAAATGTTTGAAATAATGGAAAATGACAGCTGTGGAGCTGTAATCAAGGTAATTGGCTTAGGCGGTGGCGGTGGTAACACTGTCCAACAAATGGTTGAAGCTGATATAAACGGTGTAGAATTTATTTGCGCCAATACAGATGTTCAAGCACTGGATAAAACACAATGCAAAAATATCATTCGCATTGGCCAAAATGTGACAAAAGGATTGGGTGCTGGTGCCAATCCTGAAGTTGGCAGACAAGCCGCTTTAGAAGACAGAGAACGCATTAAAGAAGTGTTGCAAGATACTGACATGGTATTTATTACTGCTGGCATGGGTGGTGGCACAGGAACAGGCGCAGCCCCTGTTGTGGCTCAAATTGCTAAAGAAATGAATATCTTAACAGTTGCCGTAGTTACTAAACCCTTCCCTTTCGAAGGCAAGAGACGCATGAACGTTGCAGATAAAGGCATACAAGAATTAGAGCAATATGTTGATTCATTAATTACCATCCCTAATGGTAAGTTACTGACCCATTTTGACAGAGATGTCACATTATTAAATGCTTTTAAAGCCTCTAATGATGTCTTACATGGTGCGGTTCAAGGTATTTCAGATCTAATTACATGTCCTGGCATGGTTAATGTCGATTTTGCTGACGTAAAAACGGTTATGTCTGAAATGGGAATGGCCATGATGGGTACTGGAATTGGACGTGGTGATGACCGTGCAGCTGTTGCAACTGAATTAGCAATTAACAGTCCATTACTTGAAGACATAGACATGCATGGTGCTAAAGGTATTTTGGTTAATGTTACAGCTGGAATGGATTTAAGCCTAGGTGAAATTCAAGAAATTGGCGAAATGGTTGAAGAATATACTTCTGATAACTCAACAGTGGTGATTGGAACAGCAATTGACATGGATATGGATGGAGAAATTCGTGTTACTGTAGTTGCAACAGGCATTAATGAATCATCTGAGAAGAAAGTAAAACTTGTTGACAAAATGCCAGCAGAAAAGTTTGAGATTTCTCCTTCGTACAAAAATGCAAGGAGTCATCAATCCAGCAGTGCCGCTGTAGCACAGACACCTGAACATCTGGATGAAACGGCAATTACTGCGGACAAAGATCCAATGTTAAGTGATGATTACTTAGATATACCTGCTTTTTTAAGGAATCAAGCAGATTAATAATATAAAGTAATAGCAACGTAAATTAGTAGTAGCCTAACCTCCTAGGCTACTACTAATATTAATAATATAGGGAGGAATCAAACGTTATTGTGGTATAAACCCAACACGACGTTGTATAAATACAACTGATATTTTGTCAACTTCGCAATTATGTGATAGAATTCGCAAATCTGAGAATTGTAAGAAAGTCATAAATAATAATGATAAAACAAAGAACCCTGAAAAATACAGTAAGAGCGACAGGCGTCGGTATTCATACCGGACAAAAAGTATATATAACTTTAAAACCTGCAGAAGTTGATACAGGCATCATTTTTTGTAGAACAGATTTTGATACCCCAATGAGTATAAAAGCCGCTGCCGATGCAGTGGGCGATACCAGTATGTCTACTACCCTTATCAAAGATGGAGCAAGGATTGCAACAGTTGAACATTTAATGGCCGCTTTTAGTGGAATGGGAATTGATAATTGTATTGTAGAATTGAGCGCATCTGAAGTGCCTATAATGGATGGAAGCGCAGGCCCTTTCGTATTCTTGATACAATCTGCTGGCATTCAATTACAAAATAAAGCCAAAAAATTCATTAAAATCACACAACCCATAGAAATACAACACCAAGATAAAATTGCAAAATTTGAACCCTATGATGGTTATAAATTAAAATTCGAAATTGAATTTAACCACCCTGCATTTTCAGACCATACCAGAACCAAAGAAATTGACCTTAGCACAAACGCATTCGTAAAAGAAATATCTAGGGCCCGAACTTTTGGATTTATGCGTGACATTGAAATGTTGCATGAAAACAACCTTGCCATGGGTGGTAGTATGGAAAATGCCATAGTTTTAGATGATTATCGTGTATTGAACCAAGATGGTCTTCGTTATGAAGATGAATTTGTTAAACATAAAATACTTGATGCAATTGGCGACATATACCAACTGGGTTTTCCTATTATTGGATCCTATTATGGATATAAATCAGGGCATGCTCTAAACAACCAATTGGCCAGAAAATTATTACAACATACAGAAGCGTGGGAACTGGTTACTTATGAACACAGACGCCAAAAAGAAGACATGCTATTCCCTGTATTTGCATGATTTAAAAACCGGGAAAAACCATTGAAAATAATAAATTCAATTATCATTATTAGTATATTTCTACTTGTTTCTGCTTGTAACAAACAAGACAATAAAAAAACCTCAATCTATGCAAATTATATCACTCAAAACAATTTGGAATCTACAAATAAAATTACCGCATTTAGATTTCAAGGGTGGCATGCTTTAGATAACAAACACCTCATCATTTCTAGCAACCACAATAAATCCTATTTGATTGGTTTAGATTTCTATTGTAGCGATTTAAGACGTGCCATTAATATTGTTTTAGATCAAACAATGAGCAGTTCATTGTCTGCTAAATTTGATTCGATAATAGTGCCTTTAAACCCTAAAATAAAATGCAGAATCAAATCCATTCATCAAATTTCTAAAGATCAAAAAAATCAACTCAATGCTTTAAGATAGAATTCCCCTAAATTAACTCGTATTTCAACACTATTTTGTTTGAATTATCACCACATTATTGATATGATGTGGATGAACTTTGAAATATTCATTAGAAACTCGCTATAAACAACTGTAAAACTTAGGATTTTTGGCAATATCGTGAAAAAAATACATATATTGATGTCAACTTTGCTCTCAATGATTAGTTTGAGTGTATTTTCTGTCTCTTATACACATCTCCGAGCCCACGAGACAGGCAGAAATCTCG
>OJDV01000340.1_pt1 | contig 16820 bp, 15 predicted proteins | sample 1592911 | NCBI WGS metagenome assembly OJDV01 (sample SAMN05416860, study PRJEB24817) | seawater metagenome | isolation source: Sea water | place: Canada:Atlantic | collected 2013-11 | reverse complement strand
ATTGAATCAGTGACCAAAACATAAATCAACAAGAGTTTTTCAACAGAATACGCCCAAACCTGCCGCCCGTAGGGCCTCTCATAATTGTGGCGCGGTTTTCTCAAACCCGCCATTCACTTAGACAGTGACTGATTTGTTGTGATTATCCCGTACGGGTCGCGTTAAGACAGGTTTGGACGCGGATTTGGTGGTCTTAGGTGATCTAGGTGGTGTGTAAGCGTTATGGTCCTTGGCCGCTGGCATGTTCGAGATGGGCAAGTTAAGGTGCATGGAACCTACAAAAACGGATAGTCGGATATCGCCCACTAGATATCCGTATATACTAAGAAAGTTGATAATAAAGATGTGCCCAGCACCAGTAAACGATGCAAGCCCTAGGGGATTTATCATTCCCATAGGCGGCGGCGAAGATCGCGAAAAAGAAATGCAAATTCACCGCAAGTTTGTTGAGCTTTCTGGCGGATCGGATGCAGATATTGTAGTAATCCCAACCGCTTCTCAGTTAGAAAGCACAGGCCCAGATTATAATGATATTTTTCGCGAGTTAGGCGCAGGTAAGGTGGAATTTCTACCGATTACCAACCGTGCTGACTGCGACAATCCTGATTTTGCCAAAATGCTGGACCGAGCAACAGGAATATTTATGACAGGTGGCAATCAATTACGTCTTTCCACGATTCTTGGGGGTACGCTTGTAGCCCAAAAAATTCGCCGCCAGAATGCGGCAGGGGTTCCTGTTGCAGGCACATCGGCTGGTGCGTCAATTATGTCGGAACATATGATAGCTGGCGGGGCTAGTAATGCGACACCTGCCGAGGATAGCGTTAATTTGGCACCTGGTATGGGCCTGACAAACGCGGTGATTATTGATCAGCATTTCACGCAGCGCAATCGTTTGGGCCGGTTGCTGGCCGCGTCATCCTATAATCCATTTCTGATCGGTCTGGGGATTGATGAAGACACAGCTGCGTTTATCAGTGCCGATAATGTATTAGAGGTCGTTGGTAGTGGCACAGTTACTGTTGTTGATGCTAGTGCATTGACTTATTCTTCGATGTGGCAAGCCGGCCGAGGCGAGGCCTTAAGTTTGTTGGGTTTGAAAATCCACGTGATGGGTGAGGGTTGTCGCTATGATCTTGTCAGCCATTTTGCCTATCCACCAGTAGAACACACTGCTTCTTGTAGCATTCCGTCTGTAACTGATGAAACATACGCCAAGGGCAATACTGCCAAAGAGAACTCATAGGGAATAATTCCAGAAGGTATCTAAATGAAAATAGTTTCAACCAATGTCTACGTCGGCCCAAATGTCTGGGCCGGATTTCCGGTAATTCGTCATGTTGTCGATCTTGGGGTGTTAGAAGATTGGCCATCAGCCAAACTTGGAACTGGATTTATTGATGCGTTGGTGGAGGCTTTGCCGGGGTTGGCAGAACATGGGTGTTCCTACCGTGAACCGGGCGGGTTCATTCGGCGCCTACATGAGGATGAAGGGACATGGCTTGGGCATATATTGGAGCATTGCGCCCTTGAAATTCAAGGCGTTGCAGGCACAGATGTAACTTTTGGCCGTACGCGTGGCACCGGCGAAGTTGGGCATTACAATATGGTGTTTGCATACCGTCAGCGTGATGTTGGATTGGATGCTTGCAAACTGGCGTTACGACTACTCATGCATCTCTTGCCAGAAAATGTGCGCGAACTTACAGATTACCGCTACGACCCTGAATTTGAGTGGGAAGAAGAGCTTAAAGACTTCGTTCTGAGTGCGCAAAGACGTGAGTTTGGCCCATCTACTGGTTCGCTTGTAAATGCAGCAGAACAGCGCGATATTCCTTGGTTGCGCCTTAATCAGTATTCACTGGTTCAGTTTGGTCACGGAAAATACCAGCAACGTATTCAAGCAACAATTACTTCTGAAACCCGTCATATCGCCGTGGAGATTTCCTGCGATAAAGAAGATACGCATAACTTACTAAATGATCTGGGATTACCCGTGCCTTTGCAACGTATGATTTATAATCCCAAGGCTGCGGTTCGTGCAGCACGTCACATCGGGTTTCCTGTTGTGCTAAAACCGCTTAACGCCAATCACGGGCGCGGTGTATCCATCAATTTAACAGAAGACAATCAGGTTGAAACCGCTTTTGCAGAAGCGAAACAACACAGCAGTGGCAACGCTATTCTGGTCGAAAGCTTCGTGACAGGGTTTGATCATCGCATGTTGGTAGTCAACAACGAGTTGGTGGCAGTTGCAAAACGCGTTCCCGGCCATGTTGTTGGTGACGGCAAAAACACGATTGCCGAGTTGATTGAAATAGTAAACAGCGATCCACGCCGAGGCATTGGTCACGAAAAAGTACTGACCAATTTGGAATTGGACAATCAAGCCAACCGTCTGATGGATGAGGCGGGCGTGTCAGAGGATACTGTGCTGCCTGAAGGCGAATATTTGTATTTGCGCTCAACGGCTAATTTATCCACGGGCGGCACTGCAATAGATATGACAGATGTAGTTCACCCCGATAACCGCGATATGGCGGAGCGCGCGATAAAAGCTGTTGGGCTGGATGTTGGCGGTGTTGATTTTCTGATTGACGACATTACCAAATCTTACAAAGAAATTGGTGGTGCAATCGTGGAAGTCAACGCAGCACCCGGGTTTCGGATGCACGTAGCCCCCAGTGAAGGCATTGGGCGTGATGTGTCGGGTAAGGTGATTGATATGCTTTTCCCTGTTGGATCGAGCACGCGCATACCAATCGGCGCTATTACAGGAACCAATGGTAAGACAACCACGTCGCGCATGTTGGGTCATATCATGAAAACTAGTGGAAAAACTGTTGGGATGACGTCAACTGACGGGGTCTATGTGGACGGTAAACTGAGCGTGAAGGGTGATATGACTGGCCCCACCTCTGCCCAGATTGTGTTACGTGATCCTTCGGTGGATTTTGCCGTTATGGAAACCGCACGCGGTGGCCTGCTACGTTCGGGGTTGGGTTATCAACGCTCTGATGTGGCAGCTTGTTTGAATGTAACCGCTGACCATCTTGGATTGGGCGGGATCAATACTGTTGAAGAACTAGCAGTGGTAAAACGAGTTGTCGTCGAGTCTGCGACCGATACAGTCGTGCTAAATGCTGATGATTTACACTGTTTGCGGATGGCTGATTTTTCCAATGCCGACAACATTTGTTATGTGACGATGAATTCCGAAAACGCGCTGGTAAAACAACACATTCGTGCCGGTGGCCGGGCTGTTGTCCTTGAAAAAGGGATGAACGGCGACATGATCACAATCTATGACAACGGTACTCACATGCCCGTTCTATGGTCACATTTGATCCCTGCCACATTGGAAGGTAAGGCAATGTTCAACGTGCAAAATGCCATGTTTGCAGCAGGGATGGCATTCAGTTTTGGCGTTGATCTTGACAATATACGACACGGGCTACGCACGTTTGACACGAGCTTTTTCCAAGCCCCGGGACGCACGAACGTCTTCGACGAACACACATTCAAAGTGATCCTTGATTATGCCCATAATCCTGCGGCTTTCAGTGCGATGGTTGATTTGGTTGACCGGTTAGATGTTTCGGGCAAACGCATCGTGGTTGCATCTGTGCCCGGTGATCGGCGCGATGAAGATGTGTTTGAAGCTTCCGGAATACTAGCAGGGCATTTTGATCACTATATTCTTAAGGCTGACGATAACCGGCGAAAGCGCGGGCATGATGAGATACCGAAAATGCTGGAGCAAGGTCTTTTACAGCACAACATTCCTGCGGATGCTATCTCAATAATTCCGTCCGAAATAGATGCGTTGGAACACGGATTGAATATGGCTTCCGAAGGTGATTTGCTGATGGTGTTTGGCGATGATAGTGCGCGGTGCTGGAAGCAGATTATCTACTTTCACGATGAAGACCGACCTGAGCCAAAAGCCACCATTGCCAGTGATGAAGTCGAGGTTCTTGGATTGAAGGACATTGTTGGCGAAGGCGATACGCTGATCCGGGATGAACGGGGCGTTCGGTTGGCGAAAAATATCAGCGAAGACGCTGACTAGGAGCTTGCGTATGGGCGATACAATAGAAGACATTGAAGACGCGCTGTCGATCCCGACCCCGTCTTCAGAACATCTGGTGCTGGATGATACACGACGCTTAACAGGGCCAGGTTTGCTATGGGAGCGTCCAGGGGCCGTGCTAGACGTGTTTTTCGACGGTATTGCGCCAGATGCGCTTATTCTGGTGTGGCAAAAAAATGTTAAGCGGGTATTGGATGCCGTGGGATGGTCGGACCAAACACACATAGAACGGCAATTCGACGGGGGTACCAATTTGGCCATATCGGCACCGATGGACCAACTGTATTCTGCGATTTTTGTTGCCCAAACCGCATGGCATTTCAGTGCGGCTGAATTGCTTGATGAAAAGCCAAACGATTTCGCGTTGATGATTAATGATTTGAATTCGGTGATGCTACGTGAAGCAAACCCTCGTTTGATAGCTTTGATTGATGAAGCCAATAGACGCCAGATTGATATTCTAAGCGACGACGATGATGTTTCTTTAGGCCACGGTATAGGTTCCCAAACTTGGCCTGTTACCGAATTGCCTGATCCCAAAGATGTAGAGTGGGATAAGCTATATAATATTCCGGTCGCCCTTATAACCGGTACCAATGGTAAAACTACTACCACTCGTTTGTGTTCAGCTATTGCCAAGGCTTCGGGAAAGACGGCAGGTTTAACATCAACCGATTTTGTGCAAGTCGGTGACGATATCTTGGACCACGGCGATTACTCTGGGCCAGGGGGTGCCCGTATGTTGTTGCGCGATCCACGTCTGGAGATCGCATGCCTTGAAGTGGCGCGCGGAGGTATTTTACGGCGCGGCTTACCTGTGCGTCACGCCCGCGTTGCCGTTGTCACGAATGTCGCAGCAGATCATCTGGGCCAATATGGGGTAAACACTGTCCCCGAACTTACAAAGACAAAGTTTGCTGTTCATCGAACATTGAAAGATGATGGTATTTTGGTTCTGAACGCCGACGATCCATTTGTTGTTTCAGAAGCTTCTGAAACACCTTCAACGATTTGGTGGTTTTCCTTGCATTCATGTGCTCCGCAAATCGCGGCATCATGCAGTGCGGGTCTACCTTGTGCATGGCTTGAGGGTGATGTTTTGGTATTCTTTGACGGAACAAAGAAAGTTCTTTTAAATACCGTGGCCGAAATCCCTATCAGTATGGGTGGTGCGGCACACTATAATATTCTGAACGCGCTTGCTGCAATCTGTGCTTCACGAGCGATGGAGATTAGGTACAGCGCCATTCGATCGGGCCTATCGGGCTTCCAAAGTAACCCTAGTGATAATCCCGGAAGATGTAATGAGTTTGAAGTAAACCGTGCGCGTGTATTTGTGGATTTTGCCCATAACCCACATTCCATATCTGCAGTAACCCAAACTATGGCGGCTATTCCAGCAAAGCGCCGATTTGTAATGCTAAGCCATGCAGGTGATCGCTCTGATAAGGATGTTTGCGATGTAACGAATATGGCACTGTCGTTTAACCCTGACTATGTAGTTGCGACAGAGCTGCCTGACTACTTGCGCGGCCGTGAGCTTGGTGAAATTCCATCGTTGATCCAACAAACCTGCCAAGAGCATGGTATGTATGCAGATCATATCTTAATGGCAACCTCGCCTTCGAATGCCGTCGCACAGATACTTGAGCAGCTGCAACCAGGTGATTTAGCGCTGCTTTTGGTATTATCAGAGCGGGATAAAATATTTGAAATGTTAAAACAATAATGTGCTTAGGCGATGTAAAAGATACCTATAGCGGGAATTGGCGATTATCCCTGAAATACCACACATCAAAAAATTGATAAAAATCCCCTTCATTTGATCGCTTCGTTCCGCGCATAGGGTGTTCAATCTTTATGCGTGGCGTGTTTCTATTTCAATATCCGCTTTTATCTGTGGTAAGTAGATGCGTTTGAATTAGGCAAATGGTTGCTCACTCCATCTTTCCTAAAAGATTAAAGTGTTGCGCTCACCAGTTGAAACCACCGCCCAAACCAGTCATTCGCCGGGCTTAACAAACCTACGGTGTGGTATCCCCAAAGCGGCCGTTCGTATATCACACAGAATATTTATTGCATAGCGGCCAACGCTGAAGATTAAATGACTTTGTTCTACACCTAAACCTTCTATAGAGTGGCACGCAGCCTTATAGAATAGTATTATTTTAATATGCCAACGATTGCGAAAGCCCAGCCATTTCGGTGTTACCTAATTGAGCAAGCGTCAAGCTAATCTCTTCGGCAACTAGATCACAATATTGTTTAAGGCCAGCCTCCCCTGCGGCCGCAATAGAAAATTGCATAGCACGCCCAAAGAATACGAAATCTGCCCCCATGGCGTAGGCTTTTACAACGTCCTCGCCAGATCTAATCCCCGTGTCGTAGAGTAGCGGAAAGCTGTCACCAAGGGCTTGGCGGATATCACGTAAGGCCAGAATGGGTGGCGGCGCGCTATCAAGTTGACGTCCACCATGGGTAGACACTTGAATGGCATCTACTCCTACTGTTTTCAACCTTTGGGCATCCTCAACTGAAGTAACACCTTTGGCGACTAAATTGCCGTCCCATTGGTCGCGTAGGCGCTCTAGAAATGCCCAATCAGCCGCCGCACGGCTTTCAGTGCGATCAAACTCAAACCCTGGCTGTGTGAAGTTCGCCAAATCTGGTTTGCCATATAAAAGGCTGGACAGTGACCATTTGGGATGTAAGGCAAAATCGACAAACTGTTTGGGTCCGATACGGAAGGGCATTTTAAATCCTCGACGCAATTCACGTGGGCGGCGACCCACTTCGGGCACATCAAGTGTCAGGATCAGTGTACGATATCCAGCGGCCTTAGCGCGTTCAACCAAACGGGTCGTCCCTGACCCACTACCACTGAAATAAAGCTGGAACCAAGCGTGCCCCTCAGCCACTTCGATCATCTTTTCTAGCGATGTTGAAGCCACAGTAGAAACCCCCACCGGCACCTTGTTTTTAGCAGCCATCCGCGCCAACATCAGATCTGCACCAGGACGAGATAAATTGCACATACCCATCGGGCTGATCCCAAATGGAATTTTCGCTTGGTGATCAAAGACAGTTACGCCCAAATCTCGTTTTGTGACATTCACCAACACACGCGGTTGCAGGCGAATGTCGCACAGGGCGGACAGGTTCATAGCTTCGCCATGACCTTCGCCTGCGGCCCCATCGATATAATCAAAAACCATCCATGGCAGATACTTACGGGCCATAGCCCTAGCATCTGCGTAGGAATGTATCTGTGGTGCGCCAAACATCAACGTTCGTCTTTAGCTTTGGACTGCGGTCATAAACCGATCACGAATTACGACGGGGTCTTTTGTAATCACTGGTACTTTGATGTTCCCGCTGTCACATTTGCTGACAATGATCGTCATTTTCTTGGAGTTGATCGCATTTTGCAGCACTTCGCCAGTGTCTTTGGCCTGACATTCAACAACATTTTCACAGCCACAGGCATTTGCCACTGCTGCAAGGGATGTTTTCTTGCCCGCGTAGGTTGGCTGGTCACCCGTTGAGCCGTAGCTGCCGTTATCAATAATCAACAAGATAAAGTTGTCAGCGACATTGTTGGCGATCGTTGGCAAGGTCCCAAAATTGGTCAAGACCGACCCATCCCCATCAATGGATATAACGGTTTTATCTTGAGCCAAGGCAACGCCCAAACCAATAGAAGAGGATAACCCCATAGTGCCAAGCATATAAAAGTTTGTAGATTGATCATCGATCATATGTAATTCTTGGCTAGGTAAACCAATATTACAGATTACAAGATGATCCCGCAGGATTGGCGCTATATCGCGTAAGATTTCTGAACGTATCATTGGTCTCCGTAGCCTCCCCAGAAAGATGCATCCGTTAGGATTGCGACAGGTTTATTGCACATGAATGTGTATTTTAGGATCGCGTCCAACTCGTCAGCATCCGATTCCTTGTGGAAGTGGTAAGTTGGGATGTGCAGCTGGTTCAGCAGTGCCATGGTATGTACCGCCATTTCAACCTGACAGGCTACTGGTTCGCGTAGCTCGCCGCGATAGCTGATCAGCATCGGCAAGGGCATACGATAGAACTGCGTCAACGTCACCAAAGTGTTAACGGTCACACCAATAGCCGTGTTTTGCATGATGATCGCGGGCCGCTTACCGCCCATGAACGCACCAGCGCATAGGCCTATGCCTTCGTCTTCTTTATTCGAAGGGATGTGATAAATCTCGTCGCGAGCCTCGACCTCATCAATAACCCCGGCAAGCTGTTTGCAAGGTACTGTGGTGATGAAATCGACACCATTGGCGACAAAATCATCCACGATTTTAGTACTTATGGACACGTTATTTAGCTCCTATTTTTTCAAATTTTTAACATTAATTAAGCACATCTTGAAGAACACCAATTATTCCTAACGGGTATTCTAAGTGGCTTTGCCTTTACCGTAGAACATGAACCGAACACGGCGCGTGACGAACAATACGGGCCGCAGTTGAGCCTAAGAAATAGTCCCGTAAGCCGGGTTTATGGGAGCCTACGATTATGCAATCTGCGCCGATTTTATCAGCGTAGTCGGTGATCGCCCGCCCTGAATGGCCCTTGAGTAGAACCGCCTCTAGATCGTCGGCATCACCAACGCGCTTGGCAAGCAAGTCTTTGGTGTTTTGTTGGGCTTTGGCCACCGCTTCTTCGGATACATAGGCATTGACCGAGCCCTGAAGCGGTTCATAAACATGAACTGCAATAACCTGACCCCCTTCTGCAAGTAAGGCTCGCGCCGTTTGGATCGCCTTTTGACTAATGCCGTGGTCCAATGCCAAGGATAAAATTATTTTCTGATACATGATAGTTCCTTCAGTTTGCAGTCACAGTACGTAGGGGTAATGAGCTTACTTTTACGAGCTTGTTCCTAGGTTGTTATGTTCCGGTATTAAGATAATTTTGGGGGCTTTTATCTTGCCAGAACGAATGTCTTTGAATGCATTTGATCCATCGGAAAGTGGCCATTTCTCAATCCAATTTATTTCCCCAAACTGGTTATTGAAAATAGCCTGTGCTGTTTGACAGAAATCTTCAGCAGTATATGTATAGGTTCCGATGAATGTAATTTCTTGTAACGTCATTCTTCGAATATCTAGACCACCTGTATTTTCGCCCAGCCCAATGTGTATAATGACCCCACCTGGCCGTGTAAGGGCAGATGCTGTGGCTCTTGTGCCTGCAAACCCAACGCCATCTATGATCAAATCAAATGGCGTTTCCGCTGCAATCTCTTCAGGTGATATAACGTTTAAGCTGGTTATATCTTTAAGAAATGCGCGCCGACTTGGGTTGGCCTCAACTATAGTTACATTCTTAACGCCTTGCGCAATAAGAGAAAATGCTGCACCTAAACCGATGGCACCCCCACCTATTGCAAGACTTCGAATATCTGATGCGGGCAACCCCAAAGCTCCAACCCCAAGACGTACACCATGCCAACCACAGGCCAACGGTTCTGCAAGTGCGGCGTGTTCTAGGGGGATATTATCTGGAACAGTAATTAGGTTGCTGCGGGGCATTGCAACATATTCGGCAAAAGCACCTTCGCGAGGTGGCATCGAAATTATTTGACGTTTTTCACATAGATTGGTTCTGCCAGTGATGCAATAACTGCACGTTCCACAGGTTACCAACGGGTTAATTGTAACGCGGCGGCCAGCATTTGGCCCTTCAACAACGATACCTGCGGCTTCATGCCCAAGAATTAGCGGGGCTGGGCGACGCTCATCATGCCCTAAGTAGGCATGCATGTCCGAACCACAAACACCCGATGCCATAATGCGCACCAACTCTTGATCACTGGTTGCCGTAGGCAATGGAACTTCCTGATATTCCAACGTTTCCACGCCTGTATAAACAAGTGCTTTCATTTTGCCGTAAATCCTCCATCCACGGCCAAAACTTGTCCGGTTACATAAGAAGATGCATTTGAGCACAAAAACTGAATTGGCCCGTCAAGATCGCTAAGTTCGCCGTTACGTCCAATACAAGTTTGTTTCGCATGGCGTGCGGCAAGTTCTGTATCAGCAAAAACGGCTTGCGTAAGTTCAGTATTAAAAAAACCAGGCGCAATAGCATTGGAAGTGATGCCATGTCGCGACCAATCTTCGGCCATTGCACGTGTGACCTGCGCAATCCCTGCTTTTGTGGCACCATATGCAATGCCGCCTGGAAACGCGCGATAAGTTTGTAATGAGGCAAAATTAACAATTCGCCCCCATTTATTTTTCTTCATTCCCGGAACAAAACTTTGCGCAAGAAAGAAAGGTGCCGTTAAATTAAGGTCAAGAGTAGTGGCCCACCCTCCGGGGGTGACATCATCGCCGGCTTGCCGTGTGTTTATTCCTGCAGCATTAATTAGGATGTCAGGATTACCAGCTGTATCGATAACATGCGAAGCAATATCTGCAAGTATAGCTTTATCCGAAAGGTCCGCGCTTATTGCATAAGTCTTGTTTGGAACAGAGGCTTGCCATTCTACCAACTGCTCTTCACGTCTGGCGATGCCAACGACTGTCACACCATTTTGCGCAAGATAACTGGCCACATGGCGACCAAGGCCAGAACTGGCCCCGGTCACACATGCGGTTTTGCCAGAAAGGCTGAATAACCTTTCTGAAGGGGAGGACTTAGGCTTATCCATTTGCTGTCAGGTCAAACTCTTGATCAGGGAAGAACTTGTGCAAACGTGCGTCCGCTGTGCGCGCGTGCCCTTCCATACCCTCAAGCCGCGCAATACGTGCAGTTGCCTCGGCTATTTGTTTAGAACCTGCTCGGGTTGACTGTTGCCACGTGACGATCTTCATATACTTGTGAACCGATAAGCCACCTGTATATCTGGCTGACTGAGATGTGGGCAAAACGTGGTTTGTTCCAGAGGCTTTGTCACCGAATGCAACTGTCGTTTCTTCGCCTAAAAATAACGAACCGTAACAGGTTAAACGATCCTTCCACCAAGGTAGATCTTGGGCTTGGACAGTTAAGTGCTCTGGTGCGTATTTATCCGAAGTCGCGGCCATTTCTTCGCGGTCAGAGCAAAGAATGACCTCGGCATAGTCACGCCATGCGGCTGTTGCATTTTCACAGTTCACATCGGGTAGATCGTTGATCAGGCCCGGAACCAGCTCCATCACTTTTTCGGCGAGCGTGCGATCATCTGTGACCAGCCATACGGGCGAGTTATATCCATGTTCTGCCTGTCCAACCAAATCGGTTGCTACTAGAAATGGATCAGCAGTGGCATCGGCTAAAATCAAGCTATCCGTTGGGCCTGCTATCATATCAATGCCTACACGGCCAAACAGGATGCGCTTGGCCTCGGCCACAAACTGGTTGCCCGGGCCAACAAGGATATCCGCTTTTGGCAACCCAAACAAACCAAAGGTCATCGCAGCTACTCCCTGAACGCCACCCATAGAGAGGATTTTATCCGCACCACACAAGTTCGACGCATAAATAATCGCAGGATTCATTCCAATGCCTGGACGCGGAGGTGAACACGCCGTGATGTGTTTGCAACCGGCTACCTTGGCAGTCGTCACCGTCATAATCGCGCTGGCTATGTGGCTGTAACGTCCGCCAGGCACATAACATCCTGCCGCTTGCACGGGGATTACCTTTTGGCCAGCGATCATGCCCGGAACGATTTCCAGTTCGACGTCTTTCAGCGTGCTTTTCTGAACTTCTGCAAAGCGGCGCACGTTGTCATGAGCGAATGCAATATCGTCTTTCAGCTTTTGCGAAACCATCTCCGAAGCTTCGGAGATTTCTTCTTCACTTAACAGAATGCTACCTTCATATTTGTCAAATTTGCTTGCATAGTTCAGTGCGGCTGCATCACCACCAGCTTCGATGGTATTTAGAATTTCCTGAACCGTGGCATGTACATCTGAAGCATCTGATTTTGCTGTTAAAGTTGCCTTCTTTAGATACATTATTGGCATCTATTATTCTCCTATTTTAATATCTTAAATTGTCAGGCAGCATCGTCAGAGAAATCGCTGGAATGTAAGCGATCATTAAAGTGACGACGAGCATAAAGAAAACGAATGGCCCAACACGTGAGGCAATCCTGAGAACTGACTCACCTGTAATGCCAGACACAACAAACAAATTGAGCCCAAGTGGTGGGGTAATGAAACCAACACCCAAAGCGGTAATCATCATGATGCAGAACTGAATTTCATGCATGCCTATTGAATCGGCCAAAGGTTTTAGGATCGGTGCAAGAATAACGATGTTAGGTGTAGTCTCCATCACACAACCAGCAAGGATCAGAATGCCGATCATCAATAAAGTCAGCACATAAGGGTTTTCAGTCATGGATGACACCGAAGCTACGAAACCTTGAGGTACACCCATGATGGCCAAAGTTTGCGCTAGTGGCAGAGAGAAGGCGATGATAGGTAGGATTACCCCATTAACCTTGGCCGAGCCAACAAGCATTTTAGGGAAATCCGAAAACTTAAGCGTACCAAGGATAAACCCTAGAATAATGCACACGATCACTGCAGTTGCACCGGCCTCTGTTGGGGTCAGGCGGCCTGAAAAAATACCGTAGAAAATGATGCCTGGCACTAGGAATGCATACCAACCATTTGCAACTGTTTTCCAAAGATTGCGGGCCCACTCGCCGATGCTCATTTTGCCTCCACCTTCATAGGAGTAAATGCGGTTCATCACCAAATTGGTTACCAAAATAGCAACCAAAATGGCAACACCAGGGATCAGAGCCGCAATAAACAACGTTGAGGCAGATATACCCAGAACCAAACCGATGATGATGTAAGCAATAGAGGGCGGGATTAAAACGCCAGTACAAGCACCCGCCGCAACCAGCGCACAGGCATATGGACGCGGGTAACCAGAGTCAACCAGACGGTCTATGGTCATCCGGCCAACGGCCGCGGCACCAGCTGCATCAGAGCCGGAAATCGCAGAAAACATACCGCACACCAGAACAGTCGCGGACCCGAATCCACCTTTAGTCCAGCAAGTCAGAGCCTCGGCCACATCAAGAAACTTTCGACTGAGACCTGTTCGGACCAGTACATCGCCAGTAAGAATGAATAGCGGAACCGCCGTCAAAGCGAAAGCATCAATGCCGTCGAATAGAGATTCACCAACCAGTGAGAGCGGCAAAGCTCCGGACAGTAGAAGCATTGAAATCGCTGCAGAACCGATAGCGGCCCAAATTGGCACCGCAAGGGCGCATAGGATGACGAAGATTAGAACGGGTAGATAGAAATCCCAACCGAGTTCGACAGTTTGTTCTGAAAGTGCGTTAAATAGCATGATTCACCTCAATCAAAAAGTTTGTCGCCTTCGTAAACGGGCGTACCGTTGCGAAGATCGTTAATGTCGCGCAACAAAGATTGCGAAAGTCGAAAGACAATAAGGGCAAAGCCGATTGGAACCGCAGATAAGAACCATACCATTGATACTCGTAGACCATGGCTGACCGATCCAAATTCCCAGGAAACCATAACTGTTTCAAACGACCAATAAAGTGCAACCAGCGCCACTGCGAACATGACCAGATCACCAAAGATATAGAGCAGCGCCTTGGTTCGACTTGAAACATAATGCATCAGAACGTCGATACGGATGTGGGCACGTTCACGCACAGCAGACGCCGCACCGATCCAGGCAAGATAGATAAATGAATATCTAACAATCTCCTCACCCCAGATAGATGAATACGAAAAAACCTCTCGTCGTATGACCTCAATAAACATCGTAGCTACCAAGAACACGTAGAAAAACAAGAGCGCCCAGCGTTCAGCATTCTTGTTCAGATTAGATAAAAAATGTCCCATCAATGACTCACTTTCATACTCAGCTTTACTGGTGCGGAATGTATCCAGTGCAAATAAAGCTAGAGAAAAGGGGAAATGGAGCCGCCAAAATTAAATCCCGGCGGCTGCTTATTTTATGATTAGGCGTCGTGGACGTAGAAACGGCCTTGAGTGCTTGCAGCTTCTTCTAGTTTGGCAAATGCGTCCATAGAGCCCGCCAATTCTACTTTGTAGCTATCCCATTCTGGTCGTTGGTAGCCGCCTGCAGCTTTCCATTCGCCCAGCTGATCTTCTGTCAATGAATGAAATTCAACACCTGATTTACGCAATTCTGCCATTGCGTAGTTACGCGCTGACGGAACTTTGGCCAAATTCTGGTGGCCCGTAATCTCAGAAGCAATTTCTATACCTTCTTGAACATCCGCAGGCAAAGAGTTGAACCATTTTAGGTTACAAGAGAACACCTGACTATCAGGTACCGCCTGTGTAAAGGTCACATGACTTAGGATATCTTTGAAGCCAAAGACAAATAACGCGCCAACAGATGGGTCAAGCGCATCCGCAACGCCCTGTTTGATAGCAGAAGGTGTTTCACCCCAAGCAACAGGTGTCGGGTTGGCGCCAACCATTTTATAATACTGCTGAAGCATTTTTGACCCAGGGACGCGGAACTTAACACCTTCAAGATCAGATGGTGTGATCACAGCACCTGCGCCACCTTTGCGAACAGCAACAACACGAGGGTCAATCACGATGTAGAAAAGCGCTTTAAACCCTTTTTCCGCAACCTTGGCTTCAACATCTTGTTTCCAAGCATTGGAATGTACCAAGTTAGTGAACCGCTGATTGGATCCACAAAAGTATGGCATATTGATTAAGTCAGCCGCAGGTGCGAAAGCTGCAAAGTTAGACAGTGAGTGTTGCGCCGCCTGAATTGTACCACCCTGAACTTTCTGTACCAGCGCGCCGCCAGCACCAAGTTGACCGCCCGGCGCAAGTTTCACATAGACTTTGCCGTTTGTGGCGTTCTGGATGTTCTCTTTCAGATCGAGCTGCATGATTGGATAGCTACGCGATGCGCCTAGCACATAAGCAGTCGCAATCGTCATGATGTGATCTGCTGCGGCCTGACGGCCTTTTTCTTCTTTTGCCGTTTGTGCGACAGCTTGGGTTGACCAAAGCGTGCCTGCTGCACCAGCAACCATCGCGGCAGTAAACGCACCGCTTCCTGTAAGTTTCAAAAAATTCCGACGCTCTTCGGATTTAAGTGTGTTTTTCATATTTCTTCTCCCAGTTTAACTTTTTGATTTATCTGTGGAGTCTTTTGCTGTGGCTTCCCTCTTGAGGATCGTCACTACGAAAAAGAGTCCCGAAACTGCCAGCAACAGCATTTCTGAAACATCGCCAAGAAAAGCAGCGGTTCCAAAAGCACCCAACGAAACATTCAAAAAATACAGTACAAACAATACAACCGCTATTCCCATAGACATGGCTAGCTCCCTTTTATCAGCCGACTCATTAGGTGTTCCACTTAAAATGTAAGAGCTTACACTATAAAATGCAAGCGCTTACATTTTTGGAAAGCTGAGATGGTAATACAAACGGATGCTGGCTTATTCGCCAGCATCATATATTGTGAGTATTGAATGCCCACGAAGGACATTCTTGGAGAATGCTGTGAGAAAAAAATCTGTTCCGACATTGGAAGATGTGGCGCTAGAGGCAAATGTTTCAACGGCCACAGTGTCACGATGCCTCAATACACCCGATCGAGTTGTCGAGGGTACAAGGCTGCGTGTATTAGATGTGGTACAAAAAATCGGGTATTCACCAAATTTTGGCGCACGTGCGTTGGCTGCAAAACGCACAAATACAATAGGCGCAATTATTCCTACAATGGAAAATGCAATCTTCGCCCGTGGCATTCAAGCCTTTCAAGAAGAACTTCGAGAACTCGGGGTGACACTTTTAGTGGCAAGTTCATCTTATCAAGAAGACATAGAAGCTGAACAAATCCGTACACTAACCGCACGAGGTGCTGATGGGCTTTTGTTGATCGGCCATCACCGAAACAAAGAAATCTACAGTTTCCTTGAAAGGCAGGGTGTCCCAGTTTTGATCGCTTGGGTTTATGACCCTAACGAGCCGACGATTTCAATAGGTTTTGATAACAGGCAAGCCATGAAAGATCTGGCATTGGAAGTTATAGCCCTTGGACATAAAGAAATTGGCTTAATATCCGCGGAACAAAAGGGCAATGATCGTGCACGCTATCGGATCACCGGCGTTCACGACGCAATGCAGGAAAACGGCATTGCACCAAGCTCTTTGCGCCTAATCGAAACCCGCTACAATATCGAATCCGGGGCAACTGCATTTGCTGAGATAATGAACAGCCATGATCGACCTACTGTTGTTATGTGTGGCAATGATGTTTTGGCCGTTGGGGCCTTAAGACAGGCAAAAAAGATGGGCTTTCGTGTTCCTCAAGACATATCAATCACTGGTTTTGACGACATCGAATTGGCGTCAGTGGCAGATCCAGCACTAACAACCGTACACGTTCCGCACAGGGAAATGGGGCGAACCGCCGCTCGGATGCTTGTAGCCATGGTCAATGAAAGTAAGCAATTTAAAAGCACCCAACTTATGACCCACATTTGCATCCGCGAGTCATTGAGCGAACCGCCGCTACATCCAAACGCATCAACTTGATCGCTATCATTGAGCCCAAAACGCGATCTTGAATATTTGTACACACTGCCGCGAATGTGCGGCTCCCCCATAGCAGCTAAGTCGGTTTTATTCCTTTAACGATAAAACTGGACCTGTCGCGGTTTAGTGCCGCTCCATGTTCTCATTTAAGCGGCTATTCG
>OJDV01000339.1_pt1 | contig 16866 bp, 15 predicted proteins | sample 1592911 | NCBI WGS metagenome assembly OJDV01 (sample SAMN05416860, study PRJEB24817) | seawater metagenome | isolation source: Sea water | place: Canada:Atlantic | collected 2013-11 | reverse complement strand
TGTTTTGTTAACGATTGCATAAATCCCTTATGAAAAACATCTTTTTTTTAACATGCTTATCCTTAATTTTATTTGCGTCTTGCAAGTCGAAAAATCTTTATAAAATTGAAGCAAGTCAAATAACAATTACTGATAGTCTTAAAATAGATCAATCTATTGAAGACTATGTAAAACCTTACAGAATTCAGATTAACAAAAGTCTTGATAGTGTCATTTCATACGCCGAAGACACCTACTCTAAAAGAGATGGTGAGTTCAATACTGCAATTGGCAATATGATGGCTGATGCTGTTTATGAACAATCTAATCCTGTTTTTAAATCAAGAACTGGAAATGAGATCGATTTCGTCTTGCTTAATCATGGAGGTATTCGTTCTATTATTTCTAAAGGAAACATTACCACAAGAACTGCCTATAGTGTGATGCCTTTTGAAAACTCTGTTGTTGTTGTAGAAATGAAAGGCAACAAAGTTCAAGAATTGGTCGATTACCTAGTTAGAGAGCAACGAGCGCATCCAATACATGGTTTACAAATTATTTTAGATAAAGAACTTCAGCTAAAATCTGCTACAATTAATAGTAAGAAAATTGATGCAAGTAAAACATATTTTGTTGCCACAAATGATTATTTATATGGAGGAGGTGATCGAATGACCTTTTTTAAACCAAATGAAAGTCTACATGTTCTTAATTATAAAATTAGAAATATCCTTATCGATTATTTTACAAAAAAAGACACCATTGCACCCGTAATTGACGACCGATTTATTCAGATAAAACAATAGCCAAATGAAAAGAAGAGATTTTATTCAACAAACAACAGCTGCTTCAGCTTTAATCGGACTTGGAGGCTTTGGGTTATCGTCATTTGCTTCGTCAGTAAAGAAAATTACTATTCTACATACTAATGATGTACATAGTCATATCGATCCATTTGGCCCAGATGATGGTCGAAATCCAAATAAAGGAGGTGTTGCAAGACGTGCTAGTTTAATAACTTCAATACGAAATGAGAACCCAAATACTTTATTATTAGATGCTGGAGATATTTTTCAAGGCACGCCATATTTCAATTATTATGGTGGTGAGATAGAATTCAAACTAATGAGTATGCTTAAATATGATGTGGCAACCATTGGAAATCATGATTTTGATAATGGTATTGGTGGATTATATTCACAATTGCCTCATGCTGATTTTGATTTTGTATCTGCAAATTATGATTTTTCAAACACCATTATGGATACACATGTCAAACCATATAAAATCATCACTAAAGATGGAATTAAAATTGGCATTTTTGGTTTAGGCGTTGAATTACAAGGCTTAGTAGATAAAAACTTGTATAAGGAAACTGTATATAATAACCCTATCGAATCTGCTCAAGACATGAGTAGAATCTTAAAAGAAGATGAACACTGTGACCTAATTATTTGTTTATCACATTTAGGCTATGACTATAGTAATATTCCAGGGAAAATAGGTGATTTAAAATTAGCAGAAGCTACAAAAGATATTGACTTAATTATTGGTGGTCACACACATACGTTTTTAGACAAGCCAACTATTGTTAACAATATAGATGGTAAAAAAACCTTAGTCAATCAAGTTGGTTGCTATGGAATCAATTTAGGTAAAATCGATTTTTACTTTGATTCAGATAAGAATAAATCAGCAAATGGCACATCTATTATTGTATAGAATAATTATTCCATTGCTCCTTCTACATTAATATCTCTTAGTTGTTTTGTAGTGTTTACGAAATAGTCACTTAGATTCATTTTTTTCTCGTTATTCACCATTGCATGTTGATCATAGACATATTTATAGAGAAGAAACAAACCACTAATATGAAGTGTTCTTTCAAAAACTTCAAACAACCAATAATAAATATATAAGGTGTTTATATAATGTAAGACATCAGAAAACACAAAACAAAACGCCATTAACAAGAATGTTATAGATTGTGCGGTTTCTTTACTTAAATACACAGCAAAAGAGAAATAAGTTAATGCTATTAGAGTAATACCATGAAAAATATAAAGTACTAAATTCACTTCATCAACAAAATTTTCTTTAGCGACTTCATACAATACATATAAAAAATAAGAATTTAATAAGAGTACTAGAATTAAGTACACAGATACTAAGCTATCAAATTTTATTTTTTTCAGTTTTCCAAGTAAAATAAAAATAAGCAGTAAGTATCCACCTATATACATGCTTTTAGATAGTTTCAGCATAATTTCTCCAAAACTAAATACTGCAAAAGCATCACCAATAAAAAATACTAGAAACGCAGTAAGAAATACATTTGCCATTTTATTCAATTGGCAAAAATAGAATGTTACTAATATGGTAACTGTTATAAGCTTAACAATTTTTGGAACCATAATAGAATCAAAATACGTTGCTATTGCAGAACACAAAACAATGATTGCAAGAACAATGACCATAACCAAATTCGGTTTAAATTTGTGGACGTTTTTCATAATATTTCTAATAAGTAGGTAGGCGAATATATAAAAATTATTACACTTAAACGATAATTTAATGCTTTTTATCGATTATTTTAACAATTTAAACCCAATATTGTAGTTTTTAGTGAATGTAACGTCTAAACTTGAAACCAATTAATTATGAAAAAATATTTCCCATTAGCTTTAAGAATTATTGTTGCTCTAATTTTGATTCAAACTTTACGATTCAAGTTTACAGCACATCCAGATAGCGTTTACATTTTTACTCAAGTAGGTCTAGAGCCTTTTGGTAGAATAGGTATTGGAATTGCCGAATTAATTGCTGGTGTTTTATTGCTTTTTAGAAAAACAGCTTGGGCTGGCTCATTATTAACTTTAGGAATTATTGGAGGCGCAATTATGATGCATCTTACACAATTAGGAATCGAAATAAATGGAGATGGTGGCGTTTTATTTAGTACAGCTGTCGTAACCTTTATACTGTCAGCAATTATTCTGCTAATTTATAGAAAAGACATTCCTATAATTGGCAAACGTTTTTAGCTCTCAACTTGAACATCCTGATGTTCGTAATCAATAATCTCTCTATGTTCTAGGCGTGATTGTAGATAAAAGAATACAAAAGCAAATACCAAAAACAATGAACATAAAACATTAAGTAAATTAAAGCTACTAGCAACATAAAAGTATGCTAGTTGGATTACTTCTGAAAACATAATACAAATAGTACCAAGAAGCAAATTCATTGATTTCTTATCGTCTCTTAACATATAGCTTACAAGCGCCATAGTCATTAAAAGCATAACTACCGCATTATAAAGCAACTCTAAATAGTATTCACTACTAGAAAGGCCTTTTTTTGTAGTATCTGAAACGTAGTACACAAAAAACAAACCAAGAATTACTAGCAAACAGATCTGAATTGGAAATTTAAGAAATGCTTTTTTGATATTCATTGCTACTGTAATACGTGCTGTAAGAAATAAATAAGCTATAATATAAAGTCCGTTACTTATATAATAAGAATAATCGACTTCCTGAAATTTCAAAAAATTCGAAGTCGTAGTGACGTAATTTAGAATTTCTGCTATCGTAAAGAAAACTAAAAATAATAAGAATAAGGTATGCTTCTTATTTACCCTAATCACATATAGAAATGTAAGTAACGTAACTGCTAGAGCTCTCACTCCTGCAGCCTCGATCTCAAGGCCTTTGAACTGAAGTCCAAGAAAAAATAAACTAAGAGCTAAAGTAAGTGCTCCTAAAAACTTTCCTATCTGCATATTATTATCTAATTATTAATGAAGCAAATATAGAAACAATCCACGATTAAACGTTTAAAATCTTATTTAATCGCTGAAACGCATTTAAAAGTAGGAATTTACTTAACTAACAATAAAAAATCATTCTCAGATATAATCGGAATTTCTAGTGATTCTGCTTTAGTTCGTTTACTTGGCCCCATTTTATCACCTGCTACCAAATAATTAGTCTTCGATGATATTGAGGAAGACACCTTTCCTCCATTATCTTCAATTAGTTTTTTGAGTTCTGTTCTAGTTACTATTTCAAAGACTCCTGAAACAACTATTGACAAGCCTTTTAGTTTATCTGTTTGATTCGCTAGCTTTTCCGCAGACAACTCCAATTGAAGTCCATAGGATCTCAATTTATTAATAAAATCGATATTCCCTTCCGAAGAAAAGAACTCCACAACACTTTCTGCAATTCGTTCCCCAATTTCGTCAACAGCCACTAAATCTTCATTTGAAGCATTAGCAATAGCATCGATGCTTTTATAATGTTTTGCTAATTTTTTAGCTACTGTTTCTCCTACATATCGAATTCCTATCGCAAATAAAACGCGTTCAAACGGGATTAGCTTAGAAGCTTCAATTCCATTGATTAAGTTTTCAGCACTTTTTTCTGCCATGCGTTCCAAAGGCAAAACATCTTCTTTCTTTAAAGTATATAAATCTGAATAATTGGAAATCAGTCCTTCATTTACCAAAAGCGCTACAGTTTCTCCTCCTAAACCTTCAATATCCATCGCCTTCCTTGAGATATAATGCTGAATGCGACCAACGATCTGCGGATTACACCCATTATAATTTGGACAATAATGCTTTGCATCGCCTTCTTGTCGAACCAATTCTGTTTGACATTCTGGACAATGTGTTATGTAATGAGTAGGCTTAGAATCTAATGGACGTTGACTTAGATCTACTGCAATAATCTTTGGAATGATTTCTCCACCTTTTTCGACATAGACTTCATCTCCTTCTCTTATATCTAACTTTTCAATTTGATCTGCATTATGCAACGAAGCACGTTTTACAGTAGTTCCAGCCAATTCAACAGGTTCCAAATTAGCAACTGGTGTAATTGCTCCTGTGCGACCAACTTGATACGTGATTTCATTCAGTCGTGTAGATACTTGTTCAGCTTTAAACTTATAAGCCATTGCCCAACGTGGTGCTTTTGCCGTATAACCTAACTCTTCCTGTTGTTGTAAATTATTCACTTTAATCACAACTCCATCGGTTTCATAAGGTAAATCATGACGATGCACATCCCAAAAGTTTACAAACTCTAAAACGTCGTCAACAGATTTAGCAAGTTTTGATGCTTCAGGAACTTTAAATCCCATTTGCCTTGCTTTGTCTAAGCTTTCAAATTGTGTAGCGAAACCTAAATTTCGTCCTTTAATATTATATAGCAAACACTCTAAAGGTCGTTTGGCTACTTCTGCACTGTCTTGTAATTTCAAACTTCCAGATGCCGTGTTTCTCGGATTCCGGTAGAGCTCCTCTCCTGCTTCAAGTCGATCTTCATTCATTTTATGAAACCCTTCAAAAGGCAAAACGATTTCGCCACGAATATCAAATTTTGCAGGATAATCGTCTTTTAATTGTAATGGCACAGATTTTATGGTTTTCACATTGGCAGTCACATCATCACCTTGAGTCCCATCTCCTCTGGTTACCGCTCTTACTAAACTTCCGTTTTCGTAAGTTAAACTTATAGAAGCACCATCGTATTTTAATTCGCAAACAAATTCAACATTACCATCTACTATTTTTTCTATGCGCTTTTCCCAATCTAACAAATCTTCTTTTGAATACGAATTATCTAAAGAATACATGCGATGCTCATGCACAATGGTTTTAAAACTTTTTGTAATCTCTCCTCCTACGCGTAATGTTGGCGAATGAGCATCATAAAACTCTGGATGCGCTTCTTCTAAAGCTTGCAGTTCTTTTAATTTAATATCAAAGTCATAATCGCTAATCGTTGGATTATCTAATACGTAATAATTATAATTATGCTCGCGAAGTTCGTTGCGAAGGCTATTTATTTTTTGTTCTACACTCATTAAAATCGTCGTGAAAAAAAGTTATCTTTAAAGCATCTAATATACTAAAATGAACGTCAGAATAATTGTGGTTTTCTTTATTTTTATCAGCTTTTTATTCAGTTGTAATTCTGAAGAGTATGTTTCAGAAATCCCACAAATTATTCCAATCCCAAATGAACAAACTATTACTAAAGGCTATTTTGTTTTAGATAATAGCATCGGAATCTCTTTTGATGACAGCTTTAAAACTTCTGGTAATTTCCTTCGGGATTTCATACAAGAAGGTAGTAACATTAAATTAGATGACACTAACGATATTCAATTTATCTTAGACGAAACTATTGCAAATACTGAAGGTTACAAACTAGAAATTCAGCCTTATCAAATTACAATTTCTGCAAAAACAGATCAAGGTGCTTTTTATGCTGTCCAGACTTTAAGGCAATTATTACCTCCTGAATTTGAAAACAAGACACTTTCCAAAGAGAAAATTAGTATTCAATGCATGACTATAACAGATGCTCCACAATTTCAATATCGTGGAATGCATTTAGATGTTGGGCGACATATGTTTTCCATAGATTTTATTAAAAAATATATTGATGCACTTGCAATGCTAAAAATGAATACGTTCCATTGGCATTTAACCGAAGATCAAGGATGGCGAATCGAGATTAAAAAATATCCAAAGCTTCAAGAAGTTGCTGCTTTTAGAAATGAAACATTAATCGGACATTATAGCGACCAACCTCATCAGTTTGATGGGAAACGTTATGGCGGATTTTACACACAGAAAGAAATTAAAGACATTGTTGCTTATGCACAATCTCGTCACGTAACTGTAATACCTGAAATCGAATTACCAGGACATGCACAAGCGGCAATAAGTGCTTATCCGAACTTGGGTTGCACAGGAGAACAAGTTGATGTTGCTGAAAAATGGGGCGTTTTTGAACATATCTATTGCTCGAAAGATGAAACTTTCAATTTTCTTGAAGATGTTTTAGATGAAGTAATTGAATTATTTCCTAGCGAATACATTCATATTGGTGGTGACGAAGCTCCTAAAACCAAATGGAAAACATGTGATCAATGTCAGAATCGAATTAAAACAGAAGGCTTAAAAGACGAACATGAACTGCAAAACTATTTCATAACACGAATCGAAAAGTACCTCAATTCCAAAGGCAAACAAATTATTGGTTGGGATGAAATCCTAGAAGGTGGCTTAGCTCCTAATGCAACAGTAATGTCTTGGCGAGGAATTGAAGGCGCTGTTGAAGCAGCAAAACAAAAACATAATGTCGTAATGACACCAACGTCAAATTGTTACTTTGATTATTATCAATCTACAAATCCAGATGAACCTATAGCAATTGGTGGCTATTTGCCTTTAGAAAAAGTGTATGACTTTAATCCTATTCCTTCAGAATTGAATGAGGATGAAGCTAAATATATTCTTGGCGCTCAAGGTAACATTTGGACAGAATACATGCCAACTGAAGACCAAGTTGAATACATGGCATTCCCAAGAATGCTAGCTATGAGTGAAGTTGTTTGGTCAAAAATCGAAAACAAAAACTATTCAGATTTCACAAAACGAGTAGAACATTTCAATAAACGATTAGATGTTTTGGATGTGAATTATGCAAATCACTTATATGAAATTTCAGGCGAACTCATTTCAAAAGGCTATAAAAACTACTACGAGCTATCTACAACATTAGTAGACAAAACTATTTATTACACGACAGATGGAAGTCCTGTTAATTTATTTTCTTTGGTTTATGCGGAACCAATTCCAATTACTGAAAGCACAAAAATTAAAGCTGCTGTTTTTGATACTGAAAAACGATTAGGTAGCCTATTTACAGAAACTATAGATTACCATAAAGCGGTTGGCAAAACAATCACAATCAATAAAGAACCAAGTCCTGTGTACTCTGGAAGTGGTGCACAAGGATTAATAAATGGCATTTCAGGAAGTGACACTCGTTATGGTGACAAAGAATGGTTAGGATTTTGGGGAGAAGACATGGAGATTATTATTGATTTAGGAGTAGGAATTGACTTAAACACCATAAAAACGCGATTTTATAACGGTCAAGGACAATGGATATATGCTCCTAATGAACTAAATCTTGAATTTAAACTTGATGATGGGTCTATTGTAAAAGACAAAATAAACTTGCAAAATCAAGTAAAAAATAAAACAGTAAACATTGATTACAAATTTCCAAAACCCAAAAATTTAGATATAATAGTCAAAACCATCATTTTAAAAATCCCAAATTACGGCATCATTCCAGAAGACAAACAAGGCGCAGGACAAAAAGCTTGGACATTCATCGACGAAATCATAATCAATTAATATGTTGTTAGAAATCTGTGCCAATTCATACCAATCAGCAAAAAATGCTCAAGAATCTAGAGCACAACGTATCGAGCTTTGTAGCGAATTATCAATTGGAGGAATCACACCTAGTTATGGCTTGATAAAACAAGTGATTTCAGAATTAGATATAGAAACCTTCGTCTTAATTAGACCTCGAAGCGGTAACTTTTATTACACTGAAGGTGAATTTGAGATCATGAAAAAGGACATTCAAATTTGTAAAGACTTGGGATGTCATGGCATTGTTTCGGGTGTTTTAAATACAGATAACACTATTGAAATTGAAAGAACTCGAGAGTTGTTAGAGTTGTCTAAACCCTTGCCATTTACTTTCCATCGTGCCTTTGATGTAGTTCCAAATACAAAAGAAGCATTAGAACAACTTATCGATTTAGGTGTAGATAGAATTTTAACCTCTGGACAACAACCAAAAGCAATTAATGGAATAGATAAGCTCCAGGAGTTAAAACAACAAGCGAAAAACAGAATTACGATTTTAGTTGGAAGTGGTGTTAATTCAGAAAACGTTAAACTCTTTAAAGATGCTGGTTTTGACGAAATTCACGCTTCAGCTTCTAAAGTCATTTCAACTGAATCTTCGGACTATTTTGGAAATACACCTCAAATGGTTTCAAGCATTACAGAAATTACAGCGATTCTAAAACAAATCAACTTATGAAATTTAAAAGTCTCCTATTTTTTGTTATTCTAATCAGTTCTTGCCAACCAGAAGTTCCTAAATCAATTGGAGATTCAACTATTTCTGTATTTGAGAATACAAATCTGTATTTCGATATGGCTTTTAAAACAGATTCTATAAAATTAGATGATGATATTTTAAGGTTAGACGCTGGACGTGTGATTGTGAAAAAAGTAAAAATTCCTGTATATGAAAAGCAACCCAAGGTAATTGTAAATGTGACCTTAACCTCAAATGGAGATCCTTGGGATAAATCGGGTTCTTTGTTTGTCATTCCAAAACAAGCTAATCTCACTCTTGTAGATTTTGAAACTGGACAATTTGATTTAAAGCAACTCAACGAAAAATATCCTGCGACTAAAACATTTCAAAAAGACAGTTTAAAATACATACCTAATGTCGAATTATTGCGTTTCATGACACCATTTGGAGTTGGTCATTTTACAAATCATGAACGTACAAAAAACAGAAAACCGCCTTATATTCCTCATTGGGAAGAACAAGTGAAATGGTCTCAGGACATTACACACCTTATTCCTTTATTGGAAGATGAAGTCTATATTGGCGTTATGATTGACACCTGGACAAAAGAAGGTTACACTATTTCAGTAGATTTAGACATTAAAGAAAGTGTTATTCCAAATCATACTAAGATATCTCAAACTGTTATCCCTCTTGTTAACACAAGTAAATATGCTTCTGAGCAACGGCTTTATGATGATTTCTCAAGACAGCCAATAACAGTGAATTTCACTGCTGAGTCCATTTACAAAAACGCTAAACTTTATTTTATAACTACTGGTCATGGAGGACATGCGGAAGGTGATGAATTTGTAAAAAAAGAACATCATATTGACTTAGATGGAGAAACAATTAAATCTTGGACTCCTTGGAGAGACGATTGCGCAAGTTTTAGACGCTTCAACCCGACTTCTGGAACTTGGTTAGCTAAAGATTTCATGGAAGACGAAATCTCTGACGACCGCATTGCTTCGTCTGATTTTTCACGTTCTAATTGGTGTCCTGGAAGTGATGTAAAACCAGAAGTTATTGATTTAGGTGATTTACAACTAGGTGAACACACTTTGAAAATTGCAATTCCTGATGCTCAAGAAGCTATAGACAATGAGAATAACTATTGGATGGTATCTGCATACATCGTTTATGACAATTAAGATGAAAAAACTACTATTCTACTTTTCCATTTTCTCGCTGTTTTTTAGTTGCGAACCTAAACATAATATTCCTGTAACTATCGATTTACACAACAATTGGCAATTTAAAGCAGTAACTGATTCAATATGGAAATTAGCTTCAGTTCCAGGAAATGTGCATTCTGATTTATTAGATCACAAACTCATCGAAGATCCTTTTATTGGTAACAATGAAGATAGTCTTCAATGGATTTCTGAAACGGATTGGGAATACAAAACGACTTTTTCAGTAGATCAGGAAACACTTAATAAAAAGCATGTCGAGCTTAATTTTGAAGGCTTAGACACCTATGCTTCTGTATTTTTAAATGATAGTTTAATTCTAGAAACTAATAATGCATTTCGAGAATTCTCTATTGATGTTAAATCTACTCTAAAACCTCAAAATGAATTACGTATTCTATTTGAACGCACATCCATTTCCGAAGAACAAGAGAAAGCAAAACTAAATTACCAACTGCCAGAAGGCAATCGAATTTTCAGCAGAAAAGCACAGTTTCAATATGGTTGGGATTGGGGACCAAAATTGAATACTTCCGGAATTTGGAAACCTGTAAATTTAATCGCTTGGAATGATTTAAAAATTGAAAATATTCATATAAATCAGTTAACACTAAACGATACCGTATCAAATCTATTAATCGGATTGGATTTCAAGCTCAACCTTGAATCTAAGCTAAGCTATGAAGTCCATATCAATGATGATATTCAAAATATTCCCGATTTAAATTATGCTGATTCACGTAAAGACATTCCAATACAAATTAAAAACCCAAAACTTTGGTGGCCACATAATCTTGGAGAACCATATTTGTACGATATTAAAGTTGTTATTCGTGATGATAAAAGAATTCTCGATAGTATTTCAATCAAAAAAGGTTTAAGAACTATTGAGTTGGTAACAGATAAAGATGATATCGGAGAATCTTTTTATTTTAAGGTCAATGATGTTCCTGTATATATGAAAGGTGCGAATTACATTCCGCAAAACAGCATGCAGAACAAAGTAACTGATCTACACTATGAGAAACTTTTAAGTGATGTGGTTGATGCCAATATGAATATGCTCAGAGTTTGGGGAGGAGGCATTTATGAAAATGATATTTTCTATGACTTATGTGATGAAAAAGGGATATTAGTCTGGCAAGATTTCATGTTTGCTTGCGCGATGTATCCTGGAGATAATGATTTTTTAAAAAATGTAACTATTGAAGCAGAACAACAAGTCAAACGATTACAAAACCACGCGAGTATAGCGCTTTGGTGCGGTAATAATGAAAACTCCGAAGGTTGGCATCGTTGGGGTTGGCAAGCAGATAGAAGTGACGAAGAAAAAGACGAGATTTGGAATAACTACCTTAAAGTCTTTGATAGTATTCTTCCAAAAGCTGTAAGCAATTTCTCAAATTCCAGTTATTGGGAATCATCCCCAAAATACGGACGTGGCAATCCTAAATACAAAACCGAAGGTGATGCACATGATTGGTGGATTTGGCATGATGCGTATCCTTTTGAACATTTAGAAGAGAATGTTCCTAGATTTATGAGTGAGTTTGGGTTTCAGTCGTTTCCTAGTTATGAAGCGATTCGGTATATCAATCAGAGTGATTCTATAGAGATTACTTCCGAAGGTTTTAAAAACCACCAAAAGCATATTCGAGGTTTTCAACTCATTGACGAATATATGCAACGAGATTTCCCTGTTCCAGATCATCCTGAAGATTATGTGTATGTAAGTCAGTTATTACAAGCTTACGGAATTACAAAAGGAATCGAAGCGCATCGCAGAGCAAAACCTTACAATATGGGAACATTGTATTGGCAACTTAACGATTGTTGGCCTGCTGTCTCTTGGTCGAGCATTGACCACTTCGGAAATTGGAAAGCTTTGCATTATCAAGCGAAAAAGAGTTTTGAGAATATAATAGTATCAACTATCGTTGAAAACGACATTTTGAAAACTTATTTTATTAATGATGGATTAAAACAAATAGATATTTACGATGAACTTCAAGTGATAAATAGTTTTGATGGAAAAACAGTATGGAAAAGTGACATGCTAACTATTTCGAATAATGAGTCAAGTGTTTTAATAAATCAATTGGATTTAAAAGATTTAGATATTGACAATAAAGAAGTCTATATACTAACTACATTGAATGACAAAAGTTATATTTCCTACCTAGCAAAACCTAAAGATTTAAAACTTCAAAAGGCTCTAATAGAACAAACAGTTACAAAAACAGATAACGGTTTTCAAATCACTCTAAAAAGCACAACACTTCAGAAGAATGTATTTCTTTATACGATTAACAAAGGACATTTTTCCGATAACTATTTTGATTTGCTACCGAATAAATCTATAACAATAGAATTTGAAACTAATGCAGTAAGCCTTGAGGATTTGAAGATTAAGACATTGAATCAGTTAATAAATTAATTTTTCATTCCTTTAATCATTCGGTCTTTTCCAAATAGATCTTTCTTCAGTTCAATAGACTTGAAACCAAATTCTTTTAAAAGCTGAATCATTTCCTGACCTAAGTATTCATTGATTTCAAAATATAAAACTCCTTCATCTTTTAGATTATTTTGTGCAAACTCACAGATCGCTTTATAAAACTGTAAAGGATTCTCATCATCAACAAATAAGGCTATATGTGGTTCATTGTCCAGAACATTAGATTTGATTTCTACTTTTTCTAAGTTTCTAACATAAGGAGGATTTGAAACAATGACATCAAAAACAGCTAGTGGAGAAAAATTGGTGTTTAAAATATCATCATGAATGAATACTACTTCTACTCCATTCATTTCTGCATTTTGTTTTGCTGTTTGTAAAGCTTCTTTAGAAACATCTAAAGCAAAAACATTTGTTTCTGGCAAATTCTTCGCTAGAGAAATCGAAATACATCCTGACCCAGTTCCTATATCAAGTATTTTGAATTGGGTTTCTTCTTTCTGTTTATCAAAAGAAGTAATAACCCAATCAACTAACTCTTCCGTTTCTGGTCTCGGAATTAAGGTGTTTTCGTTTACTTTAAATGGCAAACCATAGAATTCAGTTTCACCAATAATATACTGTATTGGCTTATTGTTTTTTAACTCGACTAAAGCATCTAGAAATAATTCCTTTTGTTCATTAGTGATTACATATTCAGGATTTAAAACCAATTGAATTCGTTTTAGTCCTAAGAAATGCTCCATTAATAAATCGAAGAATGAATTGACTTCTTCTTTACCATAGTTATCATCCAATTCAGAATGAAAATTTTCAAGAATTGCTTTTAATCTCATAACGTTTTCGTCATCCAAACTCCACATGAATAATGACCTGTATTTCCTAAGGGTTCTGTTCTATGCTCAAATCCGAAGTCTTCATAAATATGAATCGCAGCTTTTAATTGCGAAGCCGATTCAAGATAACAAGTCTCAAAACCAAAATCTTTAGCAGTTTTTAAACAGGCTTCAAACATTTGTTTCCCATATCCTTTACCTCTAACTTTTGGTGAAAAATACATCTTTTGAAGCTCACATACATTACCATCAAAGTCTTCAAGCTGCTTTATTCCTGCGCCTCCTAAAACTTCAGTATCACTAGCAATCACATAATAAACTTCTTTTTCACCTTGATAAGATTCGTACATAAAAGGCGTTTCAGCATCTTCATAGGCTGTTCCTTTTAATGGTATTTTGAATTCCGGAAAACAACCTTTAATAACGGCTTCAATTTGCGCATTATCCTCAGGACGAATTTCTCTAATAACTATATTATCTTTGCTCACTTTAATATTCTATTTTTGCCCTGTGAAGATAGTACAAATCTAAAAATACTAATATGAAGAAGCTTATTATTTTATCAACACTGCTTATCACTTTTTTATCATGTTCTGTAAAAGAAAAACCTGAGTTTTTACGTGTTGAAAATATTAAAGTTTTAGAATCTACAAGTAAAACGATAACATTAACTGCAGATGCATTATTTATGAATCCAAACGATATTGGAGGAGAATTAAAGACAGATGGAATCAAAGTCATTGTGAATGGTAATGAAATGGCTTCAGTTTCAAGTGAATCATTTAAAGTTCCAGCAAAAAAAGAATTTTCTATACCGCTTAGAGCAGATGTCCCTACTGATAGTTTGTTTAGCAACAAAAGCTTGAGTGGCTTACTTGGTAGCTTATTAAATCAAAAAATGAAGGTGCAATATAAAGGAGATATTAAATATAAAGTCTTAGGCTTTTCTCACACGTATGCTGTTGATGAAACGGAAGACATTAAAATAAAATTCTAATTGACCATTCACGAAACTCATATACAACGTTGCATAGACATCGCAAAAAAAGGTTTGGGCATTACTGCTCCAAATCCGATGGTTGGTGCTGTTATTGTTCATAATGATAAAATTATTGGAGAAGGTTTCACAAGTGCTTATGGTGGTAATCATGCAGAAGTAAATGCCATCAATTCGGTTAAAAACAAAGACCTATTAAACCAAGCTACACTTTATGTCACGCTTGAACCTTGTTCTCATTTTGGGAAAACACCTCCTTGTTCAGATTTGATTTCTGCACATAAAATTCCAAACGTAGTTATTGGTTGTGTTGATGATAATCCAGAAGTTTCAGGAAAAGGCATCGCAAAGCTTAAAGCAGAAGGATGCAATGTCACAGTTGGTGTTTTGGAAGACCTATGCAAAGCACATCACAAACGATTTTTTACGTTTCACAATAAGAAACGACCTTATATTATATTAAAATGGGCCGAAACTAGTGATGGTTTTATTGCGCCAACCTCTAGAGATAAAACCGAACCTGTTTGGATTACCAATGAGTTTTCAAGACAATTAGTCCATAAATGGCGATCAGAAGAACAAGCTATTTTAATTGGAACCAATACCGTTTCTGAAGATAATCCGAGTCTAACAGTTAGAGATTGGACAGGAACAAACCCAATTAGAATTGTCATAGATAGAACGAATAAGTTATCAAAAGACCATTCAGTATTTAATACTGAAAGTGAAACCATTATCTTTTCAGAAAATGAAGTCGATTTCAATAAACCCTTGGGTCAAGAAATCTGCGGCTATTTGCATTCAAAAGACATCAACTCCCTGATTATTGAAGGAGGTGCTCAAACGCTTCAAACCTTTATTGATGATAATCTTTGGGATGAAGCGCGAGTTTTTACTGGAAAAACAATTTTTAAAGACGGAATTAAAGCACCTCAATTTTCAGGAGAACTTATTTCTGAAGAATTAATCATCGACGATACATTAAAGATATATGTCAACAATTAAAACTATTATATTCGATTTCGGTGATGTATTCATCAATTTAGACAAAGAAGGTGCTATGCAAAATGCGCTCACTTTATTTGATTTAGAAGAATTTCCTGAAGATCTCATAGCCATTAACACCTTATATGAACAAGGTTTAATTTCTTCTGAAGAATTTGTAGAATTCTATACTGATAATTTTCCTGAGCTTTCAGAGAAAGATATTATTGACGCATGGAATTTCATTTTAAAAGATTTCCCGAAGGAACGATTAGCATTCCTTCAGAAATTAAAAGAGGAAAATAAATTCAAACTCATATTACTTAGTAACACTAACGAATTACATATTAATTGGGTAAAAGAGCATGTTTCATTTTACGAAGAATTTAAAACCTGTTTTGATCAATTCTACTTATCTCATGAAATCAATTTAAGAAAGCCAAACGATGATATTTACCAGTTTGTTTTAAAACAAAACAAATTAAAAGCAGAAGAATGTTTGTTTATAGACGATACTAAAGACAATACTGATACCGCTTCTACTTTAGGAATTCATATTTGGAATATTGATGAAACTAAAGAAAACGTCATAAATTTATTCTCCATTAAAGAAGACTTGTTTTGATATACCTACTATTAAGCATAACTGCTTCAACGCTAATATTTATTATTTTCAAACTCCTAGATAAGTTCAAAATCAATACGCTTCAGGCTATTGTCGTGAATTATTTTACAGCTTGCTTATTTGGCATATGGAGTTACGACCAACCTCTAAATGTTAGTGAAATACTAGAATCAAAATGGCTATTTGGTGCCATTGGTCTAGCCTTTTTATTTATTGCAGTGTTTAATGTTATGGCACTTACTGCGCAACGTAACGGGATATCAGTTGTATCTGTTGCTTCTAAAATGAGTGTTATTATACCTGTGATTTTCGGTATTTATGCTTATAATGAAGGTGTTGGTGCTCAAAAAATTATTGGAATTATTCTAGCTTTAATTGCTGTATATCTAACTTCTGTCAGACCTAAAACAACCAGTAATTTAGCCAAAGGACTATTGTTACCAATTTTATTGTTTTTTGGTTCTGGTATTATAGATACCTCAATAAAATATATTGAAACAACCTACATCTCTGAAAATGGCATTCCTATCTTTTCAGCTACCATATTTGCTTTTTCTTTTATAATTGGACTAGTTATCCTTATTTATAGATCTATAAAGAAGTCGATGAAATTTCCTCTTAAAGCAATAGTAGCTGGTAGTGTTCTAGGTATTGTGAACTACTTCTCCATATACTACTTATTAAAAGCACTTAACCACGAAAGCCTTGAAAGCTCTACTTTATTTACGGTGAATAATGTAGCCATTGTAATGGTATCAACACTCTTAGGCCTGTCTCTTATACACATCTCCGAGCCCACGAGACAGGCAGAAATCT
>OJDV01000337.1_pt1 | contig 16987 bp, 16 predicted proteins | sample 1592911 | NCBI WGS metagenome assembly OJDV01 (sample SAMN05416860, study PRJEB24817) | seawater metagenome | isolation source: Sea water | place: Canada:Atlantic | collected 2013-11 | reverse complement strand
GAGATTTCTGCCTGTCTCGTGGGCTCGGAGATGTGTATAAGAGACAGATATAGAGGTGTACCAAATATTTGATTTTATACGCAGCTTTACGGGGTTTCAGGATTTTTTAGACAGTATTGGTTTTGCAATGATAATCAATTTCTTTATTGAAGCTGTCATGAATTTAATCACGGCATTTTTATGGTTTGTTTATTGGTATAAATTTCTTCCCATAGGGTCATTTTGGGTATGGATAATTGTTGCATTTATTGCTCACACAAGCGCTACAAAATACGCCTTATCAAGAAACACTTAGTTTCTAACACTATACGCTAAGAACAATAATGCCTTAGCGTATATTCATATCAGGTTATTTTAAAACAAATGATACTTTCATAATGACACGGTATTGGTCAATTTTGCCATCTTTAACAGTGACTTTTTGGGACTCTACCCATGCACCTGTTATATTCTTTAAACTATCATTTGCTTGGTTTAAGCCGTTTTTCATGGCTTTTTCGAAGCTTTTAGACGAAGAAGCTGATATTTCGATTACTTTTGCTATGCTCATATTATTCTCCTATTTCAACACAAATGTGATTTTCATGTTGACGCGGTATTGGTCGATTTGACCATTATTGACAGTCACTTTTTGTGATTCAACCCATGCACCTGTTATGCCTTTAATTGTTTCTGATGCACGTGATATGCCTTGTTGTACTGCATCTTCAAAACTTTTATCCGATGATGCGATAATTTCTGTCACTTTTGCTACACTCATATTTATTCTCCATTTAATTATAAAACCTAAAAGTGTGAACTATTAGGAACCACATATGATAACTGCTAATATATAAAAACAATCAAAACAATTGTTAACAATTACATATTCAAGCTGCGTCCACCATCAACTTGAATGGTTTGTCCTGTCACATAATCGTTTTGGATTAAGAATTGCAATGTTTGGTAGATGTTATTATTTTCGCCTTTTTTGTTTAAGGCAATTCTATTATTAATTTTTAAATTGACGTCTTCACCATCAACTGGATCTTGAATATATCCAGGTGATATGCCATTAACTCGTACCTCGGGTGCAAATTCTTTTGCCAGTGCTTTGACCATCATGTTGTTGGCAGCTTTTGCCATGGAATAAACAGGGTAGTTTTTCAGTGGCTTCTCTGCGTGGATATCAACCAAATTAATGATTGTTCCCTTAGATTTAACTAACAGTGGGTAACAGGCTTTTGATAAAAATAATGGGCCTTTAACATTACTATTAAAAAGTTTATCATAATCATTACTGGATAGATTGTTAATTGTCGTTGAAAAAAACTCTGAGGCATTGTTAACTAATACATCTAGCCTATTAAAACTCGATTCAATTGCTTGAATGATGTCTTGAAATTCATCACCCTGATTAAAGTCTGCTTGAACGCTAATACATGAATTACTGCGAATATTATTCAGCATACTTTGCAATACTTGCGTTTGTTTGGCTGAATGACGATAATGCATTACAATATTGTATCCATCGGCATGAGCGGCCTGAGCTAAATATGCTCCCATGCGTTGTGCTGCTCCTGTTATTAACATCACTTTATTCATATTGCTACTAAAACCATGTCAGAAATAGATCCATCATTGAAACAACACAGTTTAGCATTGACGCAAATGATAAGGCAACGTATTGCCAAAGAAAGTAATATTAGCTTTTCAGAGTTTATGCACATGGCTTTGTATCAACCTGGCTTGGGTTATTATTCATCAGGCACACATAAGTTTGGCAAGGATGGCGATTTTATTACCTCTCCAGAGCAAGGGGATTTGTTTGCAAAGTGTTTAGCCAAGCAGTTCAAACAAGTGCTTGATTCTTTAGATACACCTGTCATTATGGAATTGGGAGCTGGAACTGGTCAATTTTGTTATGATTGTTTAATTGAATTGGATCAGTTAAATTGTTTGCCTGAAAAATACTATATTCTTGAAGTGAGTGCGGATTTACAGCACAGGCAAAAACAAAAACTCAATACTCTCCCAGAGCCAATAAAACAAAGGGTTGAATGGATTTATGAACCACCTATTGATGAATTTAACGGTGTGGTATTTGCAAACGAGGTTATTGATGCCTTAGCAGTAGAGGTATTTAAGGTAGAAGATCAGAGTTACAAACAATTACGGGTAGATTGTGACTCTGATTTTAGTAAAACGTGGGTCAAATTCCCAAATGCATTGGAAGTTGATTTGTTAAGTAAAAACTTAGATTTAGCGGATGGTTATGAGTCAGAATTTATACCTTATTTATCTGAGTGGTTGCAGACAATCACTGCTGGATTAGAAAAAGGCGCGGTGTTTTTTGTAGACTATGGCTATGAACGCAACAGTTATTATCACCCACAAAGAAATCAAGGCACATTAGTGTGTCATTTTCAACACCAGGCAAATTTTGACTATTTCAAAAATATAGGCATTCAAGACATTACCGCATTTGTTGACTTTACTGCAGTGGCAGAAGCGGCAGATGATTGTGGTTTGTCCGTTGATGGTTATTGTACTCAGGCACATTTTTTGATGTCTTTGGCGATTCACGATAAATTGGGTGATTCTGAAAATGATTTTGAAAACTATTACCGTAAAACAACTGAAATGAAAAAATTAACTTTGCCTAATGAAATGGGTGAGAAGTTTAAGGTAATGGCTTTGAGCAAGAACTTTGATGAAGATTTGTTGGGGTTCTCTTTTGCAAACCAATTACATTTATTGTAATTTAATAGATAATATAGTGTCTAGTCACATGTCTCAGGAAAATTAAATTCAATACGTCCATGCAATCACTACAACTTTTGCTAAAGCTACGAATAAAGTGGTTTAATTTAACCGCTAAAAATTTCATTTTGCGTTACCAAAATGGTTTGTTTGTCATTGTCCTGTTTTTACCTGGTGTAGCCGTTGGTGATAACCTCAACCTTTTGTTTAAGGCACTTACTACTCCTTTTTTAAACATAACTAACCCAGAGAACACAATTACTAGCAGATTAATTTGGTTTCTAGTGTTACAAGCCATTTTTGTTGTCTTTAGTCGGGCACAGAAAACAGCCATAACAGGTGGTGAATTCACAAAACTACTGCAATCACTGCCAATTGATAACGGCACAAATAACAAGATAAACTTAACCCTATTATTGTTAGCTAACCATTTTTTATGGATGATTGTAATGGCCAGTTTTTATTATCAATTAAAAAGTGATTCAGATATCAACCTATTGAATTTATGCAGTAATTTGATGTTGATATTCATTTTATTAACGACTCAGTATATTGCTGTATTTAAATGGTCCTTAATGAATAGTGTTTTATTGATGCTTATTAGTGCACTATACCTAGTATCTGCTTCACTGAGTATGAATTATTTTGGTATGTTTATCACAGCAACGATGTGGTTTTTATTGGCTGTAAAATTATCTAAACCTGATATAATTTCAATAAAAATAACTGCGATGAAACCTCATATTACAGGGCTAATCAAATACAATTTGTACTATCAAATATTATTTAAAGCTACTGCAACAGCTAGTATGTTTAGGTTTTTATTTGTGTGCTTTCTAGTCATTGGATTCTCATTGATATCTCAGCACTTATCCAATATTAATGAAGGCAATCTCTTTCCCTATGTTATGGGATTTGAGTCTTTGTTGGCATATTATCTCAGTGGTTTTTATGTCAGTTTTAAAGATCAACGTTTAAGAATGGATAAGTTGCTAATGAGCTTACCCGTGTCGAAAACTTTTTGGTTATTGAGGGATGTATTTACAGTTATTATAATTTCTCTGGTGCTTCATTTTATACTGTACTATTTAATCGTTGATGTGATTGGTTTAACCCAATTAACAGAACTGATGATTTATCACATTGTTGTGTTAACCATTTGTTACCCTCTGCGGTTACTAATCAAACAAAACCAAACCTTAATAACTTTTGCTGTGTTGTCCACCATCACTGCCATAACATTATATAATTACTCATGAACTATATTTCTATTCAAAATTTAAACATTAACTATGACGAGCTCAAAGTCTTTGAAAATTTTAACAAAGAATTCAAATCAGGTATACATTGGATACAAGGTTTTAATGGTTGTGGCAAAAGTACACTATTAAAAAGCATATCTGGCATATTAAAAGTCCCGGATGGCGTTGTGAAAATTATGGGGTTTGATATTAATTCTCAAGCCATAAAAGCCAAGTCAGAGTTGTGTTATGTTGCTGACAAACCTGAGGTTTTTCCATTCATGACAGGCATACAGTTCTTAGAAATGGTAGCTAAAATAAAAGGCACTAAATTAACTCAAGATTTATATGATTGGCTAGATAATATCAATTTAACCCAGTTCAATAATACTGAATTTTCACAAATGTCATTTGGCACCAGAAGAAAGTTTACATTGAGCGCCTGTTTAATTGCACAACCACAAGTCATATTATTGGATGAACCTTTCAATGGTTTGGATACTCACACAACTATGTGCTTAAAAGAGTGGTTAATTCAATCTAAAGACACAAAGTGTATCCTAATTGCTTCTCATGACACACATATATTAAAAGAGGAATATGACAGCATACTTAATGTCTGAATAGAAATTAAGCTAGGGTTATTTTTTTTCGATTAAGCCCATTTCTTCGGCTTCTTTTTTAATCAGATAATTAATCACTTTCATGAAATGATCACGGTCCCTAACCTTTTTTGAGGCACGCAATTTACCGTTAACTATCACAGTTGGTGTTGAGGTAACTTGCATTTCAAAACCCATTTTGTCCGCTTTTCTTTGTTTAGAATCAAGAATAAATGATTCTGCTGTGCTTAAGAACTCTTGCTTATTAATCTCAAATTCATCAGAATACCATTGGGCCAGTTGTTCAATCGAACTGAATCTTGTGTGGTTTTCATGAATTTCTTTAAAAAGTCTTATATGAGATTGTTCAACAACTCCCATGAGCTCAGCAGTTAAATAAGCTTTTTGTAAGACTTCCCAATTGGGTTGGAAGTTGAGTGGTACCCTTATAAACTTAACATAATCAGGTTTGTTTTCAAGCCATTTTTCCATGTAGGGCTGGAAGTGAAAACAATGCGGACAAGCATAGCCAAAAAACTCATAGACAACAACTTGTTCAGTAGTCTCAGTTGCATAAGGGCGGTCAAATAATTCGTAATCTTCTGGTGGTACAAAATCAAAGGCAGGACCTGTATATTCAGGTTTTGCAGCTTGTTTTGGGGTATTTTCTTTTATGTAATCATACTCTGACTGCAGTTCTTTTTCTGCATTTTCATCACTACATGAAAACAAGAAAAAGAACAACAGTATAAAAACCCAGCGAAAATGTAAATGAAGATTCATTCCGTTCATTTTATTATTTATTATAGTCCCATTGATTTGGCTTCTAAATTAGACAGGTAAGTCGCCATATCTAATAGAGCAGGAATACTACCTAAGGCTTTAACATTTGGCTTATATTTACCATTTATAATAATAGTAGGTGTTGATGTGATTTGCATTTTTCGCATCATGTTGTTTGATTGGCGTACTTTTGAATCAATCATAAATGAATTGGCAGTTGATAAAAATGCCTCTTTATCGACTGAAAAATTGTCTTCAAACCAAGATGCCAAGCTCTCAATTGTTCTGAAGTTTTTACGTTGCTTGTGTATCGCATCAAATAGTGGTTGATGGGTTTTTTCAATAATGCCCATTGTCTCAGCTGTGTAATAGGCTTTTGCCAATACATCCCAGCCTGGTTGAAATACAACTGGCACTCTAACCAATTTTACATTCTTAGGTAATTTTTCATGCCATGGTTTAATATAGGGTTGAAAGCTTGAACAATGAGGGCACATATAACCAAAAAACTCATATACAATGACTTGCTCATTATTATCAGTTTCAAAAGCTGGATCAATAACGGTGTAGTGCCTACCTGCTGTATAGTTTTTAGCATTGCTATCTTGTGCAGATGCGTTAAAAATGCAGAGTGTTAATAATAATAAAACAATTTTTTTCATGTATAGTTCTCGGTATATTTGTTGAAATGCTTTGGACTGTATTTTTCGTTTTAAGTTCAAATACTTTTATTCTTAAAATTATTTAGAATACAAGCCTTGGATGTAACTGGCAACAGCTTTAATTTCTTCATCTGTTAAATATTTTGCCACATCAGCCATTATTTTGCCATTGGTATCGCCTTCTTTGCCATTTGTTGTACCAGATCTGAAGTCCTTTAACATTGCTTCAGTGTATGGTGCATGTTGTCCAGCAAGTACAGGATATCCCGATAAAGGATTGCCTTTTCCTGAAATACCATGGCATGACATACAGGCTGGTATTTTCATTTTACTAACGCCGCCTTGATAAACAGATTTACCCATTTCGACAAGACTTTCATCAGCAGATCCAATGCTTGGTTTTTGAGTGGCATAATAAGCGGCAATATTTTGTATGTCTTGTTCATTTAAACCTGCAACCATTCCGGCCATTACAGGTCCTTTTCTTTCGCCGTTTTTAAACATAGCCAAATGTCTGGCTAAATACTGTTCATGCTGTCCTGCGATTTTAGGCCATAATGGATTAACGCTGTTTCCATCAGCACCATGACACGCAACACATAAAGCAGATTTTGCTTTTCCTAATTCAGCATCGCCTGCAACAGCCAATGATGAACATACTAATGCCAGTAACATAAAAACTTTTTTCATAATTGATTCCACTTTCTCTTTATTTTTAAAATGGTACTTAAAATACCAGCGCCTATTATAAATCTAAAACGCCTTTAGCTTAAAGTGAATAATGGTGATAAGTACGATTAATGGCTACTTTTTTAGTGAAAATATAAATCATGCAGTGCGAATAAAAATAAAATAATAAATTCTTACAAAATATGTTGATGATTTCTGCCATAATTACCGATTGATTTAAGTTAGGGTATATAAACCATTCTTTAAGTGTTCAACTGTTAAAAATCAACCCATACCAAATGGTTTTTTTTTGAGAAGAAACTCTCTGTATGATATGGGTTAATTAATTATTCAATGACTAATCAAAACTATTTTTAAAAATAACATCATTGTTTTGTATGGTTAGACTTATTAAGTCAGATCCCCGATTTCCATCTGAATCAGTTGCTTCTGCGGATATTGTATGGACACCATCAGATAAATTTGATGTGGTAAAACTGCCAATATTGGCAAGTTGACCATCTAAATTGGAAACCCAATTAACAACAAGAGATAAATCCCCATCTTCAATATCACTAGCGGTTGCAACAAAAGTAATTTTAGTGCCTAAAGCATGTATACTTCCGTTACTGGGGGTAATAATCGATACTGTTGGGGTGTTTTGTTGAATGGCTTCAACAGTAATGCTTCTGCTATCAGAATCTGATTGACCATTGCTATCAACCACGCTGGCTGTAATAGTATGCTGACCAATGGACAATGTGTTGAGTTGGAAATTGTTGCCTGTTCCTAGAGCACCATCTATATTTGATGTCCATGTTAATGAATCTGATACATCTCCATCCTCATCGTCAACAGCACTGGCAAAAAAAGTGATGTTGTCACCGACATTAAATACATCATTGGCAGCCGGTAAAAGCATATTCACAGCTGGATCATCAGGGAAATCGGTAATTTCAATACCTATGCTTTGAGAATCTATTTGCCCATCACTGTCTGTGATACTGGCAGTTATTTGGTGAATGCCTACTGATAAATGAGAAAAATGAGTTGGGGATGAAACATTGGCGCCACTGCTTAAAAACCCATCTATATTTGAACTCCATTTTATAGTGTTTGATATTGTTCCATCTTCAGGGTCAGTAGCTGTACCTACAAATGTTACTGGATCATTTTCTACATAAGTTGTGCCATGTGCGGGCATTGTAATGGTAACAGTAGGATCTTGCCCTCCATTTCCAATTAATCTAGCGACTCCAATTTTTTGGACTGAATCTGTATTGGTGGCCGTTCCTGAGACTATGATTTTTTTATTAAAGTCAGTTCCCACAGCCGATGGTGAATCAATGGTTTGTCCAGCTTGAGTGATAAAGCCTATGGCAGTTCTACCATCAGTGCCAAAATCTGTATCGATTGAATGAGAGCTTGTTCCACTAACTACACCAATTGAGTTTAATCGCATAACACCCATTGAAATTGAGGACACATTATCAGGATATAAATTACCTATCAAAATAAGTTTGTTATCATCATCTGAAAAAATGGCACTATTGCAGTCTGAATTAAAGTCAAATAAAAATGGATTGGGATCTAGATTAAAATTAAAGGTATCAGAAACTGGTTCACCTGCATTTTGCGAAACGGTATTGACATAGGTAAGTCCACAATCATCTTTTAGATTGGTGTTTTCTGGGTGTCCATCTGAGCCCACAAATACAAACTCATCAAGAGTCGGATGTTGGGCCACATCTTTTATTGATGTGCCGGTTCTAGAATCTGTATACACATATTTTCCATCAGTTGAAAAAGTATTATCAATACTACCAGCATAATCTAGTTTGACAATTGCAGGTGATTGAGAATTATCATTTTCATCTGCACTACCAACTATCCAAAATCCAGTAGAAGTATTGCTGATGAAAATTCTTTTAGCAATATCATTTGAGTTTGTAGAATTGGCGAAATCGTAGGTCTTACGACCATTGTTTCCAAAATTTGAATCGATGGATCCGTCATTTAGTATTTTTGTTAAAGCAAAATCTGAACCTGTTGATTGTTTTGCAAAACCAACAACAAAATATGCCTGATTGAATGAATACACAGAATAGGCGACATCTTTATTGGTTCCTCCTCCATCAAAATGTACAGTCAATTTCCCATCATCTGAAAAACCTGTGTCAAGAACCCCTTGAGAAGTTAATTTGGCAATGGCAAAATCGGTATCATCGCCTGAAAATTCAGCAGAACCAATTAATAAAATACTACCATCAGTTAGAACCTCAATATCATATAGTCGATCTTGATTAGAGCCGCCTAGATCAAATCCTACAATGGCATGACCATTATTTCCCCAACTTAAATCAGCTTGTCCTCCTGAGGTTAGCTTAGTGACAACCATATCTATGTCTTGTGAATTTGTATGGTATGCTATACCAGCAATTAACATAGCCCTATCATCATAAACATGAATAGCATCCCCGTATTCAGCACCTTCACCCAAGGGCGGGATTGTGCCTAGGTCATGTTCAATAATAACCTTGCCATCGTTGCTATATCCAAAATTTGTATCCAAATCTCCAGAGCCTTGTGCGTAACCAAAACCACTAACTAATGTCATTAAAACTAAAAATAAAACTTTCATAATCTTCTCCAATTAAATTTTCAAAAAAACCAGTTTCCATTATGAAAATAATAAAAAATTGTTGCATGACATTAACTCGACATCATCGCGATTTCTTCACGACATTGACTATTTTGTTGTGTTATACTGCTGTTTTTACACCATATTTATTGTTTCGGAGTGATAAATAATGCAATTCTATCTTTTTAATGACTTTGTCCTAAAGCCAGAAGAATTAAGCCTATATCACAACAAAAAAAGACTAGAACTGGGATTAAAAGGATTTAAATTGTTAAATATTTTGGTGCAAAACCAAGGTAAACTCGTTCCTAAAGATGAGTTGATTGCAGCAGCTTGGGAAGGTCAAATTGTCACAGATGGAACATTAAACAAACAAATTGAGCGGGTCAGACAAATTTTAGGGAATTCCTGCCCTGAAACAATTTTTGTTGAAACCGTTCGGGGTATGGGTTATAAATTTGTGCCTGAAATTAAAACCCTAAAAAACAAAAAAAAAGGCTTGGCAAAATGGCAAAAAGCCATAGCAGCAGTGAGTATTTTGCCTCTGGTAATGCTCATGTACTTTTATCCTTTTGGACAACAATCAAATAATCCATCAGATGAATCCATCATGCCTTTTAATATTGCCGTTATTCCGACGGCTCAAGGTGATGATTATTTAAATGTTGGCGGGTTAAATTATCTGGCAAATTTACTGGGTAAAAATCCACGGATTTATCAAATCAGTCCAAGAACCAGCTGGTTTAAAAACGAGGACCCACATAAACTGGCTATTGAGCTAGAAGACCAAAAAAAGCTAGATTATGTTTTGTTAGTCAACATAAAAGAAAAGGACAACGAAAAAATAGCCTCAATTGAATTGAAAAATAACAATCAATATCAACAACTAAAAATACTGAAAGCACTGTCATTAAAACAACTTTTTGCAGACATTAACACTTGGGTTTTGATGCAATTAAAAATAGAAAACACAAGGTCAAACAGTCTTGAAAACACAGATGATTTATCTTCAGATAGTTTTGCTGTTGAAAGTTATTTAAGGGGGAAAGAAGCATCCGCATCAAGAGATTATACAGAAGCCATTCAATATTTTAAGACTGCCATCACTCAAGATCCAGAATTTACCTTAGCTATGTTGGATTTAGCTTATGCGCAAATAAAGTCCAATGACTATGCCGCTGCTGAGGCATTATTAGAGACCATTGAGACAACAAAACAACTCAATGATGAGTTAAGGCTTAATTTACTAACCCTAAAAGCTTCTTTACTGACAAACACATACCGTTCAAAAGAAGTGAAACCGTTTATCGATGAGACCATACAACTGGCGAATAAAACTAAAAATCCAAGAAAGAAAATATTGGCTTTATATTATCAAGGGGAAATGTATAAAGAAATGGGACAAGTTGAACTGTCAATCCAAAGCACATTAAATCAAAAAGATGTCTTGCTAGCTAATACTAAAGACAAAACAGATTTAATGCGGGTGGCTAATAATCTCGGGCATGCATATTATGGCACTAATCAATTTGAAAAAGCCAAACAACAAATTGTTCCTGCCATTGAGTGGTTTGAAAAAACTAATCACATGGTTGGCATGTTAAACAGTTATGGGTTGCTTGCTTCCATTTATTATGAGCAAGCCAATTATGCCAAAGGAGCTATTACCATAAATAAATCCTTGGCACTACAGTCACAAGTAGAAGATAAGCACCTCATATTAAATGCATTGGAAATCAGTGGGTATTTACAGTTAGCCATGGGATTACATGATGATTGTAGAAAGACGATTCAAGAAACGGAAGCTTTAGCAATAGCCATGGGTATAGAAGGGCAACAATTTACTTCAAGTTTATTAAACCTGTCACTTGATATTGAGACTAACAATTTAGCTTCATTAAAAGAGGACAGCGATAACCTCGACAAACTGTCAAAGCCAATAACTGAAAACTTTTTATATCTTCGACAATTGGTTTTGTCCTTTCTTATCGATGTTAATTTGATTATAAAAAATTATGACTTAGCTAAGTCTCAATTAGATGAATTATATGGCTTGGTTAAGAATGACAAGACCCAAGGGATAACACTATACCAAATAAGCCTATATGATTGGATGTACAAAACAGGCTTAAAAAATGATGCCATTACCAAACTACATGAGTTGTTAAATACTTTAACAAATAACAAACAAAACAGGCTTGCTCTAATAGTAGCTTATTTACTCATTGATATTGATAAAGAACAAAACTATAAAAACACGCAAGCAATTTTGAATCAAATCAATTATATAAATCCATTTCCTTACCCTTACCTAAAACATAAAGCAAAACTGGCCGAATTAAAAGACAACTACTTTGAAGCCAGCACGCTTATGCAAGAAATGAAAAACACATCAAACCAATGGTGGAACACCCAAGATCAAATCTTGTTGGACTCATACATTAGCAAAATTAAAGAAAAATAATATGACTCAATTAAAAAACAACGAACTTCAACCTGGCATCTTAGATGAAAAGGCACTCAATGGCAGATTCATGATATTTGACATTAAGGACAATGTAAATGGACCCCAATTTAGAAAATGTTTATCTCAATTGGTTATTGATAAGCGGATTATTGTTGGCCTAGGAAAAAAGGCCTTGGCGACTTTAAACATATCAGAAATGGAATACCGAGAATTTCCTCAGCTTGATGCAGAAGTTAAAATCCCTGCAACTGGAGGGGATTTATTTGTTTGTATTCGAGATACTGAAGCAGGAAAAGTAGCTATGAAGTCTCTGCAAGTCAAACAAGTTTTATCTGAATGTATGCAGTTAAAATTACTTGTTGATGGATTTAAATATTTAGGCAATAATGAAACCAATGGCCACGATTTAACTGGTTATGAAGATGGAACAGAAAACCCTGTTGGTGATGATGCTGTATCAGCTGTAATGCGCCAAGATGGATCATGTTTTGTGGTGCTGCAACAATGGCAACATGATTTAGAAAAATTTAATGGCTTTTCTCAAGAACATAAAGACAACACAATCGGCAGGCGACTATCTGATAATGTTGAGTTAAGTGATGCACCGGCTAGTTCACATGTCAACCGTTCAGATCAAGGGACATTTGATATTGATGCCGATATCGTAAGACGATCCATGCCATATGCCAATGAACATGGTGAAGGCTTAATGTTTATTGCTTATTGTGAAAACTTAGACCGTTTTGAAGTTCAAATGCGAAGGATGGCGGGATTGAATGATGGGGTTATTGATGCTTTGTTTACCTTTTCAAAAATTCTAAACAGCGCTTATTTTTATTGTCCAGCAGTAAATAACAATAAATTGGTACTAACTTAAAAAACAATTACTGGAATTGTAGTCAAAATGAAAAACCCAAAAGTAATCTTTCATGCAATAAGCTATCTACAATACCCCATCATTCTTGTAGCCATATATTATTATGTCATTTTTATTATTTCATTTAAGAGTGGCGTTATTTGGAGCGAATTAAATAATTGTTTGGTATTTATTGGTATATCATTAAGTATATCAACACTACAAGACACTTCAAAAACTCAAAACAAACTTTCAAAGAAGGTGTGGGAAAGCCCAAAAAAAGGAAAGCTTGTTCTAATTATAATGGCTTCTATGGCAGCAATATTTTTGATAATAGGAGTTATTGGTTATATTTATATTAATGAAAATACCCTTAAAGAAATTTCATTCGGATTAATAGTCTTGGCAATAGGATTGATTGGAGTATTGAAAAGCGCCATAGAAATGTTTGAAAATCACAGAAAAGATAAAAATTAATTTAACATTTAATTCCTAAATTCCACTCTTGTCTGAAATATTCGGGTTAAAATAATCACTATGAATATTGATTTACAACAATTGGGTATTTTTCTGGGTGCTTTTTTTCTGGGCGCTTTGATTGTATGGTTACTTATGCGCTCACGTGCTAAGTTAATTACCAGCAATTTAGTTTCACAACACAATAATGAGGTAAGCAATGCAGAAGGCCATGTCGATTCATTACATCAAGAAATATCAGAACTACAAGACCAAATAGAAAAATTAGATCAACTATCAACCAAAACAAGCACAGAAAACAAAATGTTGTCTACTCATTTTGAAGTGTGCAAACAAAAATACAAAGGTGCAAAAGTACGCAAGCAAGAAACACAAGATGAATTGAATCGGCTTTCATCTGATTTTGATAGGTGCAGAGATGAAAACAGTCAATACAAGGCCAGTATTGCAGAATTGAGTACGCTTAACGAACAACAAAAACAAGCTGCTGATGACAAGCTCAAACTTTTAAATGAATCAAGAATTGAAATGACCAATCAATTTAAGACACTGGCTCACGAAATATTTGAAGAAAAAGACAAAAAGTTTTCACAGAACAGTAAAGAAAGATTGGATGGTATTCTCAATCCATTTAATAAGCAATTAAACGAATTCAAACAAACCGTAAATGATGTCTATGTCAATGAAGCCAAGCAACGTGCCTCGCTAAAAACAGAAATTCAGGGTTTAAAAGAGCTTAACCAACAACTTAATATTGAGGCAATTAACCTAACCAAAGCGCTTAAGGGAGATAAAAAACTACAAGGCAATTGGGGTGAATTAATTCTAGAAAGGGTATTAGAACAATCGGGTTTAAGAAAAGACCATGAGTACGAAACCCAGGGAGGGTTTCGTGATGCGGATAACAACATATTAAAGCCCGATGTCATTATTCATTTGCCTCAAGACAAAGACATTATTGTTGATTCAAAAGTATCACTTATCGCCTATGAAAAGTATTCGGCAGCAGATGAAGAACAACAAGCCATTTTATTAAAAGAACACATAACAGCCATAGAAAACCATATTAAGACCTTAAGTGAGAAAGATTATAGTAGTTTAAAAGGGGTAAAATCATTGGATTTTGTTTTGATGTTTATTCCCATTGAGCCAGCTTTCTTGGTCGCTTTTCAAAACAATGATAAGTTGTTTTCAGATGCCTTTAACCGCAAAATTATTGTTGTGACCCCAACCACTTTGTTGGCAACATTAAAAACCATCGAGAATCTGTGGCGGTATGAAAAACAAAACCAAAATGCCCGCATAATTGCTGAACGTGCAGGCAATATCTATGATAAGTTCCGTGGCTTTATTGAAGACATCGAAAAGTTAGGAAAACAACTAGATACAACACAAGGCACCTATCACGATGCCTTAAACAAGCTTAATAAAGGCAAAGGCAACCTGGTTAATCAAGCCCAGCAATTGTTAGATTTAGGTGTTAAAGTCAAAAAAGAAATACCCAAATCTATGTTAGAAAATTCAGATATTTCTAATGATTAAAATATCAACAATGTTACATTAGACGCAACAATAATGTTCGAACCAGAACTTATATTATAAACCCTACAGACGGTTACTTGATTGCTACCACCTTGAAGGCCTTTATTACAAGCACCGGCAAGAGGGGTTGAGCCATTAAAATCTACGTTAGTTTGATAATATAAATCATCATAATCAAAAGGTAAATTTATAGTGCAGCTTCCGTGGAACACTCCATTTGAGACAGTGATTGGAGAATCATTGATATTATTAAAGTATTGATGTGTAATCGAACCCGCACTTCCACAAGAAAACTCTATTCCTGCCTTAGCAAAACCATAACTATTCATTGTGCTGTGCTTAGCATCACCTTGTATAATCAAATCATCTGATATAGTTGTAGTATCATTAAATATTACTTCCCCAGATACATAAAGCCCATTACCTGGAGGAGGGATAACTTCAACATTTCTTCCAACAGAAACTCCGCCATTGCTAGCGACTTGTAAGTTGGGTTGGCCATTGATATAGGTAGTAAGAGGTGCGGTTCCAGAAGGTGACGATATTGTTAATGAAAAACTTGAAGTTGAATTGTTGCCAATACCCACATGGTTATCATAGCCTATACCGTTTACGTCATCTTGCCAGATTGAGTTACCAATATTGTCAGTACCTGCCATCCATTCAGATCCATTAAACTTTAAAACTTGCCCACTTGAAGCGCCGTTGGCAGCTAAAAAATCTGCTTGAATTGCATACGGTGTGGCATTAATGCGTTGTTTAGGATATAGGGCTACAAAACTATTGGGTGATGCTCCATCCCTCACTTGAATTTTCAAATAAACATCATCACCCAAAAATGCGGCATCGCCAAAATCTAATTCAACTGTAAATATTCCATCATCGACTACTACATCTTCAAGAATAATTGCAGAACCAATGACGCTTCCACCTGTTTCCTGAGGCCACACTTCAAATTTTAAATCATAGATACCATTGACTGGATTATCATTAAACTCAAGTTGCCCTTGATAGCTAAATCGAGTGCCAACTGGTTCAGAAAGGACTACCATAGAGTAAGTAGTGCATAGTAATAGTATAAAAAATTTCATGTTATTCTCCTTATTGTTCAAAACCATGTTTAAAAATAATATCAGTATTTGTTAATTGCTGCCAAAAGCCAGACTTAATTGAATGTTCACTAGCATGAGAGTTTTCAGTCAACACTTGGGCAATACTGCCATTAACTTTAAAATTTCCACCAGTGCTCATTCCCCCACCATTAGATAGTGTGTATTTTGAGATGGAATAACCACTTCCTGCTATTGATGATTGACAGAATAAAGGCACAGATAAAATCAGTAAAAATGCTAATTTAATGGTTTTATTTTTATATTTAGACATTTATTTCTCCACAAATATGTATATGGAACAGTGTAAAAAAATAAATTTGACTTTGCTTGACAGTTACAAGACAATTATCAGACATTTTTAAGACAACAGATGAAATCAGTGAATATTAAATATGCGAGACAGTAAAGAATCAAAAAAATATACATTTCTTGATTATCAGGTTTTTCCACATCAACGAGAAATTTTAAAAAGTAACAATTCCAACAAACTAAAACTCAGTAAAAAAAGTTTTGATTTGCTTATGTTGTTAATTAGAAAAAATGGAAATGTTGTAACAAAACAAGAAATGATAGAGACTGTTTGGCCAAATCAAGTCGTAACTGAAGCTGCTTTGAGCAAACAAATTACCCGGTTACGCAACGAATTATTAACTAGAGATTTAAAAGATCAAGTTATTATTGAAACAATCAGGGGAGTAGGTGTGAAGCTGGCTCCAACTGTACATGAGACAATCTATAAAAGCCCATCAAAATCACCAAAAGTTAATATAAATAAGATTGTTCCAATTGTGATTGTGTTATGTCTGATTTTATTTTTTATTATCAATTATAAAAACAATGGTGAATTGAAAACTCCTGAAATTAGCAAACAATTTCTAAAAACTCCAGTCAATATTGCATTAATTCCAAATGATGATACTGATAATTGGTTTAATGTTGGTGGCACAAACTACCTTTACCAAAGATTACAAAATCATACTGAAATTAATACATTACCACCCAATTCAAAATGGTTTGAGAACAAAAGCAAACAATCGGTTGCGATTCAGATGACTGAATCTGATTCATTGGATTATGTGTTAGAAATTATTAACATGAACAAAGACAGAGAGTATGTCACTCAATTAGTGTTAAGAGACTGTCTCTTAAACACATCTCCGAGCCCACGAGACAGGCAGAAATCTCGTATGCCG
>OJDV01000335.1_pt1 | contig 17028 bp, 14 predicted proteins | sample 1592911 | NCBI WGS metagenome assembly OJDV01 (sample SAMN05416860, study PRJEB24817) | seawater metagenome | isolation source: Sea water | place: Canada:Atlantic | collected 2013-11 | reverse complement strand
TCTACACAGAGTAGATCGTCGGCAGCGTCAGATGTGTATAAGAGACAGGTTTTGTTCAAACCCCAAGTTCCAATTCCAGTTCCTATTAAGTATAAAATACAACCAATACCCCATGCTGCCATAACGGCGGCAATTCCAATGGCTATCCACCATGAACGGTTGGCTTTTCCAACTACGGAAGCCATAACGTCGTCAGTAATCTGACCGTATGATTTCTCACCTAGTATTAACGGTTCTCTTATCGCTGCTTCTTGATGCATTCTATCTTGTTTTAAGCAATATTTGATTCTACATTTCTCACCTTCGTTTGGTAATAGATGTTTGATTGTGTTCCAACTTCTTCAATAACTCTATATGCTCTGTTACTTTGAGAAGCTGCTAATACTCTACTTGATTTATCGTTGTAATCACCAAAAGTGATTGCACTGGTAGGACAAGCTGAAGAACAAGCCGTTTCGATGTCTCCATCCATTACAGGTCTAGATTCTTTCTTCGCATCTAACTTTCCTGTTTGAATTCTTTGGACACAAAGACTACACTTCTCCATTACCCCTCTTGCTCTAACGGTAACATCTGGATTCAATACCATTCTACCTAAGTCATCCTGAGATGGATTTAAATCAGCAAACTTGTCATATCCTAAATAATTAAACCAGTTAAAACGTCTTACCTTGTAAGGACAGTTGTTTGCACAATATCTTGTACCAATACATCTGTTATACGTCATTTGGTTCAACCCTTCATTACTGTGAGTAGTTGCCGCAACTGGACAAACAGTTTCACAAGGAGCATGGTTGCAATGCTGACACATCATTGGTTGATGAACTACCTGAGGATTATCCTCTGGCTGCTCCATCTCACCATAACTTCTAGTTTCTAATGAATCCGGAGTTGAGCTAAAATATCTATCAATACGCATCCAATGCATTTCTCTAGAACGACGAACTTCGTCTTTTCCAACTACAGGTACGTTGTTTTCTGAATTACAAGAAGTAACACAAGAACCACAACCGATACATGAATTTAAATCAATACTCATTCCCCAATGGTGACCCGCTGTAGCAACTGGATGAGCTGCCCATAAATCAACATCGTTAATATTCATTGGCCCTTCGTGAGTAGCCAACATATGAGCCGGATTAAAATCGTCTTTAACTCCCGTTTGGAAAACATCTAATGTTGTTTCACGAACAACAGATGTTCTTCCCATTACCGTTTGATGCGTTTGAGTAGTTGCAATTTGGTACTTCTGGCCTGCTGCTTCCATAGAAACATCGGTTGAGTAATTTTTCATGCCTTTCATTGCTGAAAAAGCATTAAATCCAATTACTTCATTGCTTTTACCAATCGCTTGACCGTAACCGATTGCCACAGACACTGTACCCGGGGCTTGACCTGGTTGAGCTACAACCGGCACATTCTCATAGGTTACACCGTTAATAGTAATGTTAATGGTATCTGCATCTTTTTGCTCCCCATATTCAGTAGCAAAACCCTCTGCCCTTGCCTCAACAGGGTTCATAGCAATATAGTTATCCCAAGTAATTTTTGAGATTGGATCAGGCAATTCTTGCAACCATGGGTTGTGAGATTGATTCCCGTTACCAATACCTACTTTAGAATAAAACTCAATTTCTAAATCTGAAGATTTTATTTTTGAAATAGCTGATACTGCAGAAGAAGAGTTGTCTGTGAAGCTTGCAGATGCTGCTACAGTAGAATTTCCGATAAAGAAACCCGCTTCTAATGTTGTATTCCAAAAATCTTCAAACAATAAAGATTTTGATTGCATTGGAAATGCAACTTCACTCCAAGTAGCTTTAATATAATCGTAATATGTCCCATCTAGTCCCATCCAAGAAATCAAACAATCTTGCAATTGCTTGGTATCAAAAAGTGGGCTAATTGATGGTTGAGTTAATGAATAATGTCCTGCAACAGCATTGGCATCATTCCATGACTCTAAATAATGTGCAGCTGCACCAACCATTTTTGCTTCAGCTGAAGTTTCATTTGGTCTGCTTGCAAATACAATAGATGTTTTTGCTTTGCTCATGGCACCTTTAAAGTCCATGTCAGCCGGCATATTGTAAACAGGATTTGCTCCGTCGATGATTAATACATCTACAGAACCTCCTTTTAATTCTTTTACCAAACCTGCTACATCAGCATCCATTCCTTGTCTTTGGAAAGATGGTTTGTTAATGTTTATGGTTTTACCATAATTGCCTAACATTTGGTTAATAGCAACTACTACATTCTGAATATTTTTATCATTTGACCCGCATAGAACAACAGATGCTCCTTTGTTTGCCATCAAATGTTCTGCAGCCATTTTTACTTTTGGTGCAGCCCCAGATTTATTTCCATTTAAGTAATTGTAAATGGCAACGACCGTTTTCCCATATTCAGAAGGCTTCATTGGCATTCTAACATCTGCGTTAGAACCACTCAATGAAAGTGACGCTTCGAATTGGAAATGCTTGGACATCCAACCATTTTCTGGTTTTCTACCTTTTGCATATTGAGAAGTCAATTCAAGTGAAGATGGGAAGCTGTTCATAAAATCAGCACCTATACTTACAATTGATTTAGCTTTTGACAAATCATACGTTGGAAGTGCAGCAACGCCAAAACTCTCTTTGTTTGCTTCTAACATTCCACTTGCAGATACAGCATCGTAAGAAACGTGCTTAATATCTGCTGCAGGATTAGCAGCTACAAATTCACTTACTAGCTTTTTAGTGGAAGGGCTTGTAATGGTATTTGTTAAAATTCTAACTTTCCCCCCTTTTGCTATAACCTCTGTAAGTTGTTTTTTAACCGTTGAGTTAAATTTTGACCAAGAAGTTGACACGCCCTCCATTTGCGGAGCTCTGTATCTTTTCTCGTCATATAGCGACAAAACAGAAGAGTTAACCCTTGAGTTAATCGCTCCATTTGTAAGTGGAGACTTTTTATTGCCTTCAATTTTAATTGGACGACCTTCTCTCGTTTTAACAACGATGTCACAGTAATCGAAACCATCAGAATAATTTGTTGCAAAATAATTTGCAACTCCTGGGTTCGTTTTGTCTCCTTTAATTACATGAGGTATAACCTTATTTACGGGAGCTTCGCAAGCTGCTAAAGAAGCCGCCGTTACTCCAAAGCCAAGATACTTCAAGAAATCTCTTCTTGATGTACTTGAGTTCTCCAACAAACCTTCATCACCCAAGAAATCTTCTGCAGGTAAATATTCGTTGAACTCTTGTGATTTCACCTTTTGAAAAGCTGGTGAGTCATTCAACTCTTCAACTCCTTTCCAATATTTTTTATTATTTGACATAAGCTTTATACTGCTTCTTGTTAAATCTTAATAATGACACTTTCCACACTCAATTCCTCCTAATTCAGAAACGGTAATTGTACCATCTTCTAAATATTGTTTCTTCAACTCTTCTGGAAGTCTTTCGTGAATTTCATCGTAATAACCGTTATCGGCCATTTGAACTTTTGTTTCTCTATGACAATTGATACACCATCCCATAGTTAATTCGGCATACTGCTTTCCAACCGTATACGTCTCAACTGGACCGTGACATTTCTGACAAGCGATTTTTCCAACTGTTACGTGCTGAGAGTGATTGAAATAAACATGATCAGGCAAATTGTGAACTTTTACCCACTTGATTGGCTTTTGATTTGGACCGTAAGTTTTAGTTACTGGATCAAAATCCAATGCGGTATAAATTTTACTTATCTCTTCTTTTCCGTACTGCGGTCCTTCCTGAATATATGTATGACAGTTCATACATAAGTTTGGAGAAGGAATTCCTGCAGACTTCGAGTAAGAAGCACTATTATGGCAATAATTACAGTCAATTCCATTTGTTCCTGCATGCAACTCATGAGAAAACTTAATTGGCTGCTCCGGCTCGTATCCTTGAAAAACTCCAACACCAAATGCAGAATCCCATCCACCTTTAGCGAAAAGACATAAACAAACTATACCTAGCAAGGCAAAAATGGTCTTGTTTTGAGAAACCGTTATTCCCAACGCTTGCGTCAACGTAGTTTCTTCTGGCATTTCCTCGCCAGAATCTCTCGCCTTAGCAGCAGTAAATATGTATTGAACTTTTCTTAGTAAAATAATTAGAATTAAGAACAAAACAACTATACCAACAATAGTATAGCTTGACATTCCTTCATCTTCTACTGCCACAGGACCATCCTGAACAACCACATCAGCAACCGGCGGCTTATATGCCTTAACGTATTCCAAAATTGCATCAATCTGAACATCCGTTACAGGTTGAGCTGGCATAGCAACCTTTGCATATTGCTCATATACAGCTACCGCTTGATCATCACCTGAAGCAATCAACGCCCCAGAATTTTTGATCCATTTATACAACCACTCTTTTTCGTATTTGTCGTAAACACCTGCAAGACCGGGACCAACCAATTGGTTTGCTCCAGGACTGTGGCAAGAGGCACAGTAGCTTTTGAATAATTTTTCTCCGTCTTCTTGCGCTTGAAGTGACGTTGTTGACACACTAAATGCTAACAAAAAAGAAAACAGACCGAGAAAGAGGTTGGCTGGTTTTTTGAATGATATTACGTTCATATTTAGCTAATTAGGTTTTATCTTTTAAACCGTTATTGAGGTAAAACCATTTTTTACCGATTGCAAATTTAACCACAACTCTTATTGTTGCCATATCATTCCTATAAAATTAAAGCGCTACCGGCTAATTTAGAATGCTTCTAAATTACTGCTAACAAATGTTAAATTGCAGAAAAGGCTAATTGGCATGAACTTCGCTATCTTTGTTCAAAATTTGATTTCAATGAGATTAATTATCGTAGTAGCACTGTTCTTCAGCTTCTCATCTAGCTCGGCGCAAGACACTATTAAACATTATGCCCGACAGGTTAAGCAAGCTTCTATTTTATTAGATTCTTCTGCACAAGCAGTTACAATAGATTCAGCCAACAGCGTATTTGGATTAGTCGAAAAAAAGAGTGAAAAAATCGACCTACTAATAGAGGACTACTTAGAGAACAAAAAATACAACGGCTATCGCGTTCAACTTTTTTCTAGTGCGAATAGACTTGAAGCAGTTAAAGCCAAATCTAAATTCCTAAAAAATTTCGCTGACATTAAAAGTTATTTGGTGTACCAAGCTCCAAATTATAAAGTGAGAGTAGGAGATTTTTTAGACAGATTGGAGGCCAACCAACAACTTAAAGTTATACAGGAAATTTTTCCAAATGCTTTTCTAGTGAAGGGAGAGATTGAACCGAAAACAAAATAAACAACGCTTCAATTCATCAAAAGGGAGAATGCCTTAATACTTAAACAATAAAACACTCAATCAATTTCTGTGATCCAGCTAGACCTACCCACTTCAATTCCCCATTGAAATGGGTTTTGTTTGTCCTCTCTTTTTTCCCACTATTCATTTCAGCCCAGTATATTTCCGAACCAATTAATGAACTCTACTTAGAGCATCTAATTAAAATTAAAATAGACAGCGTGCGAAAAGTTCACCAACTGAAACCGCTGGTGAATGATTCTATACTTTACATTGCCGCAAAGCACCATTCAAATTATCTTCTAAAAGAGAGAAAGTTAACACATTACGAAAAAGGAATTTCTGAATATGAAACGCCACAATTGCGAGCGGAGTTCTACGGCGCAACAAAACATTATTTCGTTGGAGAAAATATTGCTCTAAACTTCTACTTAACGCAACTTAATAATAAAGTAATTCATAAAGATTACAAAAGCCTTGCTGCAGATATTGCAGCTCAATGGGTAGCTAGCAAAGGGCATTTTAAGAACATCATCACTAAAGAATATGATGTCACAGGTCTTGCGGTTTCAATAAATCGAGAAAATCGATCCGTTATCATTGTTCAGAAATTTGCAAACATTTTATACAAATATCAATTTCAAGAGAATGGTGATTTCTTTCAGTACTCAACTAATGACATTCAAGATCCTGCATCATCTTTCGACGAGGTGAATAAGACGCTTCATAAAGGATTACATGCATGGAAGCTAAAAAACCCTCAGCCGAAAAACGAATTATATTCCAACGATATTATAGACCAAGACAACAAAATACTTCGAATTGAGCCAAATGGACGCAACAATCGAGTGAGCACATCAGGAGTCTCGCATTTAACTAAATTGATTAACAAAAGACGAGATGGTCTTGCATTGGAATTTGTCAGTTACGAGTCTTATGCTTGTGGAAATCCTGAATATTACACAGCGCAAAGTAGAAGAAATGGCCAATGCCAATTCTCAGGCACTGTTAGCAAGCCAATTTATTATAAGAAGCTAAAGCAAAGAGTCAAATACAATTATTGGACTACCTTACAAAAAAACTTCACCACAGATTCTATTTTCAAGTCGATTAGAAACTCATTTAACCCACTACCTAAGAAGTATTTTAAAATAAATTTGGCAAAGTCTCCTGAAGACATGGCCGGTTTAGTTGAGTCCAACTTAGTTTACATTAACAAAAAAGAGGTTGTTAGAGTGAGACACCTTACCAATATCTGTGGAGATAAAATTGCCCCATACCCTTCACCCCAGTTTTACCTACCGATCAATATGGATACCATCCACTTGGTTATTCCTAAAATAGACTCTACCTATACGTTCTATTTTAAAAAAGGAAGCTCACAGTATAATTTTGATGAGATTAAGGAATACTTATTTCCAGATGTAGCAGAATATATTCTTGAGGAAATTAACATTCGAGCCTATTCCTCTATTGAAGGTTCAGAGCAAATTAACCTTAAACTTCAAAAGGAAAGAGCTCAGTCTTTGGCCACTGCCATTCAATCCAAACAAACATATTCGGCTCATGTATCCATCCAAACAGAATCTAATTGGCTTTTTTTCAACAAACAAGTTAAAAGCGATACTACTTTCGACTATCTTAAAGAATGGCCACAAAAACGCCAAAAAGAATACGTTGACTCGGTTGTTGGTTTAGAACAAAGGAATGAGCTTTTAGAAATTTTGCTCGATTCTCAGCGATATGCACAAATTCAAATAAAAGCTACATACAATTACAACAAGTTCAAATTCAAACTATATCAAAAAGAATATAAAAATCTAATAAGTCAATTAAATAGCAAGTCGGTGAATGCTTTAAAACCTTCCAGCATAAGCAACAGGTTATCCAAATTACTTGGCTCCATCTATTTTGAAATTAGAACAAGAAATTTAGACCCTTCCATTCTATATTCTTTTAAGCCCCCGCATGAAACAACAATGCTAACCTGCTTAATTCAATACACAAGCATGTGCCATAAATTAGGGTTAGAAGCGGAAATTAATTCCTGGACTAAATTAGAGAAGCTATTGATCTTTGCTCAAAAACCGACCACTGAGGCACCTCCTGATTATTCAATTATTCGCAGAAACGCGGTTGTTGAGTCGATTCTTGCTGTTGAAAACGATTCCATTGCATTGGCAATAAAATCGGAGAATATAGAAAGTAAGCTCAAACTTATCAATGAGCAGCACATTCATTCTGCATTCGAATTGGACTCCATCTTTATCAAAATATACTTGAACGTTTTAAATGAGAGAGACTTAATGGAATCTAAAGACATTTTTGATATTGCCGCACATTATATTTTTTCTAAGTATAATTCTAATAAAGTGTCAGAAACTGAGCTTTTACAAGTTGCCGAACTATTCGTTTTCATTGAACGATATGATTTAGCCTATTCGCTATTGCAACCAAGAATCAGCTTAGAAAATCCAAATCTTCCCCTTATCTTTCTGTTCACAAAATTAAGTTATCAGAATAGCATTGAATTTCCCGCTACAGGTTATGGAAAATGGCTCAGAACTATTCATCCGCTCTATCCTAAAAATGAATGGTGCTCTCTATTTGTAGGGCCCTGCAATATTAGCTTTCAAGTTTTTGATGATGAAAGTGTAAGAGACCTTTACTGTGACAGCTGTGCTGATTTTAAAAACTACGCCATTGAAATGTTAGAGGAAGAGGACAACGAAGTAAAATAAACCTTAAAATCAAGGCTCCTTCACGGTCCGTTTCAATTTCTGTGCAATTTTCTTAGGTGCTTGTTCGAGCTCTATATCTACTTTCTCTGTTCTTAGGCGCAATTAAATGTAAATACTGAATTCATGTCATTGACTTGCTAACTAATTCCGCTTCTCTTCAAAAAACAACTGCAACAAGTCCTTACAATCTCCAGCCATCGTTCCTCCTACAATTTCGGTTTTTGGATGAAACAAGGCTATTTTATCGATGGCTTGCTGACGAGGCCTTTCATCTTTTGCTCCAAAAACAACTCTTTTCAACTGTGTCCAATAAGAAGCCCCTGCGCACATCACACAGGGCTCAAGGGTAACATAAAGCGTACATTCTTTTAAATATTTCCCTCCTAAAAAATCAGCCGCCGCCGTGAACGCTTGCATTTCTGCATGAGCAGTAACATCATTCAAAGTTTCGGTTAAGTTATGCGCTCTTGCAATAATCTTAAAATCATGCACAATGACAGCTCCAATTGGAATCTCATCCTTGTCAAAAGCAATATTGGCTTCATTTAAAGCTTGTGTCATAAAATATTGATCGTCGAAAGGCTGAATCATAGTTGGAATGAAGAATGTTGAATGTTGAATGTTGAATGTTGAATGTTGAATGTTGAATGTTGAATGTAAAATTAGAAAACGATGAAGGACTAGAGATGAAAAAGAAAAGAAAAATTATAAAACGATGAAGGACTGCGGCTGAAAGATAAATGACAATTAATAAAAAGATGAAGAACTAAATACGAAAGAGAAAAGTTTACTTCAGACGCTATTCGTTTTATATTTTTTACTCTTTTTCCTTTATCTTTCTTTTTTTTCTCTGAAATACTGCGATTATAACTCCTTTACCAAAGATCATTCTATCACCTTCGCTAGTTAACATTGACTTTCCTAATTTCGCACAAAATTTAGAGCATGCTTAGAACACACAACTGCGGAGAATTACGCATTGATAATCTTAACGATACGGTAAAACTATCGGGCTGGGTACAAAAATCAAGAGACCTTGGCGGATTAACTTTTGTTGATTTAAGAGACAGATATGGACTAACTCAGTTGACGTTCAATATGGATGACAATGCAGAAATCTGTAAACAAGCACGAGCGTTGGGCAGAGAATATGTCATTCAAATTGAAGGAACTGTTGTGGAACGAAGCAGTAAAAATGATAAAATGCCAACTGGAAACATTGAAATCAATGTTTCTAAACTAACCGTATTAAATGCCTCCAAAACGCCTCCCTTCACTATCGAAAACGAGACTGATGGTGGTGAAGAGTTAAGAATGAAGTATCGTTATTTGGATTTAAGAAGAAATCCCGTTCAGGAGAAACTTTTCTTAAGAAGTAAGTTAGCAAAAGAAGTTAGAAATTACCTTGACAGTGCTGATTTCATTGAAGTTGAAACGCCTGTTTTAATTAAATCTACTCCTGAAGGAGCCCGTGACTTTGTTGTTCCTTCAAGAATGAACGAAGGGCAGTTTTACGCTTTACCGCAATCTCCTCAAACTTTCAAGCAATTGTTGATGGTTTCGGGTTTCGATCGCTACTTTCAAATTGTAAAATGTTTTAGAGATGAAGATTTAAGAGCGGATCGTCAGCCTGAGTTTACTCAGATTGACTGTGAAATGACTTTTGTAGAGCAAGAAGATATTCTTAGCACCTTCGAACACATGATGCGTCACTTATTCAAATCTGTAAAAGGAGTTGAATTAAAAGATTTTCCAAGGATGGATTATGCAGATGCAATGCGTTTATATGGTTCTGACAAACCCGACATTCGATTTGGCATGGAGTTTCATGATTTAAACGATGTAACTCAAAATTTAGGATTTAAAGTATTTGATGAAGCTGAACTAGTCATTGGCATTTGTGCTAAAGACTGCGCAACATACACTAGAAAACAACTAGATGCTTTAACTGACTTTGTTAGACGACCACAAGTTGGTGCCAAAGGATTAATTTATGCTAAGATGAATGAAGATGGCAGCATCAAATCATCGGTAGATAAATTTTACAACGAAGAGCAAAAGCAGGCTTGGGCAGATAAAGTAGGAGCTGAAAAAGGGGATCTTATTTTGATTATTTCAGGAGATGTAAATAAAAGTCGTTCTGCGATGAGCGAACTGAGACTGCATTTAGGAGCTGAATTAGGCTTAAGAGATAAAGATACTTTTGCTCCTCTGTGGGTAACAGACTTTCCTTTGTTGGAATGGGACGAGGAAACGAAACGTTTCCACGCCATGCACCATCCATTTACTTCGCCTAAACTAGAAGATTTTGACAAGCTGGAATCAGCTCCTGGAGAAGTTCGAGCTAATGCTTACGACATGGTAATTAATGGTGTTGAAGTTGGTGGTGGTTCTATCAGAATTCACAACAGAGCAACTCAGGAAAAAATGCTGAGCTTATTAGGTTTTACCGTTGAAGAAGCAAAAGCTCAATTTGGATTTTTAATGGATGCTTTTGAATTCGGTGCCCCTCCCCATGGTGGAATTGCTCTTGGCTTTGATCGAATGTGTGCCCTATTTGGTGGTTCTGAATCCATAAGAGATTACATTGCTTTCCCAAAAAACAACAGCGGTCGTGATGTGATGATAGACGCTCCTGCGCCAGTAAGCAAGGAGCAACTTGACGAACTTTTTCTTCAAACAAAACCAGCTAAATAGCCCTTTTTAGAATAAATTACCTTTGGTAACTAAATTTACTACATGATACATTCGATGACAGGCTACGGAAAAGCCGAAGGAATAATTGGTAATAAGAAAATTACTATTCAACTTAAATCCTTAAACAGCAAGCAAGCAGATGTTAGCGTGAAGGTTCCTTCGTTGTTCAAAGACCAAGAGTTGGTTTTTAGAAAAGAAATTGCCAAAGATCTTCAACGGGGTAAAATTGAAATGTATTTGTCTTACGAAGCAAACGAGAAAGACAACAGCTATGAAATAGACGAAGAAGTTTTTCAGCGCTATTACAACCAATTGAGTCTATTAAACGGTAAGTACAAACTAGAAAACTCTAATTTGACTGCAACCATCTTAAAGATGCCTGAGATTTTGAAAGCCAGAGAAGAGTCGACAAATGAGAACGATAATGTTGCTTTACTGGGTTTGCTATATGAGGCACTAAGTGAAATCAATACATTCAGAGTAGACGAAGGGAAAACTTTAGAAGATGACTTAACTGAACATATTAATGAAATTGAAAGTTTATTGACAGAAGCACTGAAATACGAGGACGAACGAACCGAAACAGTGCGAACAAGAATTTTGTCCAATTTAGAGGAATATCAACAAAAGGACAAAATAGACATGGATCGCCTAGAGCAAGAAATGATTTTCTACATGGAGAAATATGACATCTCAGAAGAAAAGGTTCGTTTAAAAGCACATTGCGACTATTTCAAAAAAACAATGTTGGAGGCCCAGGGGCAAGGGAAAAAACTTGGATTTATTTCTCAAGAAATTGGACGAGAAGTAAATACACTAGGATCTAAATCTAATCATGCACAAATGCAGAAATTAGTTGTTCAAATGAAAGATCAACTTGAAAAAATTAAAGAGCAGGTATTAAACGTATTGTAATGAACAAATGCATCATTTTCTCGGCACCATCTGGAGCAGGTAAAACGACTATTGTTAGGCGGTTATTAGAAGAAGGGTTCCCATTAGAATTCTCCATCTCAGCCGCGACAAGAGATAAAAGAGGAACCGAAGAAAATGGGAAAGACTATTATTTTCTTTCAGTAGATGATTTCAAAAGCAAGATTGAAAAAAACGAATTTATTGAATGGGAAGAAGTCTATGAAGATCATTTCTATGGTACTCTAAAGACTGAAATTGAACGAATATGGAAAAGCGGTAAAGCGGTTATTTTTGATGTTGATGTCGTTGGTGGCATTAATCTTAAAAACCATTTTGGCGAAAATGCACTTTCAATTTTTGTAATGCCACCAAGCATGAAAGCCTTAGAAGAGAGACTAAAGGGCAGAGGGACAGATAGCCCGGAACGTATTGAAAAGCGATTGGAAAAAGCCAAACAAGAACTCATTACAGCAGATCAATTCGATTTTGTGGTATTGAATGACGAGCTTGAAAAAGCAGTTGGTGCGGCAAATTTAATTCTGAAAAAATTCCTAACACAATGAAAAAAATAGGTTTATTTTTTGGGACATATAATCCTGTGCATGTAGGACATATGGTAATTGCTAACTACATGGTAGAGTTTACGGACTTGGATGAAGTTTGGCTGGTAGTGACGCCTCAAAATCCTTTCAAACAGAAAGACTCTATTTTGAAAGATTATGATCGTTTGCATTTAATGCACTTGGCCATAGGTGATGATATTCGATTAAAAGCTTCAAATATTGAATTTGATTTACCACAACCAAATTACACAGTTGACACATTAGTCTACTTGAGAGAGAAGTTTCCCAAAAATAAATTTTCACTAATTATGGGGGCAGACAATTTAAATCATTTTCATAAGTGGAAAAATCACGATGTTATTTTAGAAAACCATGAGTTATACGTCTACCCTAGAATGGACTCCAACGAAGGGGGCGATTTAAAAAGACATTACAAAGTCAATTATGCAGAAGCTCCGGTAATGAAAATATCATCCTCATTCATTCGAAAAGCCATCAAAGACGGAAGAAATGTAAGGCACTATATGCCCTCGAAGGTTTCAGAGTATGTTGCGGAGATGAACCTGTATAAATAAAATTACAAATTACGAGTCTGGGAATTACGAATGGTTTTAAATTGGACTTTGTGGTTAAAGAAAACATTTTTCATTCTTCATTCGCAATTCTTACATCCTCCCCACCAACTCTTCGTACAACTTTGTTAAATCCTTTTCTGCTCTACCGGCAATTTCTAAAATATCTGCAATAGAAACTGGGTGCAAATTATCAGGATCACACTCATCAGTTAACACGGATATAGCAGCGCAAGGCATGCTCATGTGGTTGGCAACAATAACTTCAGGCACAGTTGACATGCCAACCGCATCGGTACCAATGGTTCTCAAATATCGATATTCTGCCCTGGTTTCCAAGTTTGGACCAGCTACAGGAGTGTACACTCCTTCGTGCAGCGTAATTCCTTTCTCTTTGGCAATGACTTTCAATAGGTCATTCATTTCCTTATTATAAGGCTGACTCATATCAGGAAATCTTGGACCCAATTCATCGAAATTTTTTCCTCGAAGTGGATTATCAGGAAGCATGTTAATATGGTCATCAATTAACATCAGTTCTCCTTTTTTGAAATTAGGATTTACCGTACCTGCAGCATTTGAAATTAAAAGCTTTTCAATACCTAGTAATTTCATTACTCGAATTGGAAACGTTATCTCTTGTCCTGAGTATCCTTCGTAATAATGAAATCGACCTTGCATTGCCAACACTTTTTTGCCGTTCAAATTCCCATAAATAAGTTTACCTGAATGAGACTCAACAGTTGATACCGGAAAATTGGGAATATCAGCGTAGTCGATAGTCTGTTCTGCATCAATTTGCAACGCCAAGTTGCCTAAACCCGTTCCTAAAACGATCCCAATTCTTGCACTATCAACTCCTCTCGATTTAATGTAATCTGCTGCCGCTCTAATACTTTCCATGTCTTTGCTATTTTAATTTATACCCAGATTGTTCCAAATCCTCAAGGGTGTCCAAATCTATTAATTCTTTCAATAAGCTCACCGATAAATTTTTAGATTTTGCTTGCCGAATCGTTTCTTCTAACACCAACTCCGTGCTCCAAGTAATTTTTTGAAACAATTCTGGGTGGAAGTTATTTGTACCCAATAGATAATACCCTCCATCATTAGCTGGACCAATCACCACATCTGATTTATCTAGTTTTTCGAAGGCCTCTTCGATTGTTTCAGATTCTAAATCATAACAATCACTGCCTATAATTATAACTTTCCCTTGTTCTTTAAAAGTGTTACTAAATGCCGCTGTAATCTTTTCTCCTAAATCCCCTTCAGATTGAATGTGTTTTGAAAAATCCCTTTCACTCCAGATGTCTTTTGAAATTTGTTCTGAATAAAAAAGATGTTTTTCCGCATCAACAGCAAGACATTCTTTTCTACATTTTTCAACCAAATCATTGTACACTTCAAGTGCCTTGCTATCGCCAATTGACTTTGCTAAACGAGTTTTAACAGTTCCTAGAACTGGGTTTTTCACGAAAACAATTAAACGCTTTTGCATGCTACGCTACTGTTCCTTGACAACTTGACCCAGCTCCTGCAGTGCAGCCGTAACAATGCTGATTGATTAAAATTGTTCGAGCCGCCAACTTTTCTATATTGAAATCATTAATGTGTTGAGTGCTCTTATCTGCCACTTTCATGTCTAACTGCTGATTAAAATCGCAATCATACATATAACCGTCCCAATCTACTGAAATAGTGTTTTTACACATTACCCCATCAACAGCGGCAGGATTAAAAGCCATTACTAACTTTTCCATGTATTCCTCATAGTTATCGCTCGCTACCAAATAATCTAAAAACCTACTAATTGGAATATTGGTAATTGCAAATAGTGCATGAAAATCAATATCAAAATCATTCTTTAAATTTTTCTTGAATTCAGCTTCTAATTCCATTTGATCACCAGGCAAGAACGCCCCTGTTGGATTGTACACCAAATCCAGTATCAAATCACTTCCTTCAATACCGTAACCCACATCATTCAAGGATTGAAGTGCTTTAATCGATTTTGCAAAAACCCCGTCGCCCCGCTGCGCATCTGTTTTACCAGCCTGATAATAGGGCAAAGACGAAACTACATGCACATTGTGCTTCTTGAAAAATTCAGGTAAGTCGTAATGCTTTTTGTTGGCTCTTATGATGGTTAGGTTGGAACGAACAATAATTTCCTGAACGCCAATATTAGTTAATTCTTCAACAAACCATCTAAAAAGTGGATTCATTTCAGGCGCTCCACCGGTTAGATCAACTGTGGGAATATTGTTCGCTTTCAAGATTTCTATACAACGTTCCAAATGATCTTTGGTCATGATTTCCTTTCGGTCAGGGCCTGCATCTACATGGCAATGCTTGCAAACCTGATTACACATGTATCCTAAATTAATTTGGAAAATTTCTAACTTATTTGGTTTTAACGGGAATTGGTTGATTGGTTTCAATTTGTCAACAAACGTTGGCAATTCCGTTTTAAATGGCTCGCCTGCTAATACCTTTAGCTGATTTTCAATCATTGCCAGTTTATTTCCACTGGCTTTTAGAGATTTAATCATGTTCTTTTATTGAATTCGATTACATCGATTGTTTTTTCACTTTGTTCATCATTTGAACACTGTGTACTAAAGTTGCTCCACCTTTAATTGCTGCCGCTACATGAACTGCTTCCATCATTTGAGCCTCGTTAATTCCTCTTTTCAACGCATCCTCAGTATATGCATCGATGCAGTATGGGCATTGTTCTGAATGCGAAACCGCTAATGCTATCAACGACTTTTCTCTTGCTGTTAGCGCTCCTTCTTTGAAAACTTCTCCATAATAATCAAAAAATTTCTCTGCTAACTTAGGTTCAAAATCAGCTATTTCACCGAATTTTTTTAAGTCTTTTGGGTTGTAATATGATTTTTCCATGTCTCGAAAATACTTCCGTTTCTTTATTTGTTAATGTTCCAATTGTATTCTTTGAAACTAATTTTATCGGTAGTCAGTTTTGTTGTAGAATACTTATTCAAATAGTCTGCAACACTTCCACTTTTAGTAAAATCATCTTTGTACCATTCAAATAATTTTGACACTTGAGCTTGATTAGCCGTAACCGAATTTTTTGAAGAGTTATTGATAAACTCTTTTGCCGCCTTCTCCAATTTCTCCTCTAACCCTTCAGCGAAAAAAGCTGTATTAAATAATTTTGGGCAAGAAATAGATGCACAGTTCACAGCAAAGTGAATTCTTGGATCCGCATAATTCTTACGAAGTATGTCGTGCTCAATGTTATTCAATGAATATTTCTCTCCTTTTATTTCAATGAATTTCAAATCCCATGCTTTACCTCCATTTACACTCAGAATAGATTCCAGAGGATAATGATTTAGCATTAACTTAACTGTAAAGGCGTTGTAAGCATTAATCCAATATGCCATCTCTTCATTTCTCGACCAGCTTACCTCGGGTTTTGTTTTCGAAAGGGAAGTTAAATAAGCGTCTAAAGCCATTTGGTCTTTTTTGAAGCCTTCATAATTTACATTGCCTTTTGTGGAAACATGTTTTTGAAGTAACCTATCCCAAGAAGAATGATCGAACTTTGGTTCACCAACACCTGCAAATGAAACAAGTGCAACCAACAGCATTATAATTATTCCAGTAAATTTTTTCATAATAACAAATCTAAAATGTAAAGCTAGTCAAAGCCATAAACTGCGAATGTCGATTGTTTGACATTGTAAGTATGATAACAGGAAAGTAACAATTTTTAACAGCTAGGCAGAAATAATTCCAACCAAACTATTATAAGTATTTGAAAGTTGTTCAGATAAATTGGAAGCTTTTACCCAAACTGCCTTTTCAATCGCCTCTTCTTTTTGAGGAATCAATTCTTCATTGCCGACATATTTCATCCTAAACCAATATGTTGTTTTCAAGATCTGCTCATTCTTTTGAACATATACATGATAGGTATTCGATAACTTTTCTCCCAGCGTCAAGTTCGTAATACCACATTCCTCTTCAACCTCCCTTAAAGCACATTGCTCGGGAGTTTCGTCAGCCTCCATTTTTCCCTTTGGCAAGTCCCATTTTCCCAAACGATGGATAAAGAGAATTTCATTCTTTGCATTTTGAACCCTTCCTCCTGCAGCTTCTATCAATTTAAATTGTTCTTGAAAAAGTGCCCATAAAACTTCTACATTTTTGGTATTCAAGAAGATCTGTCTCTTATACACATCTCCGAGCCCACGAGACAGGC
>OJDV01000334.1_pt1 | contig 17029 bp, 14 predicted proteins | sample 1592911 | NCBI WGS metagenome assembly OJDV01 (sample SAMN05416860, study PRJEB24817) | seawater metagenome | isolation source: Sea water | place: Canada:Atlantic | collected 2013-11 | reverse complement strand
CGAGATTTCTGCCTGTCTCGTGGGCTCGGAGATGTGTATAAGAGACAGCATTGATGAAATCGAAAAAGAACCTGCTTATAAACGTATGGGTATAGAACTAGAGGATACTAAAATCCAAGAATCTAATTTATCAAGAACATCATTAAATACTGATGATGATAATGATTTAGATTTACGTTCTAATAATTCATTTTTACATGATAATGTAGATTAATTTAATCTGCACTTTAAGCTGAAAAGTCTAAGAATAACAGTTATTGTTCTTGGACTTTTTTAATATAATTACATCTGGGAATCGATCATTAATTGAAAATAAATAGTAGAAAATTAATTACCTTTGAAATTATAAATAAAGAAATTATGAGCTTAGAAAAAAATATAATGGAGGCTTTGAAAACTGCTATGAAAGCAAAAGATCAAGGTGCATTAGCAGCACTTCGCGCTATAAAATCTGAATTGATTTTAGCAAAAACAAGTGGAGATTCTAGTGAACTTACGGAAGCAGATGAAAACAAGATTTTACAAAAATTAGTAAAACAACGTAAGGATAGTGCTGTCATTTTTAAAGAACAAAATAGAGAAGATCTAGTAACTCCAGAGCTAGAACAAGCAGCTGTTATATCTCAATTTTTGCCTAAACAAATGAGTGAAGCTGAAGTCGAAAAAGTGGTGTCGGATATAATTGCTCAAACTGGAGCAAATTCAATGAAAGATATGGGTAAAGTGATGGGACTAACCAATAGTCAACTAGCCGGTAAAGCAGATGGAAAAACCATTTCAGGTATTGTAAAAAGTATGCTTTCAAATTAGCACCAAAAAAAAAGAGGCTTCATTAATGAAACCTCTTTTTTTTTTGTATAGTGTAATAAAATTACATTCCTAACATACCTAAAGCTTTATTCATAACATCAGGATTTCCATTGATCCAATCCATTACTGAACTTGATAATTTAGGATTACTCATTGCAGCTTTCATAACTTGACCAATAGATCCTTTGTTTTCTTTATATATTTTAGAAAAAGTAGATCTAGTTTCAGGATTGTTTTGTAAGTATTTAGCACCCATAGATGATAATTCATCATTAGTTACTAATCCATTTTGAATTTGTTTTTGTACTTCTTTAGAACTTGTTTTAGAAATGCTTTCAGTTGCTTTTGCAGCATCTTTTAATGAATTCACTTGTTGAGCATAAGAAAAATTGGTAAATGCTAATACCGCAAAAATAAATAGTAATTTTTTCATAATAATTGTTTAATTGTTTTTAATAATTGAACCCCAAATATAGTTTAAAAATTATAAACTAAGATATTTTTATGATAACTTGGTTTATTTATTAGTAATGACTACGATAGATAGAATTTACTTTGAGATCAATATTGCAAACCCTTCAATAAATTTGATTCTTTCTATAAAAAAAGGAACTACACTTGAAAAAAGTGTGGTTCCTTGAGTTTTGTGACCTCGACAGGATTCAAACCTGTAACCCTCAGAGCCGAAATCTGATATTCTATTCAGTTGAACTACGAGGCCGTCTTAACATTGTAAAAATACTACTTATATTAAAATTCTGAGATAAAATTATTATTATTTAATGGCCATAAAAACGAATACCTAATTGTAAAAAAAATCATTTAGTGTTTTCTCACAATTTGGTATTTGTTATACTAATTTTTTACCTATTCCACAGTTAAAACTAAATCATCTTGCATAACCATTTCACCTTCTTTTAAAGTAACCGATTTAACTTTGCAATCTCGAATTGCAGTTACGGTGGTTTCCATTTTCATAGCTTCAATAATAAATAGTGGATCGTTTTCTTTTACTTCTTGCCCTTTTTTAACTAAAACTTTATAAAGTAAACCTTGAAGAGGAGATCCGATTTCATCTATATTGTTTTCTTCAGCTTTTGTGTTTTCGACCTTAATAATGTTTAAGTCCTTGTCCAATACTTCTATCATTTTATTTTCTCCATTTATTTTAAAGAAAACGGTTCTAATTCCATCTTCATTTGGACTACTCACCGATAATAATTTAACGATGATTACTTTCCCAGGCTCTAATTCTATTAGAGTTTCTTCCTGTACTTTCATTCCGTAAAAGAAATTGAGTGTTGGTAGAATCGCAAGATTTCCAAACTTTTTATAGTTTTCATGAGCTTGATCAAAAACTCTAGGGTATAATAAGTAAGATAAAAAATCTTCAAATTCAATAGATCTAGAGAACCCTTTTTGATACTTCTTTTTAAAATCCTTTAATGCAATATCGAAATCAATAGGTTCTAAATGTGCATTTGGTCTGTCTTTGAATGGTTTTTGGTTTTTTAATATTATCTTCTGAAGCTTTTTTGGGAAACCTCCAACGGGCTGTCCTAAATCTCCTTTAAAGAAATCGATTACCGAATCTGGAAACGAAACCTCTTCACCGTTTTCCATAACATCTTCAGGAGTTAAGTTGTTGGTAACCATGAAGATTGCCATATCTCCAACCACTTTTGAAGAAGGAGTCACTTTTACCAAATTACCAAACATGGCATTAACTTCAGTATACATTTTCTTTACTTCATCAAAACGACCTCCTAAACCTAATGCAGTTGCTTGTGGGCGTAAATTTGAATACTGTCCGCCTGGTATTTCATGTTGAAAAACCTCGGCAGTTCCAGATTTTAAACCAGACTCAAAAGGATAATAGTATTCTCTAATATCTTCCCAGTAATTGGAGAATTGATTTAATTTAGGCATATCAAATTCATGAGCTCGTTCGTGATACTTCATCATCTCCACCACAGAATTGAAATTGGGTTGTGAAGTTAAACCAGATAATCCGCCAAGAGCAACATCAATAACATCTACATTGGCTTCAATTGCTTTTAAATAAGTAGCAGATTGAAGTGATGAAGTGTCATGAGTATGTAAATGTATAGGAAGCTTTACCGTGTCTCTTAGTGCTCCAATTAATTCGGTTGCAGCATAAGGAGTTAATAAGCCTGCCATATCTTTTAAAGCAATAATATGTGCTCCTGCATTTTCTAAGTCTTTTGCTAATTGTAAATAATACTTAAGATTGTATTTGGTTTGTGTGGTGTCTAAGATGTTTCCGGTATAACTTATGGCTGCTTCAGCTAAAGCTCCATTGGTATTTCTTACATACCTAATACTTGGTTCCATTGCTTTTACCCAGTTTAAAGAATCAAATATTCTGAAGATATCAATTCCGTTTTCCCAAGACTTATCTACAAATTTTTCAATTAAATTATCGGGATATGCTTTATAGCCTACAGCATTAGAACCCCGTAATAACATTTGGAATAAGATGTTCGGCATTGCTTTTCTCAATTCTCTTAATCGCGACCAAGGGCTTTCCTGAAGAAAGCGTAAACACACATCAAAAGTAGCACCGCCCCACATTTCTATACTAAATGTATTGGCATGATTTTTTGCAAAACTTTCTGCAACTTTTAGCATATCGTAAGTACGCATACGTGTTGCTAGTAGGGATTGATGAGCATCCCTAATGGTAGTGTCGGTATAGTGTATTTTCTTTTCGTCTCGCAACCATTTACTAAATTGGTCAGGACCTAATTCGGTAAGTAGGTCTTTAGTCCCTTTTGGAAATTCTGAAAAATGATCGTAAGCAGGAATTTTTGCATTTCTAAAAACTTTATTTTCATCTATATATTTCACATCTGGATTTCCATTAACAATAACTTCTCCTAAATATTTTAATACTTTAGAAGATCGATCCTGTGAAAGTTTAATTTTAAATAGCTCTGGTGTTTTTTGAATAAAGTTAACAGTCGTTTTCCCCTCTTTAAACTCAGTATGCTGAATTACATTTTGTAAAAAATAAATATTGGTTTTTACACCTCTAATTCTAAATTCTTTTAATGCTCTAACCATTTTACGAACCGCTCCATCTAAAGTTCTACCATGAGCAGAAACTTTTACCAACATAGAGTCGAAAAAAGGACTCACTTTATACGATTGGTAAATACTTCCAGCATCTAATCGTATTCCCATACCTGAAGCGGATCGATAGGTTGTGATGGTTCCATAATCCGGTGTGAAGTTGTTTTCAGGGTCTTCGGTTGTTATTCTACATTGTAAAGCAAAACCATAGGTAGCAATCGAATCTTGGTCGTGAATTTTAATTTGAGTGTCAGATAATTTATATCCACCAGCCACGAATATTTGGGTTTTAACCAAATCGATTCCGGTAACCATTTCAGTAACGGTATGCTCCACTTGAATTCGAGGGTTGACTTCTATAAAAAACACGTTGTCAGCTTTATCTACTAAAAATTCTACGGTACCTATATTATTATAATTTACTTGCTGGGCAATTGCCAATGCATATTTATAAAGATTTTGTTTTACCTCTTCAGAGATATTAAAGGAGGGTGCAATTTCCACAACTTTTTGATGACGTCTTTGAACAGAACAATCCCGTTCGTGTAAGTGTCTAATATTTCCGTGGTTATCTGCTACAATCTGAACTTCAATATGTTTAGGGTCTTCCACATATTTTTCTAAAAACATGGTGTCGTCACCAAAGGCATTTAGTGATTCGTTTTTGGCTGAATCAAAATGCTGTTCTAAGTCACTAGAAGATCTTACAATTCGCATTCCTCTACCACCACCTCCAGAGGCAGCTTTTAGCATTAAAGGATATCCTATTTCTGAGGCTTCAGAAAGTGCAATTTTTAAAGAAGTTAGTTTGTTTTTATTGCCTTCAATTACGGGAACATTACATTTTATGGCGTTTTTTTTTGCAGTAACTTTATCACCCAAAGCATCCATTACCTCAGGGGCTGGACCTATAAAAACAATGTCATTTTCAGCACATCGTCTTGCGAAATCTGAATTTTCAGAAAGAAAGCCATAACCAGGATGTATTGCATCCACATTTTTAGATTTTGCTAAGTTAATAATTCCATCAATATCCAAATAGGGCTTTAAAGGCTGATTGTCTTCGCCAATTTGGTACGATTCATCTGCTTTATAGCGATGTTGAGAATAACGATCTTCATAAGTAAAAATGGCTACAGTTCTTACATTTATTTCGGTACAAGCTCTTAATACTCTAATGGCGATTTCACCACGATTGGCAACTAATACTTTTTTTATTTTCATAGTATTTCCAGCGAAGACCTGGATATTATTAAGTTAAACTTTAATAGTTACTTTTTTCTATTCGATGATATAAGGATTCTCTGTTTTATAATTTCTGATAATAAAATCTAAGGCGCTTTTTAAAATGAGCCCCATATTATTTGATTTTTTAAAATTAATATCATGGGTTAAATCGAATAAATCGCCTTTCAATTGTTCCACTTTTTCTGGTGTAGAAATAGTGTCTTTTTTCATACAGAGTAATAAATGATTTAAGCGATATTTACTGCTTATGGCTCTTTTTGCTAATAAGGATCGCTCTTCATTTTTATATTGCTCAATGGATCCTTTTTGTAATAATTCCAGAGACATATCTACCATTTTATTGTTTTCCTTTAAAAACTGTGGTCTATATACTTTTATATTTCCTTCAAAAGATTGTTGGTCAAAGTCAATAGCCCTAATACGGTATTGAATTCGATCAAAATCGTGAGTAATTACAAACACATAATTATAGGAACGCATATCGCCTAATAGACGTACAAAACAACGTTCGTTAAATTTCACAAACTCTTTTGAGAGTGCTTTTTTATCTTGTAGTGAACAATTATCTAAATTCTCTTCAATAAATACATCGCCTGGAATACCAGATATATGCTCTTCAATTAAAGTGTCAGAATTTACTAAAAAACTGATGTGATTGGGGGATAATAAATGTTCTAATTCCAATCCGTAAACTCGAGAAGCATCTGCTTTTTTTAAATAGAAATAAGTGTAATTATCGTTCAGAATATTTCTGACTTTAATTCGGAATGGCTTTGTGTTTCCAAAAGTGCAAAAATCAATACTATCTACACTTAAAAAGGGAAGCGCTGCTTCACTACCATCTGCGTGAAGTATGGTGTATATTTTTTTTAGATTGAGTTCAATTTCATCACGTTCGTAATCTGCAAAATAAGTGCTTAGCCATAATGTGTCCTTTTCGTTTTTATCTAAAATAGGAACCGATCCTTGAAACCGAAGTAAATCATCGTAATGAATTGGGATTTTTGTGTAACGGCCGTTTTTTTTTAAATAGCTAGAAAGGTCTTTAGATATTGGGTAAGCTATTTTTTTTTTCGATATTAATTTGTTTTCAAGCATAACACAAAGAGTTGCTTAAAGGTAAAATAATATATTCGATTTAAAAAAAATAAGCGATTAAGACTTCAAGAAAATAATGAGTTTAAAAGACTAACTTTGAATTCCTTCTGCTAATTTTTGGAGTGCAATTTTATTAACGATTTTAATTCGTTTCCCAGAGGTTTCGATGAATTTTTCTTTTTTTAATTCAGATAACATTCTAATACAAGATTCGGTAGCAGTACCAACAATATTAGAGATGTCTTCTCTTGATAATTGAATGATCATATATCCTTCTTGGTCTACTCCAAAACTTTCTTTTAAATGTAGTAAAGTTTCTGCAATTCTGTTTTTCACAGGTTTCTGAGAAATATTTACAATTACATCGTCAGCTTCTTTTAATTCGTGAGCTAAATTCTTCAATAAATCTAAAGAAAAGCGGGCATTACTTTGTAAATTATCTAGGATTATATCTTTTGGAATAAAACAAGAATCCATATCGTTAATTGCAACTGCTCTAAGGTTTGCAGGTTCTTGTGCTATTACAGATCGTTGGCCTAAAACTTCTCCATCACTAACAAATTTGATAATTTGATCTTTTCCGTTTGTGCTAAGTTTCGAAAGTTTAGCAATTCCATAACGAACGCAATAGATGCCTTTTAAATGTTCTCCTTCATCAAAAATTATTTCACCTTTTTTGAAAGAACGAGTGGTTTTGCCTTCAGAAATACCCCTAAGTTGATCACTAGATAATGTTTGAAGACCTGTAAACTTTCTAACAATACATTTTTCACATTTGTTACTCATAAAAACAAAAATAATATAAAAAAAACAGATAACTGATATTTGTCATATATAATTATTAGCTTAAATTGAACATTTGCAAGATGAAGATATGAATAGTAAAAAAGAAGAAACACCTTGTTATCATTGTGGAGATTTATGTAATGAATATGAGGTAGTTACGGATAACAAATCTTTTTGCTGTAATGGCTGTAAAACAGTTTATGAAATTTTTTCTGAAAACGATTTAACCTGTTATTACGATTTACAATCTTCACCAGGATCTACTCCTAACATTATTTCAGGAAAATATGATTTTTTAGAGAATACAGAAATCACTAAAAAATTGTTGGAGTTTGATGATGAGAATTATCAAATAATAACCCTATACATACCAACAATACATTGTAGTTCTTGTATTTGGGTTTTGGAAAACTTACATAAATTACAACCCTTTGTAACTGCTTCACAAGTAAATTTTCCAAAAAAAACGGTTAGAATTACTTATAAATCAAAAGATATATCGTTAAAGCAATTGGTGCTTTTATTGAGTTCAATAGGTTATGAACCCTATATCTCTTTAGAAGATTATACTTCTGGTAAAAAAGCTATCGATAGACAATTGATTTACAAGCTGGGAGTCGCTGGATTTGCTTTTGGAAATATTATGTTTTTGTCATTTCCAGAATACTTTGAAGTAAATGAAATTTGGCTTGATAACTATAAATATATTTTTAGATGGTTAATGTTTTTCTTTTCACTTCCGGTTGTGTTTTATTCCGGTTGGGATTATTTCGTTTCAGCATATAAAGGTATTCGGACAAAAATGCTAAATATTGATGTGCCTATAGCTTTGGGTATTTCGGTGTTGTTTATTAGGTCTACTTCTGAAATTATATTAGATATTGGAACAGGTTTTTTCGATAGTTTATCAGGATTGATATTCTTTTTATTAATCGGAAAATATTTTCAACAGCGAACCTATTCTTTTTTATCTTTTGAAAGAGATTATAAATCTTATTTCCCAATTGCGGTTACCAGAATTGATGCTAATAAAAAGGAAGAAACAGTTCAGGTTTATGAAATTAAAAAAGGAGATCGATTATTAATAAGAAATAGTGAATTGATACCTGTCGATGGTATTTTAATAAGCGGAGATGCGAATATCGATTATAGCTTTGTAACGGGTGAGGCTGATGCAGTTCAAAAAATATCTGGAGATAAATTGTTTGCAGGAGGGAAGCAGCAATCTGGAGTTATTGAAATTGAAGCATTAAAATCTGTAGAGCAAAGTTATCTTACACAATTGTGGAGTAACGATGCGTTTATGGAAGATAAAGTAAATGCCTTCCAAAGTTTAATCGATAGTATAAGCCAACGATTTACAATAGTGGTTTTATTAATAGCTTTTATTTCTACGTCCTTTTGGTTGTATTACGATTCTACAAAAGCATTAAATGTATTTACAGCGGTGTTGATTATTGCTTGTCCTTGTGCAATTGCATTGTCAACTCCATTTACTCTAGGAAATATGCTTCGTATTTTTGGTAGACAAAAATTTTATCTTAAAAATGCTAATGTAATAGAGCGAATTGCAAAGATTACCACTATAATTTTTGATAAAACAGGCACCATTACATCCAATAAAAAAAGCAATGTCATTTATGAAGGAGCTATTTTATCTGAAGATGAAGAAATTCTATTATACAATGTTTTAAGAGCTTCCAATCACCCGTTAAGTAGGCAGCTTTATGATTCGTTATCTGAAAAAGAAATTATAAAATTAGACCATTTTGAAGAGGTAATAGGAAAAGGTATTGAAGCTAATTATAAAGGTAATAAAGTAAAAGCAGGATCTGCCAAATTCATTTCTTTTGAGGGTAAAATAAATGATTTTCAGACTTTGGTTTATCTTCAAATTAATGAAAAATACATAGGTAAGTATGTTTTTCAGAATACCTATAGAAAAGGAGTAGAGGATGTTTTTGAAAGTTTAAAAGAAAATTCAAAATTGGTTATTCTTTCAGGAGACAATGAAGGTGAAAGGAGCAGGCTGGAGACTTTATTGCCAAAAGGGACTCAATTATTATTTCAGCAAGATCCACAGCAAAAATTAAATTTTGTAAAAGAATTACAGGAGAAAGGTGAAAGTGTTTTAATGATTGGTGACGGACTAAATGATGCAGGAGCATTAGCACAAAGTGATGTTGGAATTGTAGTTTCAGAAAATGTAAATGTTTTTTCTCCAGCTTGTGATGGGATTTTAGATGCGACCCAATTTTCAGTAATTCCAGATTATATGAAAGCGTCTCAAAAATCTTTAAAAATTATAAAATGGAGCTTTGTGTTTTCATTTTTATACAATATAACAGGTCTTTATTTTGCTGTTTCTGGAAATTTAATGCCTGTTATTGCAGCTATATTAATGCCTTTAAGTTCCATTAGTATTGTGGTATTTACAACAATAGCAACAGGATACATTGGGAATGTGTTAAAAAAAACTTAATAAGCTGATATTTGTCATTTTTAGTATATTTGAGGGAGACTATATTTGTCGCATAATTTGAACTGAATGAATATAATTTACATGCTACTTGCTATTAGCGTAGTGGTTGCTATTGGATTTTTTATTGCCTTTATAATTTCTGTTAGAAAAGGGCAATATGATGACGTATATACTCCTTCTATTCGAATGTTATTTGACGATGAATTAGTTAAAGAACCCAAGAATTCAAAACCAACCAACATTAAAAATCAAAATTAATTATGGAAGTACAACAATTTTATTATGATAATAAAATCGTAAAGAATTTTATTTATGCAACAATGCTTTGGGGTGTTGTTGGTATGCTAGTAGGATTACTACTTGCTTTTATGTTTATGTTTCCCAATCTAACAGATGGAATATCTTGGTTAAGTTTTGGTAGATTGAGACCATTACATACCAATGCTGTAATTTTTGCATTTGTAGGTAATGCCATTTTTGCGGGTGTTTATTATTCACTTCAGCGATTATTAAAAGCAAGAATGTTTAGTGACTTACTAAGTAAAATTAATTTTTGGGGTTGGCAATTAATAATTGTTTCTGCGGCAATAACACTTCCGTTAGGTTATACAACATCAAAAGAATACGCCGAATTAGAATGGCCTATTGATATTGCTATAGCATTAGTTTGGGTTATTTTTGGAGCTAATTTAATTGGTACCATACTTAAAAGAAGACAACGTCATATCTATGTAGCTATATGGTTTTACTTAGCAACATTTGTAACGGTTGCTGTATTGCATATTTTTAATAGTATGGAACTTCCTGTGAGTGCTTTAAAAAGTTACTCGGCTTATGCAGGAGTTCAAGATGCATTAGTACAATGGTGGTATGGACATAATGCAGTTGCATTTTTCTTAACGACTCCATTCTTAGGATTGATGTATTACTTTATACCTAAAGCAGCAAACAGACCGGTTTATTCCTATAGATTATCCATTGTTCACTTTTGGTCTTTAATATTTATTTATATATGGGCAGGACCTCACCATTTACTATATACTGCTTTACCAGATTGGGCACAAAATTTAGGAGTTGCCTTTTCAGTAATGTTAATTGCACCGTCTTGGGGTGGTATGATTAATGGATTATTAACTTTACGTGGAGCTTGGGATAAAGTTCGTGTAGACCCAGTATTAAAATTTATGGTGGTTGCGGTTACCGGTTACGGTATGGCAACTTTTGAAGGACCTCTACTTTCATTAAAAAATGTAAATGCAATAGCTCACTTTAGTGATTGGATTATTGCTCACGTTCACGTAGGTGCATTAGCCTGGAATGGTTTCTTAACCTTTGGTATGATTTATTGGTTAATTCCAAGAATGTTTAAAACCAAAATATGGTCTTTAAAATTAGCCAACTTCCATTTCTGGATAGGAACATTAGGTATTATAATGTATGCACTACCAATGTATGTAGCTGGTTTTGTACAAGCTTCTATGTGGAAACAATTCAATCCAAACGGAACTCTTGTTTATGGTAACTTCTTAGAAACTGTTAACCAAATTATGCCAATGTACTGGATGCGTGCAATTGGTGGTACTATGTTCTTAGTAGGTATGTTGATATTGGTTTACAATATGATTATGACTATTAAATCTGGTAGTAAAGTTGAAGATGAATTAGCTGAAGCGCCAGCACTTGAAAAAGTGACTGCTAAACGAACAAGTGGAGAAGGGTGGCACACTTGGTTAGAAAGAAGACCAGTACGTTTAACTATTTATGCTACTGTTGCAATTTTAATTGGAGGCTTGGTACAAATTGTACCTTCTTTAATGGTAGACGATTACATTCCTAAAATTTCAAGTGTAAAGCCTTATACTCCTTTAGAGTTAGAAGGGCGTGATTTATATATTAGAGAAGGTTGTGTTGGTTGTCACTCGCAAATGATACGACCATTTAGATCTGAAGTTGCACGTTATGGAGAATACTCTAAAGCAGGTGAATTTGTTTATGATCATCCATTTTTATGGGGTTCTAAAAGAACAGGTCCAGATTTACATCGTATTGGAGGTAAATACTCAGACAGTTGGCAGTTTAATCACTTATACGATCCACAATCTACATCGGATGGCTCTATTATGCCAAGATACCCTTGGTTAATTAAAAGTACTCACGACCGTTCAATGACCGTTGCAAAAATGGAAGCAATGGTAACACTTGGAGTTCCATATACCGATGAGGATATTGCAAATGCAGAAGCTTCAATGGCAACACAAAGTGCTCAAATTGAAGAGAATTTATATGCAGATCCAGATTTTGCAACCGCTTATGAAGCAGATAAAAATGCAGCTCAAGAAGCTGGTGAAGAGTTTGTTGAGATGCGCGATAGAGAAATTGTAGCAATGATTGCTTATTTGCAACGTTTAGGTACAGATATTAAAGTAAATGTAAACGAAGAATAATTATGTTACGATTTATAAAAGGAAACTTAGAAGGAATTGACGGGGTTCAGATTTACCCCCTTATTTCATTGCTGATATTTTTTGTCTTTTTTGTTGGTCTTTTTTGGTGGGTTTATACCGCTAAAAAATCGCACATAGAAGAAGTAAGTAACATCCCATTAGATAACGATAAAAACAACCCATCATCATGAAATTATTAACACCATTTTTAAGAGTACTCATATTTGCAATTATCGCATTTGGTTTTTTTGAATTTATAGTAGATTCAGGTGATCAATTTGCTTACGAAAAACACCCTATGGTGCGGGCCATATTTTGGGGATTGATAATATTAGCTGTTTTTATTGAAGTTATTGTTTCTGTATTAGATAGAAGAATATACAATTCATTAGATGAAAAAGCTCAAGAGCGTTTTGATGTATTAGAAGACAATAGTTATTATGGGAAATTATATACAAAACTTTTAGGGTCTAAGCCTATAGAAGAAGAAGGTGAAATAATTTTAGACCATAATTACGATGGTATTAAGGAGCTAGATAATACATTACCGCCTTGGTGGGTATATATGTTTTATGCAACAATAGCTTTTGCAATATTTTATTTTGCAAAATATGAAATTTTTGATGGAGATAGTACTGCTGTTGAATATGAAAAAGAAGTAGCTCAAGCTGAATTAGATATTGCTGAATGGAAATTAACGGCTAAAGATTTGGTAGACGCTTCAACGGTTACATTATTAACGGAAGCTTCAGATTTAGATGCTGGGAAAGAAATTTATACGACTAACTGTGCTGTTTGTCACAAAGCAGATGGAGGAGGAGGTATTGGACCCAATCTTACTGATGAAAACTGGATTCTTGGTGGCGGAATTAAAAATTCTTTTACCACTATTAGTGAAGGTGGCCGACCAGGAAAAGGAATGGTTTCATGGAAAAATGATTTAAAACCTATAGAAATTGCTCAAGTTGCAAGTTATATTTTAGGTTTTCAAGGAACAACTCCAGCAGCGCCTAAAGCAGCTGAAGGTGATGTTTGGATAGAAGAATAATTGCCTTTTTTAAAGGTTTTTAAACTATTATGATGCAAAACCCATACTGTAAAAGTATGGGGTTTTGTTTTCTTATATGATTGCTGTTTTTATACTTCGTTAGTTGTATTTAAAATTAAATATTTTGGAAAAAGAAAAAAACGAAAAATTTAGAGATTCCATAGGAACCATAGATGCTGAAGGGAAAAGAGCCTGGGTTTTTCCTAAAATGCCAAAAGGTATTTTCTATAAATATAGAAAATGGGTAAGCTATTTTCTATTAGTATTTCTATTTGTTTCTCCTTTTTTAAGAATTAATGGGAACCAATTTTTAATGTTTAATGTTCTAGAAAGGAAATTTAGCATTTTTAGTTTTCCGTTTTGGCCACAAGATTTTCACATTTTTGTAATTATGATGATTATTGGAGTCGTCTTCATTGTGTTATTTACAGTTGCTTTTGGAAGAATATTTTGTGGATGGATGTGTCCTCAAACTATTTTTCTAGAAATGGTATTTAGAAGAATAGAATATTGGATAGAAGGAGATAGAGGAAAACAAATGAAGCTTGCAAAACAAGCGTGGAATGCAGAAAAAATAAAAAAGAGAGTAACCAAGTGGATCATTTTCTTTATCATATCATTTTTAATCGCTAATGTTTTTCTTGCTTATTTAATTGGTGGAGACCGGTTGATACAAGAAATTACTGACGGCCCAATCAACCATGTAAGTACTTTAATCTCCTTATTAATTTTCACGAGTGTCTTCTATTTTATTTTTGCTTGGTTTAGAGAACAAGTATGTATTATTGCTTGCCCTTATGGTAGGTTACAAGGAGTGTTATTGGATAATAAATCGGTAATTGTTGCTTACAACCACAAACGTGGAGAACGGGAACATGGTAGGTCTAGAATTAAAAAGAATGAAAATAGAGAAGAGTTAGGTAAAGGAGATTGTATCGATTGTTCTTTATGTGTTAAAGTTTGTCCAACTGGAATTGATATTAGAAATGGTACCCAGTTAGAATGTATTAACTGTACCGCTTGTATCGATGCTTGTGATAGCATTATGGAAAGTATTGACCTTCCAAAGGGATTGATTAGCTATACTAGTGAAAATAATATAGAGAAAAACGAGAAATTTACTTTTACACCAAGATTAAAAGGATATGCTGCGGTACTTGTTATATTAGTGGGTGTATTGGTTGGAATGTTGTTCTTAAGAAATAGTGTAGAGGCTAATGTATTAAGGTTGCCTGGTCAATTATTTGAACATAAAGAAAACAATATTATAAGTAATGTTTATACCTTTAAGGTGGTCAACAAAACTTCGGAAGACATAGAAAATGTTAGTTTTAAATTAATGTCTCACGAAGGAACTATAAAATTAGTAAGTCACGATATTTTCACGGTTCCAGCTCAAGGTTTATCTGAAGGAACACTGTTTATTGAAGTAAAAGCTAATTTATTAAAAGACGATAAAGAGCGTATAAATATTGGCGTTTATAGTGGAGATATATTAATTGAATCTACTTCAACTTCATTTTTAGGACCAAGGAGTTATCGTTAATTATTTTAAAACAAAAATAAAATTTACCCGTTTTAACGGGCAACAGATATGAAAATAAACTGGGGAACAGGAATCGTAATTAGTTTTGTAATTTTTATTGTTTTTATCATGTATATGGCTGTTACTATGATGTCTGGTGATAAATATAACCATGATTTGGTAACTGAAGAATACTATAAAAAAGAAATTCATTATCAAGAAGAAATTGATGCAGAAAAAAATTCTCAATTACTATCAGAAAGCATTAAAGTAAAAACAAACTCTCAAGGAATCGAAATTAAATTTCCAAAAAATTTAGATTATAAAGGCATAAAGGGAACAATAGTGTTTTACAGACCTTCTAATAAAAACCTTGATTTTGAAACTCCTATTGAGCTTACAAGCAATACCATATTGATACCTGATAATAAAGTTGTTGAAGGTAAATGGGGTATAACAATAGACTGGAAATACGAAGGAGTTAACTATTTGTTTAAAGATAATATAGTCTATTAGATGCTTTTCTCAGCTCTCATATTTGGCCTTTTAGGGAGTTTCCATTGTATTGGTATGTGCGGCCCTATTGCATTTATGTTGCCGGTAGATCGGGAAAATAATTTCCGAAGAATTAGTCAAATATTTTTATATCATTTCGGAAGATTATTTACCTATGGTCTCATTGGCTTAATCTTCGGTTTTTTAGGGAAGAGCTTTTATCTATTTGGAATTCAGCAGTATTTATCAATTGTTATTGGAATAATAATGATTGTTGTTGTTCTAATTCCATATAAGACTTTTAATAAATACAACTTTTCGAAACCTTTGTATAAGGTCATTTCAAAAGTAAAATCTGCTTTAGGAAAAGAATTAAAAAAGAAAACATCCGATACGTTTTTGACCATAGGATTTCTTAATGGATTTTTACCTTGTGGTTTGGTATATATGGCTTTATTTGGGGCTTTGGCAACCGGAAATGCTTGGGAGGGAAGTTTATATATGTTTTTATTTGGAATAGGAACCATACCATTAATGACCACTGCTATTTATTTTGGTAATTTTCTAACTGGAAAAGTGAGGGGGTATATTACAAAAGCAATTCCTATAATTGTTGTAATCATGGGAATCTTATTTATACTTAGAGGTTTAGGTTTAGGTATTCCGTATGTGTCTCCTTTACCTGCAACCCAAGAGGTGAATGCTGAATATGAATGCAGTTAGTTTTTAATTTTTCTTTCTTTTTAAAGCTTGAATTTGTGTATTTTTAATTTTCAAAAAAAAATACGATGAAAACAATATTAGGAATCGGTTCGCGAATAAATCATCCAGAATATGGAAAAGGGGTAGTGACCAATGTTACATCAGAACTGTATTGGGTTACCTTTATGGATAAGGGGCTAGAAACAATACCTGTGAATGATCAATTTGAAATTATTGATGCAGTTAAAGATGAAGTTGATACGGTAAGTTTTTCTGAAATAGAAGACAGTCTTCGGGCCATATTAAAAAAATGGAGCGATGCAAGTGAAATAGTACCAATGGCAGATAAATGGAGAGGTGGGACTATGGTATTAGAACCTAAGGATGGTAATCTTTCTAACAAAGAAATTCCAATTAATACTTTTTTTCATAAAATAGTCATGCTTCGAGACCGCATAAGAGTCATGGAGCAAAAAATAAATTCTAGTAAGAGTTTAGAAGATCAAGATAAAGTAGATTTGCAGCAGTATATAACGCGTTGCTATGGTAGTTTAACTACTTTTAATGTGTTGTTTAAAAATAACTCACAAAGTTTTAAAGGAGATAGTTCAAAAAAATAAAAAATAATAAAAGTATAATGGAAGATAATCAACCAGTAAACCCTCAGTTTTTAGTCAGTCATTTAGATAGCGATGCAAAAGTTGCCTTTTATAGAAAGACCTATACACATTTGGCCTTAGCTGTTTTAATGTTTGTATTGGTCGAAACGATATTCTTTCAGATTCCGCCTTTATTGGAGTTTGCACTTTCATTAACTCAAGGTTGGACTTGGTTAATAATGCTAGGCGGTTTTATGTTAGTAACAAACTATGCTGAGAAGATGGCGATTTCTACTCACGATAAAAACAAACAGTATTTAGCATTATTACTTTATGTAATTGCTGAAGCGTTTATTTTTATTCCATTGATTTTAATCTCAATGATGGTTGCCGAGGAAGGTGGACTGGAAATATTAAACCAAGCTGCAATTTTAACCTTATCATTATTTTCGGGATTGTCTGCTGTTGTTTTATTGACTAAAAAGGATTTTTCATTTTTAAGATCTGCTTTGTCTATTGGCTTTTTTATTGCATTAGGGCTTATTGTAGCAGGTGTATTATTCGGCTTTAATTTAGGATTGTGGTTTAGTGTTGGTATGATAGTCTTAGCATCTGGTTCTATATTATATCAAACCTCCAATATGGTGCCTGTCTCTTATACACATCTCCGAGCCCACGAGACAGGCAGAAATCTCG
>OJDV01000333.1_pt1 | contig 17104 bp, 16 predicted proteins | sample 1592911 | NCBI WGS metagenome assembly OJDV01 (sample SAMN05416860, study PRJEB24817) | seawater metagenome | isolation source: Sea water | place: Canada:Atlantic | collected 2013-11 | reverse complement strand
ATCTACACAGAGTAGATCGTCGGCAGCGTCAGATGTGTATAAGAGACAGCGCTATCACGGAAGTTTTGTTTGCTCGCTTTATGATTTTCACGGGTACTATGTTGAAAGCTGGAAACCTGCAGGAATCAACATAATCCAATGGATCGAAGTAGTAAATCATGACGAAATTATCGACAGCTATTTAGAACATTTTAAAATTAACTGAAAGTAAAAGACAAAAAGCAGTTACGGAGCCTGTTTAACTTTCTAACATGAAACGTAAAGCATTTTACTTTTTACTTTAAGTTTTCCGTCTTTTAATTTACGCCTCTTTATTCATAACCGGATAAGCATACATCTTTAAAAACGTTTCTCGCTTAAAGGCTTCGTCACCTTCTATTCCTTCCAACTTTTTTGATACATATGTTTCAAATGACTCCATTTCTTCGTCAGAATAGTTTGCACTATGACCAGCAGAGTCATTTAATAAATCAAAAGCCATATAGTTTGTTGGCATTAATTTGTATGAATCGTGAATTTCACGGTCAATTTTATTAGCAATCATTTGAAATAATTCAAGATTCGATTTTGCTTCCTCCTGCCCTTCGATTAAGCCATTTAATGGCTTTCCAAAACTTACTTCAACTTTTCCTTTTCTCCCTTGCAAGCCTTCACCCATGTGAATCAAATCTTCCATAGGTTGTTTTTCATACTTCTCACCATTAGCAATGCTCATTAACTCTGGTAATGTAAGGGCATCACATGGGTTATATTCATATGAAATAGAGACAGGACAAATGTTTAGACTTTTTATGTTCTCAATAGCACTTTCCGAATCACCTCCTAAGTTGAACATTTTTAAAATATTCGGATTAGTTCTATCATTTCCATTTTTACTTCGGCCTGCCTTGTGAGCAATCCAAATGTTCTCTCCTTTATCTTTAATCGTATAGTTAATGTAATTCGAAAGTTGATTTGACCCGTCTAGTTTTTGATCTTTCGATAGAGAACGTTTAACCATAAAACTCTTATTCAATTTCACCAAATCAACAATCCAGGGAATTTTCATCAGGTTATCTCCAATTGCAATTTCCGCAGTACTAAATCCTTCTTTTAAAAGAACATAACCCATTAATGCGGAGTCTAAAACAATATCTCTATGCGTTGAAACAAATAAGTAACTTTTGTCCTTTTCTAAATTCTCCATACCTGAGTAGCTTAAGCCATGGGTAGATTGAGAAAGTAATTTATCGAGTAATGGAACTACCACTTTAGTCTGAAATTCATAAATAGTATTGATACCACGCATTTGTTTCTCAAACAAAGGAAATGGAATCTCTGGCATTACCTGTTGGATAATTTGGCAAAACTGTTCCTCCCTTAATAAGCTATCTATCTTTTCTTTTACCTCACTGTCGTGATAAGGTCGTATGTCTTCAAAATCCATTTTATTCATAATATCGACGAAATTAAGGTTTCAATAGAAAGCTGAACATTTAACCAACGGTTAAACTGTTTCAATTTCTTTTTTTAATTGTTTTTCCACCCAAAATGGGGCAAACGGTAAAAGCGAACAAATACCATATAAAACAACTTTTGTGAATTTCCATTTGAAGGTTAAACTAACATAAAGCAATTGAAACGCATAGGCAACAAATAAAGCCCCGTGTGCCCAGCCAACATACTTTACAGCTAATGGCGTGTCAAGAGAATACTTCAGTGGCATAGCAATAAACAATAGTACTACAAATGAAATTCCTTCAAAAAAACTAATTTTGGCAAAAATGCCCAATTGCTTTTTATATTGCTCCTTATCCATAAATGTCATTCAAAATTTGAGCTAATCGAAGTCCACCTTTGTACAACTGAATTTTAACCGTTCCCCAATTATTATACATGTACTCGTAGGATAAGTTTTCCTTATCTCCAATGTTATATATTTGAGGTCTTAGTTCTATTGCTTCTTTCACCCAAAGATCTAAATCGGTCGAGCATAAAACATCTTTGTTAGCATCCACAGGGTGATCTACCATTTCTGCAATTTCCGAATAGCTCATCATTTTATCATCAATTATTTCAGAATCCCAAATACGATGCAAATTAGAGTTGCTGTAAAACCATTTAATTTTTACACTATTGCCTCCCCTATCTTCACCATTTCCAACGTGCAATGGCTGGTGCATATCACCTACTAAGTGAGTCAACATTCTGACAGCTTCAACTCTTTGGATTTTTGTAGATTCAGCATTTTTTAGAATGTCTTTCATTCTGCCAATTGCTTCATACACATCTCCATGCTCTTCATGTTCAGCCGATTTGTAGTCTTTCCCTTCCGGAACTGATACATAATGCCATGTTCTAGCGTAGTTGTATTTTTTATCGCTTTTTATTTCATCCATCCAAGTAGAGGCCTCTGCCAAGGACTCATGTCCCATAATTTCTTTTAACGCCTTCTTTGCCTTAACCGATAAATGGTTTTCGGCAATTTTCCCAATGGCTCTATGTCCTGTTTGGCCCCAACCAAATACAGTTATACTCATTGTAAGTGCGCAAATTAAGGCTATGCTATTTTTCATTTTCATCATCTTTTTGAATAAGTTACTTCCGTTCTCCCATGTTCTTTTGGTCTGCCGTCTTCGCCCAAATTTACCATGGTTATGTTCTCAATCGTTACTATTGGCTTGTGGGTCATTTTATTTCGAGCAATGCAGCTCAAGGTAATCGATGTTTTACCAAATTTCTCCACTTGAATTCCCAGCTCGACAATATCTCCTTGAACAGCTGAACTTACAAAATTAACTTCAGACATAAATTTAGTCGCTATTTTTCGATTGTCGAATTGAATCATAGTATACAACGCAGCCTCTTCATCAATCCACTGCAATAACCTACCTCCAAACAAATTATTGTTTGGATTTAAATCCTCAGGTTTAACCCATTTCCTAGTATGAAAATTCATTTTTTGTGCAAAGATAATTGAATGGATTAAATGTGAAGTGATGAAAGTAGAATAAGATTTTCGCTTACATTTGAATTTTGCTGAGCAATATCGACATAATTAAATTGAGCCTAAAAGATTTTAAAGAGCTGAAGAAAAGTAAATAAATGACAGTATCAGTGGTAATTGCAAAATTAGAAGAATTAAAAAATCCTGAGAAAGTAATTTTCAAGGAGAAAAAATTTGGAATTATTTGCAAGAACGCTCTGGGTATTTATATGAAGGACCTCAACCTAATTGCTAAGTCAATCGGTAAAAATTCAGAATTAGCCGTAGCTCTTTTCGAAACAGATATGTATGAGGCAAAAGTTCTAGCAGGAAAAATTTTCAACCCAATAGACTTAACACCAAACCTAGTTTCTAAATGGACGGTTGAGTTCGATAATTGGGAAATATGCGATACTTTTTCTATGGGTATTTATGCTAAAAGCCCATTAGCGGAATCAATAATTTTAGAATACAGTTCTAAAGTAAGTGAGTTTGAAAAGCGAAGTGCTTTTGCTACGCTTGCGGCGTACTGCATGGCCAATAAAAATGGCAACAATTCTACCTTCGAACGCTATTTCCCCCTTTTAGAAAAGGCTGCTAACGATGAACGGTTATATGTTAAAAAAGCAGTTAATTGGGCACTTCGGAGCATTGGCAAACGCAACATTGATTTGAAACAAAAAGCAATTTCTTTTAGTAATAGTCTTCTTAAACTAGAATCAAAAAGTGCACAATGGATCGCTAGAGATGCTTTAAAAGAACTCAATAGCTTAAATGCCAGAGTCTCAGATTATCCGCGAAGTATATATAGAATGTAGTGGAACAAAAAAACCTCCACATTTCTGTGAAGCTTTTTGCGGTGCTTGTCCAACTTTCTAGTGCAACAGTTCGGTTCAATTCATCAATCTAAAAAACATCATTTTTATTTCCCTTCACAGTTACCCGTATACTCATTAAAGCTCCAAGCCCTGTGTAGTAAATGATAATCCTTTACCCCCATGCGCTGATATCATAATCGCTTCAAAGTAGGGCTTGTTCTTCTTATTAGTTGTGGCCCACTCAAAAATAAAATTACCTCCTGTTCCACCTCTTTGATCTTTTTCAAAGATCATGATCTCGGCCGTTTCCATGGGGTTAATATAAATTGGCTGCTCTAAATACGACTTAACCAACTCCCCATCGGTATGGTAATAGTCCGCACTTTTAATATATACTCGCTCAGTTTGACTTGTATTCCTCAAACTTATCGTCGCCGATAAATCATGAAGTCGATGTTCGCTAATACTATAGATGTGGGAGTAGACAGAGAGATAAGTTGTCCCTTCAATCAAGCTGTCTTCCGCTGAAATCGTTGCAATTCGATCGGTCCATTTTTCTTCAGGCGGCATTTCATCATTTCCTTCATAAGAAGAACAAGCAACAAGTAATAAGTAATAAGGAAACAAGTAAAAAGCAAATTTTATTCATCATAACCGTAATTTTATATTGTTTAAAAAATGATTCATTTGCCTTAGTTCTAATTCGAATCAATTGAAGGAGGCTGTAATTCTTCTTTTTATCCTTTTTTAGAGCTAAGACTTCGTAAATGTAATGCATTGGTTTTCTATTACCCTATAGAAAGTACATTACTCCCAGCAATCCGGCTACTCCTAGCACAATGGTATATGGAAATGCCATCTTGACCATTTTTCCATAGGATAATCCAATTAATGGTGCTACAGAAGAAGTCAATAAGAATAAAAAAGCTGCTTGTCCATTTGGAGTTGCTACACTTGGTAAATTAGTTCCTGTGTTGATAGCTATAGCCAACTTTTCGAAATGAGCTCTGTCAATTGCTCCACTTTGAAAAGCTTTGTCAATTTCTCCGATATAAACGGTCGCTACAAAAACGTTATCACTAATGGCAGACAAAACACCATTGGCTAGATAGAATAGACTTGGTTGGTGCTCTAAATCTTGCTGAAGCGCCCATTCAATAATTGGAGAGAACAAATGCTGATCGTGAATCATGGCTACAATTACAAAAAAGACCACCAACAAACCTGTAAAAGGCAGCGCTTCTTCAAAAGCATGACCTAAGGCATGCTCATCTGTAATGCCCATAAACGCCGTTTGAAATATGATTAATCCTAAGCCAATAAAACCAACAGGAGCAATATGTAAGGCGAGACTCATGATCAATAAGACTGCTGCAACGCCCTGAACCCATAAAGCGTATTTTTCTTTTGGTTTTCTATTCACATCTTCTTCATTAATGTATTCATTGATAATTTGTCGCGCTACACCAGGCAATTTTGCTCCGAAACCAAACCATCCGGTTACTTCTAAAATCGCAGTAGTCAGCAGGCCACAAAAAAAGACTGGGATAGTAATGGGAGCCATTCGAAAGAAAAACTCTGCAAAATCCCACCCCATGCGTTCACCAATTAGTAAATTCTGAGGCTCTCCAACGATGGTGCATACACCACCAAGAGCTGTTCCAACTGCTCCATGCATTATTAAACTTCTCAAAAAACTCCTAAATTGAATCAAGGTTTCACCACTTAATTCATCCTTGTCCAAAATGTCATTGTCATTGTAATCTTCAACTCCAGAATGAATTTTATGATATACCCCATAAAAACCGACAGATACACTGATTAAAACAGCCATTACTGTAAGTGCATCCAAAAAAGCAGACAAGACAGCAGATAGCGAAACGAAAAGCAGTGAAAGAAGAAGTTTCGATTTTATTTTAGTAAATATTTTACTAAAAACGAACATGAGTAAGGGTTTCATGAAATATATTCCTGCTACCATAAAAACTAAAAGTAAAATCACTTCTAAGTTTTGGTTTACTTCCGTGTATGCCATTTCAGGCGATGTTAAACCCAAAAGCAGTGCTTGAATTGCCAACAACCCACCCGACTGAAGCGGATAACACTTTAAGGCCATGGCAAGGGTAAAAATGAATTCTCCAATAAAGAGCCATGCAGTGATCAAAGGCCCTAAAACGTATAAGGAAATCACATTTAAAACCATAAAAATGATCATAGTAGCTTTAAACCATTTTGGACTATTACCTAAAAAATTCTTTAACATAGCTCACTTTTTTACTGCTCATTTGAGTACTACTTAATTCACCTTAACCAATCATTTCCTCAAAGCAAAATCAAGGATTCAATACAACAGATTGTTGCCCATTGCCGATAATTAGCTTTGAATGGAGTGGGATTGAAAGCGCTCGATGTGATTGAATCGATTCGTATTGAAATATTTGTCGCGTTAATCTCTCAAGAATATTTTTAATCGTATCTATCATTCCTTCCGCTCCCAATGTCCTTCTTGGAACTTCTTGCCTTTCTTTAAAAAGAATAAATTCCATAGGCCGAATTTCTTGTTCCGCCTGTAATTTTTCTTCGATAGGTCTGTTACCAAATATATTTTCCATGTTATAATTTTTGCAAAAATACATAACCAAAGGCTTATGTTATTAGTATTATACATTAAATTAATTTATGTTTAATATAAAAACATTTAGAACATAGGTATATGATACCTGAGGTCATCGATTAATGGCCAACCTTCCACCCTGCCGAATGAAAAAATAACAGTTTGGCCAGATTCTTTACTACCAAAGCCATTTATCTCCTAAAAAGGAAAGTCCAAAATATACATTCAATAAAGCAAGCACTAGTTTATGCAATTCATCAGAAAGAAAACAAATGAATCCTTTGCAATAAAGAATTGAATTTAAAGTATAGCTAATCGAACAGCGGATCCGGGGCTCAGAAACTACTCCTTTTTTTATCCCTTGAAGTTCAATAACAGCATACTTTTTCTTAAATTAACCGTTAAGGTCAATGAGAAAAACATAAAAATGTCAATAACCAAAGAATCCGAATTAATCGGAATGAAAGAAATTAGTAAAGTAGTTGGAACAACGCTAAAACGAATGAGAGAATTTGCAAAAGTGGGAATGTCGACTAAAGAATTAGATGACTATGGCGGCAAAATTTTAAAAAGCTATGGAGCAAAATCAGCACCTTTCGAAACGTATAACTTTCCCGGTTATACGTGCATAAGTGTAAATAAAGAAGCTGCACATGGAATACCTTCCAAGAAGAAAATACTTGAAAAAGGAGATCTAATAAACATTGATGTCTCAGCAGAACTAAATGGATTCTGGTCTGACAATGGAGGTTCATTTGTTTTGGGAAAAGACATTTACAATCACCAACCTCTTGTGGATGCCTCAAAGCAAATTTTACACAAAGCCATTCACAGAATTAAAGGAGGAGTTAAAATTTCTGACATTGGATATTTAATAGAATGTGAAGCTAAAAAATATGGATTTAAGGTGATTAAAAATTTAGCCGGTCATGGCGTAGGAAAAAGTCTGCATGAAAAGCCTGAAAACATTTTAAATTATCGAGTAAAAAGCAACCGAGAGAGATTTAGAAAAAATACTACGGTAGCCATTGAAACTTTTATTTCAACCAACTCAACTATTGCTGTAGAACTAAAAGATGGTTGGACGTTAGTGGGTAATAAAGGCGGATTTGTAACTCAACATGAACATACCATTCTTATAACAGATAATACTCCAGTAATTCTGACTGAATCAAATGAAATATGGAGTTACAAAGATGACATCAACATCAATTAATACATCGTTATAATTAGAACAATTTATAATACAAATACATATAAAAAAGCCCATTGATTTATCAATGGGCTTTTTTTGTTTAACACAACCTAGCTGTTTCCTGTTTATGTTCAATACAACTTAGTTCAACTTTTATTGTTACTATTTACTTGCCGATTGGTTTGTTGGCAGAAAACATTGGACACCAATGGATGCTTCATACATTAATCCTCCTATGGCTTGAGTAAAGATTGCAACTCCGTATGAATACGATACATCTGCAGAAGCCCCTGCTTTTAAAGCTACAGCAGAAACTTGCCCATTGAACTTCGCTTTCTCATTCATGAATTGCTCAAAGGCTTCTTCGTTTTGGAAAAAAATAACCTCACTGTATTGCTGCCCTCCAAATTGGAATCCAACAGTAAGCTGCCTCAATTTTGCGGCGTTAACAATTTCGTGATTTTTGTACACTACTCCTTTGCCACCTGCTCCGCCAATGGACATGGCTCCTTTGGTCACTTTAGGGAAAATTGCATAACCATAGGATTGGTTATAATAAGATTGCAAACTTGGCGTCTTTTTTATCATTTTGTCCAATACTTCCGTCGATTTTTGCGCCAACTTAGCGTTCGGGTTTCCAGTTTGAGCCATTGACAATTGACTCGTTAGTGCCAATACAATTACTGCTGCTATTCTGATGATCCTCTTTTTCATAGTGCTGTTTATTTATTTATTTTTAATGTCTTTTGCTATAAATCTTACAGGAATTGAGTAAAATCTGGCATTACTTGATTTGTCTATTAAAATCACTTTGTCATTTAATGACGTTCTAATAAAATTTCTAATCTCATATTCATTAGAAGCTATTGAGGTAATTACGATTTTATCGTTTTTAGATAATTTAAATTCCACCATAACAATAACGTCTTGGTAGACGGGCGTATTTGAGGTATTCAATAAGGTCTCAATTTGCTTTTTTACAGGAACTATGTCCTCTATTCCGCCGGTTGTATTTGCGAAAAGCTGACCGCTAAAGACGATCAGCCCTGCTACTATTAATTTTTTCACATTGTTTAAATTTAAAATGTTAGTTGTTTTATTATTTTTTATTTCAATTTTTTTATTTTTCATTTTTTTATTTTTTTTTGAGATTAAGTTTTGGTTTTAAATTACTGAAGGCAATATAAGAACACATAAGGTAGTTGGCATTACATAGTAGTATAGATGGGCATACAAAATAGTTACCTTGCTTATAATGTACATTTTACCATAAATCTATTATTTATCTTTCCGGATGAATGGCAAAATGAATTACTAGCTTTAAGGCCATTGATGTTAGGACAAAGAGAGACTTTGAAAGTCACACGTTATTTCTGTTGTATTCATAGCTGATTAAAGATTATATGGAATTGGATTATTAGAAATAGACTCTGTACATTAGGTTAGGAAAAAGTCCAAACTGTGTCGTGTAACCAGTTGATGCTTCTTCGCTTTCATCGTAGAATTCGTTTATTTTTCCTTTATTATTGGTAACATTGTCCAAATTCAAGAAAACCTCATGCGTTGCTTTTGGTTTGTTCCATTTGTAACTAGCAGATAAAGTGACTTGATACAAATTCTCCAATTTATCTTCATATGCTTTATCGTAATCCCAAAAACTGTTGTTTTCAGAGTCTACAGCTAAACCTCCTTGGGCATCTCTTAACAGAGGGATAATTTTTTTCCCACCTGAGAAGAATACCTTTGCATTTAATCCCAATGTTTTGTTTCTATTTTTACCAAGGTTTTCAAATTCCTTCCCGCACAATATGTTAATTAAGTAATTGCTATTGTACTGAGTATTACGTTCAATTCCATCTAAAGATTTATAGGTAGAGCTAAAAAGAGACCCATTAATAAGGTAGTAATAATTGTTGTTGAAGAATCGTTCTAAAGTTAACTCTAGCCCATAATTCTTACCAGTCCCCTTATTTACTAAATCAACATATCTAAATTCCAAGCCCTCATTTATTGTGGCATAATAGCTAGTATCATTATTTTCTACTGGTAGATTATATAACCTTTGATAATAAACTTCTGCTTTGAGCATCATGTTTTCTGAGAATCTTTTTTCATAACCGAGCACGTAATGGTGCGCTTTAAGCAGGTCAAGATCTCTATTGGGTTCAGATATACTACCATCTTCTTGCGCTACTTTGGCAAAGTAGTTATGAATACTTGGCATGGTGCTATGCCCGCCATAACCTAAATGAAAAGAGTTGCTTGAGTTTACCTTCCAATTGATCGCAAACCTCGCCTCAAGCGTGCTTTTATCGTTCAACAAAACATTCATATTGTGAACGCCTGTTACTATTGTAATGTCTTCATTCAATCTATGTTTCCAATTGATAAAATTTTGAAGACTATTTACTTGTTCGTTAAAATTGACCAAGGTGAATCGATCCGCCTCAGCGTTCTGAAATTGACTTTGTTTAAATTTATAGTTCAATGAAGTAATACGAGAACCTACTTGAATCTTATTTTTTGCATTTAATTTATTGTTGTAAGTAGTGGCAGCTCTATAGGTTGATTTATTTAGCTTGCTTCTAAAATTGACTGTTTTACTCACCGTTGAGTCACGTATAAAATCTCCATTATCATCGTACAACTGAATCACTTTCGACTCAAATACCTTGTCTTCTATACCTTCCTTAGAATATGCGAGTGTAGTTTTTATAAAGCTATTTTCATTAATACCATAAGTGTGATTGACGCCCATATTTGCTAGGTGTGCTCCTTTGTCGAAATCCTCGCTGATATCTGCACGCATGCTTCTATTTCCAGGAGTCTCCCATAAATCAGCCTTTACATCATTTAATACAATATCGCTCATGCCTCCCAAACCAAAAAGAGAAAAATTTCCAAACTTCTCTGTAGGAAGTACTATTTTAAATGCAGCATCTTGATAAGAAGGAATTCCATCAATGTCAATTAAACCCAAATCACTAATAATTGATGCTGTAGAATAACGGTAATTAATTAAGAAAGAGCCAGCATATCCTTTCTTAAAAGGCCCCTCAAAAGTCAGGTCTGTGCCCAACAAACCAAATCCAAAAACAGATTCAAATTTTTCATTGTTCCCTGCTCTTAATTTTACTTCATACACTCCAGATAAGACATCTCCGTATTCCGCTGAAAAAGCACCAGTATGGAAATCAGAAGTAGCTAATAAGTTATTATTTAAAGTACTTACTGCCCCACCCACTGCACTTTGATCAGCAAAATGATTTGGATTGGTAATCTGAATTCCTTCTAGACGCCATTGTACATATTTAGGAGAATTTCCTCTAATAATAATATCGTTGCTACCATCTTGCGTATTAGTTACACCGGCAAAATTGGAAAGAATTTTGGAAGGATCGTTAAACCCTCCTGCATAGCGATTGGTTTCTTCGGCAGAGATGGATCGTGAACTAATCATCGCCATGTCATTCAGCGCTTCTCCCTTGTTTTCATAGGCCGAAATAACTACTTCATCCATTTTAAAAATGGACTCTTCCATGCTTAGTTCCAACACTACTTCTTTTCCTGAATTTACAAGTAGGTTCGCAAATGTTTTACGTTCATATCCCAAATAGGAAAGCTGAAGAGTAATTCTCCCTGTAGGAACATTTTCGAATCTAAACTTCCCATCCATGTTTGTTGATGTCCCAACAATCGGGTCTGTTCCTTCAATAACAACTACTGCTCCAATTAAAGGAAGCTTGTTATCCGTGTCAACAATAGTTCCTCTCACAGTTTGGGTTAATTCCTGTCCATAAGAAATGGAACTAATTAGGAGGATGCAGGACAATGAGATGATTTTTTTCAACTGAGATAGTCCAGCTATTTCATTGCCTAGTCGTACAATTGTTTTTTTATTTTGCTCTTTCATTTTGCAGTTCATTTAGTATTAATGATGCTGCAAATGTATTTTTGAAAGAACGAGAGCTTGTTCTGAATTGCACAAAGCATGAACGGAATTATAATTCCGAACAAGTAAGAAATAAGTAGGAGACGTTACCCTACTTTATACTACATGATTTAAATTAATATCAACAGTAGGGCTTTGTAAATTAATCATTTTTATGCTTTTACAATTCGCTACTAATTGCAATAATGCTTGTAATTTAACTACACTATTCATGAGCCAATGGTTTATTAGAAGTAGTAGTTTGCTAGTTCTTTCTAATTACATAGGTTACTTAACCTCTGATTCGCATCTATAGATACGATAGGAATCACCTGATTGGATCCGATTTTAATACAATGTAAATTTGGATTCCTATCGACTCTTAAATCCATCAGTTGTTGAAGGTTAGTGACATCAAGATTTTCCAACAAATTACTAGAAGAGTACAGGTATTTTAAATTTATGTTGCTTGTTAGGTTAATAGTCTGAACCTTATTATTTGATAATACAAGAGATACTAATTGTGTATTAGCCCTAAGGTCTATTGTAGGAAGTAAATTAGTTCTGATTAGTAGGCTTTTTAGATTTATAGCTCCACTAACATCAAAAGAAGTAAGCAAATTATCACTTATATATAAGTTCTCTAAAAACCTATTATCACTAGTAAATTCTTCCAATGAATTAAAAGATAAGCTCAACCATTTCAAATTAGTGGCTTCTGACAACCCAGTAATGGACGTGATTTCATTTACCTTAAGATCCATCCAAATTAGCTTAGTATTATTACTGACATCAATACTTGCAATTTTATTGCCTACTAAGTTCAAACTGTCTAGGAGATTATTAGAGCTTAAGTCAACATAAGTTAAATCATTACCTGAAGCGTATAGTCTCTTTAAATTTACAAATCCTTCAATACCAGTTAAGTCCTTGATTTCATCATAAATATTTTGGGAAGCTAAGTTTAGAGAGCGTACTTTCTCTGCATCTGATCTGAGTATTTTCTGATTAATTTGATTGTCAGAATCAATCCCGAGGCTTATTAATTTAGTTTCAAACTTAGTATCCGGGATGTCCAAATACTGATTAATTACTTCATCTGTAAACGCATCATCATCATCACTGCAGGCAGCAAAAAGACCCACTGTCAATACAAATACTAAATACTTGATTTTCATTCTATTCGATTTTATTTTATGTTGAGACGAACACCTTGTAAAGGATAAAGTTAAAAATGCAATTTTACACAATGATGTTCACCGATTGATACTTTTAATTATTTTATTGAGCAGCATTATAAATTACCGGCATTTGCCCTTTCCACTCATTCCATAAAGAATTATCACTGATTAAATGCGCCATAAAGTGACCCACATTGATTCGACTGACCTTACCAGCATCAAAAATTGCACTCCTTGTTGGTGAAGCATGTATTTCATACCTTGTCACTTCGTCTTCATCGCTTAAACCATCTGGTCGCACGGCTGCCCATTCAATTAAGTCATTGTCTTGGCCGATTTTGCTACGCAAATAGTCTGCTGCTTTTTCATTGTCCACATGTGGAGGTAAAAGCAAACGAATAAGCCCAATAACACATTTTTGGGCAAATGAGATTGGTTCGCTTAAGTCCCGATTGCGATTACCCGTCGTGTTCATTAATACATATTTAACTGGTTGTTTTGGTTTGTTTGCTATTATGGCATCACACAACCTACGTGTAACATCTGTAACTAATTTTCGAGGCTGTCCATAAATACCTTTCCAATTCATGTTGTGTCCAAGACAGGAAGCAACTGCCTGACAACCTTTAACATGTTCGGCCATCTCTGCATCGCTCAATTCTAAAACGCTGGCGGCGATAATTTCCATGCTTTTATTGTTTTTCCAAGATTTTGGCAGCTTTTCTGGAGACCGTACAATCACTTTAACGTTTTGTCCTTCTTTTAGTAATTGTTGCACCAAGTTCATTCCTGTTGCGCCGCTTGCTCCTACTACTAGCGTCGTCATTTTGTTTAGCTCTTTCATTTTCAGTTCATTTATTATTAATGATGATGCAAATGTATTTTTGAAAGAGATAGCTTATGTTCTACATTGCACAAAGCATGCACCAAATTATAATTCCGAACATAAGGTTAACGTCGTATGATATTGACTTCTTTCAGAGTTTCAAGAACTGTTTAGGCGTTAGTCCAGTTTCTTTTTTGAAATAAGTGTTAAACACCGTTTTAGAATTAAATCCACTTTCATAAGCCAGGCCCTCTATCGTAAGATTTGCATTTTTTGAAGCTTTAGCGTTCAGTTTAAAAGCTTCAATCCTGTATTTATTAATAAACTCATTATAGTTTTTACCAAAATTATTATTGAGCAACCAAGACAGATGGTTCGGGTGAACTTCAATCTGTGTCGCTAACTCTCTCAAGGATAAATCCGGATTTAAAAATGGTTCTTTTTCCGAAAGGTAGGCCAACAATCGAGTTGAATATTCAGTCGACTTAGCAACACTCAATAAAGCAGCTTTCTGTTTTACTGCTGTTTCTGGTTGATCTGTTTGAAAAATCGTTTTCAATAACGCAGCATACCTCGGGTCTTCTTTCAGAGGATTAACAATAGGATCAACAAATCGTAGAAACAATAAAAAGGAATTATTTGTAATGGCTTGTGCTACCCACTCAAAAGCTTTGTCAAAATCACCCATAACCACGTACATCATAAAAAGATAGGAGTCTGCGGCAAACCCGTCTACTTCTTTTGACAATTCAATTAGTTTTTCTAAATAGATGGAAGCATTATCTGCATCCTTTTTTAGAACATACGCTAACCCGACTATTCCTACCTCCTCTCCTTGAATAATTATTTCTGCAGGAATGGTATCAAAATAATTAATTACTTCATCGTATCTGCCGAGTTGAAGTAGACAGGTGGCTTTAATAGAATGCGCTGGAATGTTTTTGTCATTGGCAGTTAAACATTGGTCCATCATTTCTAGTGATTGTAGATAATCTTCAATCATGTATTGATAGTACCCTCTAAAAAATCGAGTTTCTTCCGACAACGGATTTATACTCAAGGCAATTTCAAGATGAATGCTAGATTTTTCTAAATCTCCTGCTAGCGTATATAAAAACGCCATATTTTGCTGAGCTTCAGCATTATTGGGGTTAAGAGCAATTGCTTTTTTTCCTTCAATTAATGCTTTATTATAATTAGATTCAAGAAAAAAAGCTTGATTTGATAATTGATAATGAACGCCAGATGACTTACCATTGAGCGCAAGAGCCAAATTTGTATGATGAATTGTTTTTGCCCATCCCTCTTCGAATGGTATCGCTGTCGTTGTGCCTAGAAAGCTATAACTTTCAGCCAAACCTAAATGGGCATCGGCATAATTTGAATCAAGCACTAAGGCTTTTTCATAAAGAGAGATAGCCATCTTTACATCTTCCGAATTCCATTTATTCTCGTAAAACTTCGCTTTCAAACAATGTTCATAGGCAGTAACATTATCGGTTTGCTTTGTTACAAGATGTTCACCGATTTCTAGGTGGCCAAAATGCTCTCTCAATTTATCCGCAATTATCAGACTTACTTCATCTTGTATTTCGAAAACATTTTCCAATTTCCGATCCCAAGTTTCTGACCAAAAATGGTAGTCTTCCTTCACCTGAATTAATTGAGCGGTAATGCGAAGTGAATTACCCGATAAGCGAACACTTCCTTCTAAAATAGTGGAGACACCCAATTTTTCTCCAATTTCTGTAATTGAGATGTTCTTGCCTTTAAAAAAGAAAGAAGAGGTACGAGAGGTAACTTTTAAATTACCAATTTTAGCGAGTGCATTGATTATCTCTTCCGTCATGCCATCACTAAAGTATTCATTGTCCTTGCTGTCGCTAAAATTTACAAAGGGCAATACAGCAATGGTATTGTGTATCGTTTTCTGCTTACCTTTTACTTCTGAAGAACTAGGAACCTTAATTCCTTTATTTGTGATAGCAAATACTTCAGCTGGTTTGCTTATGTTTTTTAGCTCAAAATGCCCTAAGGAGGTTGAAGTGATAGTTGTATGATTCTTTAGTTCATCATTTATTTTTTCTGACAAAAGGATGGAGCCTGCTGAGCCCAAACTTTCAATGCGTGACGCAAAATTTACTCCATCTCCGTAAACTTCTGTATGATCAAAAACAATATCGCCCAAGTGCAGTCCTATTCTAAGTGGTACAGGTTCAACTTCTTGCAAAAGACGTTGGATATCAATAGCACAATTCACTGCCTCAATAGCGCTTTTAAAAACGCTTAACGTTCCGTCCCCATAATATTGAATGATTTCCCCCCGGTGCAAACTGTGTTGTTCTTCGAAGACTTCACGATGCCTAGCCCTAGCATTTGCGGCAACTTTTTCATTGCCTTGCATCAAGGCCGTATACTCAACAATGTCGGTAAACATTACTGCTGCGAGTTGTCGATTTATTTTGTCTTTCATGGACTAATTCTTCCTGAGATGATCAAATGGCATTATTGACAATAACATCTATAAAAATGCTCTCTTGCTTAATTCTAATAAAGCTGCAAGTTAAAAATAAACAACCAATTGACATAAAAAAACATCAATTCTGATGGGCTTTTTTGCACGATGTAATTGCATTATAATAATACTAGTTCAATCCCAATTTTATTCAACAATCAGAAAAATAATTTTAACGACTTATTTCTCTTCAAATTTTATAGTATTAGGTACCTCATTTTTCGCTACCTTGCCTACTTCGTTATTTATAGTATAATATAACGAATAGAGAAGTAAATACTATGGATAAAAGCAGCATTCTGTCACAAAAACAGACCATTATAACTCCGCCTCAACTGGTTGATACATTTGGCAGGGCGCATAATTATCTTCGAATTTCTCTTACAGAACGTTGTAATCTCAGGTGCACTTATTGCATGCCTGAAGAAGGAATCCCATTGAGGGATAAATCTCATTTTATGAGGAATGAAGAAATCTTTGAGATTGCAAAAATATATACTCAACTAGGCGTTAACAAGATTAGGTTAACGGGTGGAGAACCTTTGGTTAGAAAAAATGTAGCAGGCATCATTCAAAACTTAGGGACATTAAATACTGAGCTGACAATTACAACCAATGGAATTCTTGTTGATCAATTTATTGATGTATTTAAAAAGGCCGGAATTCGATCTGTTAATGTTAGCCTTGATTCCCTTAAAGTTGCTAAAAATCAAAAAATTACAAGAAGGGATTACTTTCATAAAGTCTTAAAAAACATTTACCTTTTACTGGATGAAGGTTTCATTGTTAAAGTGAATATGGTAGTCATGAACGGTATAAACATTGATGAGATTGTCAACTTTGTAGAACTTACCAAGGATAAACCATTGCACATCCGATTCATTGAGTTTATGCCTTTTAATGGAAATAAATGGGATTGGACGAAAGGAATAGGATTCAATGCTATGATGGATATACTTTATAAGCATTACGGTAATGAAAATGTTATGAAAATAGCAGAAAAACCAAACGATACTGCAAAGTGTTTTTCTATCAATAACTACCAAGGAACTTTTGGCA
>OJDV01000332.1_pt1 | contig 17154 bp, 16 predicted proteins | sample 1592911 | NCBI WGS metagenome assembly OJDV01 (sample SAMN05416860, study PRJEB24817) | seawater metagenome | isolation source: Sea water | place: Canada:Atlantic | collected 2013-11 | reverse complement strand
TACACAGAGTAGATCGTCGGCAGCGTCAGATGTGTATAAGAGACAGATACTGAAGAAGGCGATGAAGTGATAAAATCTATTTTAACTAAAGGAGAGTTATTCGGTGAAAAAGCCATTTTAGGGGAAGAGAAAAGAGAAGAATTTGCAAAGTCATTAGATAACAGCACTTCTATATGTCCTGTGGATGTTAATACCATGCATGACTTAATGCGAAATAATAAACCCTTCAGTTTTAAAATTTACAAATTAATTGGTTTCAGAATTAAACGTTTAGAAAGAAGATTGGAACTCATTATGTTTAAGGATACAAAAACTCGATTAATCGAATTTTTAAATGAGCTTTGTGAAGATTACGGCTATGACTGTGAGAAAACAGGAAATAAAATCATTAACCATCCTTATACCCAAAAGGAAATAGCCTCATTAATTGGAACATCCAGACCTACACTTAATATCTCTTTAAATGAACTTAAGGAGGAAAATTTTATCGATTTCAACCGAAATCAAATAACAATTTTTAAAAATACTAATTAGTGTTAGCTAGCTAACATTTAAAGTTATTCTTGTCATTTACTTTTGTTATATAATATAAAAAAACAAAAAAATGATGATTAGAAAAATGATTTTAGCCTTTACTGTTATAGGCTTAATAGTAAGCTCTTGTAGTAGTGATGATGATAATTCTCCTGCTACTGCAAACTTAACCTTAAACCTTGATGGTTTAGAAGAGTTAGGAAATGACTTTGTTTATGAAGGATGGATTATCGTTGACGGAAGCCCTGTTTCAACAGGGGTGTTTTCTAGTGTAACTTTTCCACAATCTTTTACTGTTGATGCTGCTCAATTAAATGCAGCAACTACTTTTGTTCTTTCCATTGAACCAGCTGTAGATAGTGATCCAAATCCCGCAGCAACCAAAATTTTAGTGGGTGATTTCACTGGTGATTCAGCAAGTGTTAATTCCAATGGAATTGTAGGAGATTTTAGTAACTCAACAGGAAAATATATTCTTGCAACACCAACAGATACTGACGATACAAATGAAGCTAGTGGTGTTTGGTTTTTAGATAATTCTAGCGGAAGTGCAGTTGCTGGTTTAGATTTACCAACATTAGAAGATGGATGGAAATATGAAGGTTGGGCAGTTATAAATGGTCAACCAGTAAGTTCAGGAACTTTTACATCAATTTCTGCTGCTGATGATAACGCTAGCACCTCTCCATATAAAGGTGGAGCTGGAGACGGACCACCATTTCCAGGCGAAGATTATTTGCAAAATGCGCCATCAGGCTTATCATTCCCTACCGATTTAAAAGGAATGACTATTGTAATTTCAGTAGAGCCAAGTCCAGATAATAGTACATTACCTTTTACATTTAAACCTTTAGCACACGTGGTACCAGCAAATGCTGAAAATCATTCTGTATTATCTATGGGAGATGGACCAGTAAAAATACTTACAGGGTCTGTAACTAGATAAAATTTCTTAATTTTTATTTAACCAAAAGTGCAATGTTTTATTCATTAAATCATTGCACTTTAAATTTATAATATTTTGTTCTTTTTTACTGGAGAATTTCTAGTTACATCCGATAAAACAATTTGTGTTTTTGTTTCACCATAATTTATTAATTGATCAATAAAGGTTTCTAAATGATTTTGATTTTTCAAAACGACTTCTAAAACAATATTTTCATTCCCTGTGATTCGATAACAATTTAGCACCTCATCATATTTTTTTACCATTTGTAAAAAGGGTTTTAGCTTTCCCATAAATGCCCGCAGAGTGATAATTGCTTTAAACTGATAACCTACATCAAAAGGAGAAACCATAGCATGGTATCCTGAAATAATACCAATATCCTCCATTTTTTTAATTCGTTCTGAAACAGCCGGAGAACTAATGCCAACTTTCCTTCCTATTTCCACATTAGATTGCCTTGCGTTTTCTTGAAGACAATGCAATATTTTCCAATTTAAGACATCTAAAGCCATATTAAAGATTTTAACTGTTAATACATTAAATAATAAGGCAAATATATGTTATCACCTTAACTTCTAAAGCATAATTTTGATTTTTGTGGTTTAACTTTGTAGAAATCTCCAATCGCCCTTAATAAGCATAATGAATAACAAGTTAAATAATAGTTTACCCTTATCGCCTATCCATAGAAAGGCTCAGGAGATATTTACGCTTTCTAGCCATATTTCTAAATACTTGGCTCAAGACTTAGCTACTTCAAATTCTAATGGCTATGAGGATCCAAATATTTATTTTACTGGAGACATTGTACAACAATCTATTTCTTTAGCTCCTGAAATTGAAAAAGCAGAAAGTAAAGTTTTTTCAGAAGAGAAACACAAACATGTTTTATCTCTATCTCATCTTACTAATGTATTATATAAAAATTGTGAGCGTCTAGAAAAAACTTCTAGTAATGGAAAAGAGTTTTTACCACTTCTTCGAAATGAACTTAAAAAGTTTAAAAAATTACAACATACCTGGATGTTGACTTTATAATTCCTAGGTACAAACTTTACAATCTTTTTTATCCTTAATTTCACCTACTAGATGACCTCTGTCGTTGATCTTAAAATCACAACACTTAATATAACCTTCCTGTATTAATATTCTAGCTCGCTGTATTCTTGATTTTAGAGTAGGAAGTTTCAATTTAAGTTGAATGGCAGCTTCAGATTGTTTCAATCCCTTTATATCGGAAAGGAATAAAGGGTCTCTATATTTTTTAGGAAGTGTTTTGAGTATGCCATATAAACAATCCTTTTCATCATGACCTGAAGGGTCTTCTTCTGTTAGAACTTCATTATCATAATGCTCAACTGATGTCTTTCGATCTCTGAAGTAATCTAAAACAGTATACCTTGCGATGGTAAAAACCCATGACTTGAGTTTCTCTTGTTGTTGGAGAGTATGTAATTTAGTATGTACTTTTATAAAAGTTTCCTGTAATAAATCGTAGGTAACTTGTTCGTCTTTTACTTTTGAATAGATGAAACTTTTAATGTCTTTATGGTATTTAGTCCAAACCTCCTGTGTACCCATTTCAATTAATTTAAGTGCAAATGACTTTCCTTTTTTTGAAAATCATTTGCACTTTATTAGTCTAATTTTCAATTAACAATTACAGCCATTACAAGTACAGTTTTCACAAGTACAATCCTGGCATTTTCCGTTGGTACATTTTTCACATGTACAAGTACATTCTTTATTTTCCATAATAGTATTGTTTTAAATTATATACAATAGACGGAGAACATCATAAAAAGATGCAAAATAAATGTATTATTTTTTTACCTTTTTGATAAATTAAGTATAGGTTATCACAGAACCTCAGGATATAATTCAATGCCTTAACAGCACTTCGATACTTCGACTAAGCTCAGCACAACGCACTGCTCAGTGTAAGCGATTCACACAATTTCAAAAGTGAAATTGGTTCTCTGAAAAAACTTCAATGCTTCAACAACACTTCGGCAGGCTCAGTGTAAGCGATTCACACAATTTCAAAAGTGAAATTGGTTCTCTGCTTACATATTTCTTCTATACTGACCGCCAACTTCAAATAAAGCACTTGTAATTTGTCCAAGTGTACAATGTTTACAAACTTCCATTAAAGCCTCAAAAATATTCTCATTATTAATAGCCTTTTGCTGTAACTCTATTAATAGTTCTCCTTTTTCCTTTTTTGAAGTAGAATGAAGGTTTTCTATCACTTTAATTTGATATTCTTTTTCTTCATCTGTAGCTCTAATCACTTCCCCTGGTATTACTGTTGGAGAACCTTTACTACTTAAGAATGTATTCACACCAATAATTGGAAATTCTCCATTATGCTTTAAAGTTTCATAATACAAACTCTCTTCCTGTATCATACTTCTTTGATACATCGTTTCCATAGCTCCAAGAACACCACCTCTTTCTGTGATTCTATCAAACTCTGTAAGTACAGCTTCCTCTACTAAATCGGTAAGCTCTTCTATGATAAAAGACCCTTGTATTGGATTCTCATTTTTAGTTAAGCCTAACTCTTTATTAATAATTAACTGTATCGCCATTGCTCTACGTACACTTTCTTCAGTAGGCGTTGTTATCGCTTCATCGTATGCATTGGTATGCAATGAATTACAATTATCATTTATAGCGTATAATGCTTGAAGTGTAGTTCTTATATCATTAAAATCAATTTCCTGAGCATGTAAAGATCGTCCTGAAGTTTGTATGTGATATTTCAACATTTGCGCTCTAGGATTTGCTCCATACTTATTCTTTAAAGCTTTTGCCCATATTTTACGAGCAACACGGCCAATTACTGAATATTCAGGGTCGATTCCATTACTAAAGAAGAAAGATAAATTAGGGCCAAATTTATTAATGTCCATTCCTCTAGAAAGATAATATTCTACATAGGTAAATCCGTTTGCCAATGTAAATGCCAACTGCGTTATTGGATTAGCTCCTGCCTCAGCAATATGGTATCCAGAAATGGAAACCGAATAAAAATTACGGACTTCCTTTTCAATAAAATACTCTTGCACATCTCCCATAAGACGAAGTGCAAATTCAGTAGAAAAAATACAAGTATTTTGTGCTTGATCTTCTTTTAAGATATCCGCTTGAACAGTTCCACGAACCTGTTTTAAAGTATCGTATTTTATAGCATTATAAATATCTGCTGGTAAAACCTCATCACCAGTTACTCCCAACAACATCAATCCTAATCCCTCATTTCCCTTTGGAATAGCACCTTGATATTTAGGTCGCTCTACCCCTTTTTCTTTATAAATCTTAGCTATTTTATTTTCAACTTCAGATTCAAGGCTATTTTCTTTAATATATTTTTCACAATTCTGATCGATTGCAGCGTTCATAAAATAGCCCAATAGCATTGGTGCTGGGCCATTTATTGTCATACTCACTGAAGTTAAAGGGTGACTTAAATCGAATCCTGAATATAATTTTTTAGCATCGTCTAAACAACAGATAGAAACCCCAGCATTTCCAATTTTACCATAAATATCTGGACGTATATCTGGATCGTTTCCATAAAGAGTTACACTATCGAAAGCTGTAGAAAGTCTTTTTGCCGGCATTCCTAAACTTACGTAATGAAACCTTCTATTGGTTCGTTCTGGTCCACCTTCACCTGCAAACATACGTGTTGGATCTTCTCCTGTTCGCTTAAAAGGATATAAACCTGAAGCAAAAGGAAATTCTCCCGGAACATTTTCTTGTAAAACCCAACGTAAAATTTCACCCCAAGCTTGGTATTTTGGTAAGGCTACTTTTGGAATTTGAAGGTGAGAAAGAGACTCAGTATGTGTTTCAATTTGGATCTCTTTATCCCGTACTTTAAAACTATAAATTGGTTCTTTATATCGTTTTACTTTTTCAGACCAACCCAATATCACTTCCCAATTATAAGGGTCCAAGTTTAATTTTACGCGATCAAATTCAGAAATTAACAACTTTATAAAATCTTTATTTTTCTCTGTAGCTACATTATTAATAGAGCTATCAATCCCAGCTTTATCAAATTCTACTGCAGTATTTGCAACCGAGCTTAAAGTCTTATAAATCCCATATAATTTTTGAGCAACTTCAACTTGCGTATCTACTGTTTTATCATAACCTCTGTTATTTTCTGAAATCTCTGAAAGGTAACGTACTCTCGCTGGTGGAATTACAAATATCTTTTCAGACATCTCATCTGTAATCTGGTAACTAGAATTTAAATCGGAATTAGTATTTTCAACAAGTTTGTCCATGATAGACTTATACAACTTGTTCATTCCTGGATCATTGAATTGTGAAGCTATAGTCCCATATACAGGCAGATCTGCTTGGGGAGTGTCCCATAAATTATTATTACGCATGTATTGTTTTTTTACATCGCGTAAAGCATCTAAAGAACCTCTTTTATCAAATTTATTTATCGCAACTAGATCTGCAAAATCTAGCATATCAATCTTCTCTAATTGTGTAGCTGCTCCAAACTCTGGAGTCATAACATATAAAGACACATCGCTATGCTCAATAATTTCGGTATCACTTTGACCTATACCAGAAGTTTCTAAAATAATAATATCGTATTGAGCTGCTTTTAATACTTCAATGGCTTCTGAAACGTATTTTGACAAAGCTAAATTACTTTGACGAGTTGCTAAACTTCGCATATAAACTCTAGGAGAATTGATAGCATTCATACGAATACGATCTCCTAATAAAGCGCCACCTGTTTTTCTTTTGGATGGATCTACAGATACAATACCAATAGTTTTTTCAGGAAAATCTATTAAAAACCTTCTTACCAATTCATCTACTAAAGAAGATTTTCCTGCTCCTCCAGTTCCAGTAATTCCAAGTACAGGAGTTTTTGAATTTTTATTTATTTGATGGATTGCTTCCAGAGTTTCTTTGGCTACTTCAGGAAAATTCTCAGCAGAAGAAATTACTCTAGCAATTGCTCCTGGTTTTTTTTCTGAAAGTAATTCTAGTTCCCCGTTTAAAACCTCACCAATTGCATAATCAGATCTTTTCACCAAGTCATTTATCATTCCTTGCAATCCTAATTCTCTTCCATCGTCTGGTGAATAGATACGAGTAATACCATAATCTTGTAATTCTTTAATTTCAGAAGGTAGGATTACACCGCCTCCACCGCCAAATATCTTAATATGTTCTGCACCTCTTTCCTTAAGCAAATCATACATAAACTTAAAATACTCGTTATGCCCTCCCTGATATGAAGTTAAAGCAATAGCATTAGCATCTTCTTGTATAGCAGTATTAACCACCTCTTCCACACTTCGATCATGTCCCAAATGAATTACCTCTACACCTGTTGACTGAATAATACGACGCATAATGTTAATCGCTGCATCATGACCATCAAATAATGCTGCTGCGGTTACAATTCTTACTTTATTTTTAGGTTGGTAAGGGGGTGTTTGTTGCATGGAATATATTTATTGTTTATCGGCTGCAAATTTACGAAAAACAGAGTACATAATAAGAGCCTAATTTTTAAAGTAGGATATTAAATTCATTTCAATTATTTCTCTAAAAAAAATCACACCTTTGCAGCACCTTAAAACCTTTACTATGTCTTTTAAAAAGCTAATTCTAATTTTTATTTCTTTTATCACTTTTTCTTGTGCAGAATTACAAAGTGTGGTCGACTCACTTCCTACCGAAACTACTAATGGAACACTTGATATTGCAGGTGGTTTACGTCAAGCCTTAGACATGGGAATCGATAAACAAGTAAGTAAGTTAACTCAGAAAGATGGTTTTTATAAAAATGATCTCGTTAAAATTTTAATGCCAGAAGAATTACAAAAAGTAGATGAAGCATTGCGGAAAATTGGATTGGGTAATCTTGCCGATGAAGGAATAAAAGCGCTAAACCGTGCAGCTGAAGATGCAGTAAAAGAAGCTACTCCTATATTTATTGATGCGGTAAAAGACATCACTTTTTCGGATGCTAAAAACATATTATTAGGTAATGATAAAGCTGCTACTAATTACTTGCAAAACAAAACAAATACTGCTTTATACGGGAAATTTAACCCAGTTATTAAAAGTTCATTTTCTAAAGTTGGTGCAGATCAAATTTGGTCAAATATTATATCTAAATACAATACCATTCCTTTTGTAAATAAGGTAAATCCAGATTTAACAGATTACGTTACAACCGAAGCATTAAAGGGAGTTTATAAAATGATTGCTGTGGAGGAAAAGAATATTAGATCTAATGTAAATTCTCGTACCACCACACTCCTACAACAAGTATTTGCAATGCAAGATTAATGTAATTTTTTAAAGTAGCTAAAGGCATCTTTAAGTCTTGAACCATACCAACTAAAATATTCTCCGTCTACCAAAACAACTTCTTTTCCTGTTGCTTTTTGAAGATCTTCTATATGTTTTTCTTTAAAAGGAAATGGCTCTGAAGAAAGCAGAATTTTATCTGCAGTTTTTAAATCATTCAGAGTTACCTCTGGATATCTAGACTCCGAATCATTATCAATATTCTCAAAATTATTAAGAGATAATAGATTATTGATAAAGGTTTGTCTTCCCACCATCATATATGGATTTTTCCAGATAAGGTAAGCAACTTTAAAGCTTGGCTTTGATTTTAAAAATGTTTCAAAATCTTTCTTTTCGGAAGAAATTTCATCTACTAAAGCTTTTGCTTTTTCTGAAACATCAAATAATATTCCCAATAACAAAATCATATCAAGAGCATCGTCAATAGTATAGATATCGCTTAGCCATACAGGAGCTATTTTCTCTAACTCTTGCACCATTTCTAGAGTATTCTCCTCTTTATTACAAATGATAATGTCTGGCTGAAGTGCTTTAATTTTTTCGAAATGAACTTGCTTTGTCCCTCCGACTACAGATACATCTTTTCGGATATTCGTTGGATGAACACAAAACTTCGTCACACCAACGATGTATTTTTCGAGTCCTAAATCCACTAATAATTCCGTTTGAGAGGGAACTAAGGATACAATTCGTTTAGGGCGATTAGGAAAATCTAAGCTTCTATTCAGTTGGTCTTTACAAACCATCTAAAATAAGCTTCATTTGTTCTTGCAATTTTTTAGCTTCTTGACTTGCTTTTTCAGCAAAATCCTTGTCCTCTGAAGCATAAATAATACCACGAGAAGAATTGATTAGTAAACCTACATTTTTGTTCATTCCATATTTACAAACCTCTTGTAAATTTCCTCCTTGAGCGCCTACTCCAGGCACTAAAAGAAAACTATCTGGCACAATGTTTCTTATTTCTTTAAAGTATTCCGCTTTTGTTGCGCCAACAACATACATCAGATTTTTGCTATTCTTCCAAGATTTTGAAGTTTCTAAAACAGTTTTATAAACTTCCTTACCATCTATTTTTTGAGTCTGAAAATCGAATGCACCTTCATTAGAAGTTAAAGCCAATAAAATAGTGTGTTTATCTTCGAAAGCTAGAAAAGGCTCTATGGAATCTTTCCCCATATAGGGTGCTACGGTAACAGAATCAAAACCTAAGTCTTCGAAAAAAGCTTTGGCATACATAGAAGATGTATTGCCTATATCGCCACGCTTAGCATCTGCTATGGTGAAAATTTCAGGATAGTTTTGATTAAGATAATTGATGGTTTTCTCTAAAGCCTTCCAACCTTTAATTCCATATGCTTCATAAAAAGCAGTGTTGGGTTTATAGGCTACCGCTAAATGATGTGTAGCATCGATAATTGCCTTATTAAAAGCAAATATCGGGTCTTCTTCCTCTAATAAATGCTTCGGAATTTTATTTAAATCAACATCTAATCCAATGCAAAGGAAGGATTTCTTTTTTCGAATTTCGGGAATTAATTGGCCATTGGTCATTGGTGTTGGGTATTAGGCGTTGGGTGCTTGATTATTTTTTATTGTGTTCTAGCATAATTAATTAATGATTTAGTTCGTTTTTGAATGATTACAATTTCATCAAAGAGCTTCAAAACATCATTTCTTTTAAAATAACCTATTTCAACACATATTTCTAATTGAGTTTCTAACTCGAAAGCAGAACCTAAACTAATTTGAAGAAATCTTATAAAATCCTTTTGTGAGTCTTTAGAACAACCTTCGGCAATATTAGAAGGAATTGAAACACTACATCGATTCATTTGAGAAACTAATCCATATTTTTCTGAATCTGGTAATTGAGAAGTCAACTCATAAATCATTTTTACAAGTTTGATTGAGTCTTTCCATATTTCTAGTTCTCTAAAATTTCTCAATATAAATTACTTTTACCTAGAACCAATTAACCATAACCTACTTAAAATGTCTCTCCTGTTTCTTTTAATTTTTCGGTGTTGTTTACCAATTGTAATTCGTCAATTATTTTCTGAATATCACCGTTAATGATATTACCTAAATCGTATAAAGTAAGATTGATTCTATGATCTGTTACTCTTCCTTGAGAATAGTTATAGGTACGTATTTTTGCACTTCTATCTCCACTAGTAACCATCGACCCTCTTTTTAAAGCATCTTCAGCTTGTTTTTTTGCTAACTCTAAATCGTACAATCTAGAACGCAATACTTTAAAAGCTTTCTCTTTATTTTTATGTTGTGATTTTTGATCTTGACATTGCGCAACCAAACCAGTTGGCACGTGTGTTAGTCGAACAGCAGAATAAGTTGTATTTACAGATTGACCTCCTGGACCTGAAGAACAGAAATAATCAATTCGCACATCTTTCATTTCTATTTGCACATCAAACTCTTCTGCTTCAGGAAACACCATTACTGTAGCAGCACTCGTATGCACTCTACCTTGTGTTTCTGTTTGAGGAACTCGTTGTACACGATGTACTCCTGCTTCAAATTTTAAAACTCCATAAACATCATCTCCATTAATTTCAAGCTGAATTTCCTTAAATCCTCCACTAGTTCCTTCACTAAAATCTACAACACTCGTTTTCCAACCTCTTCCTTCACAATATTTAGTATACATTCTGAAAAGATCTCCTGCAAAAATACTAGCTTCATCTCCCCCAGTACCCGCACGAATTTCCATCACTGCGTTTTTAGCATCTTCAGGGTCTTTTGGAATTAATAAGAACTTAATTTCTTCATCTAGTATTGGTATTCTTTCCTTTGCTTCATCCATTTCCATTTTTGCCATCTCTACCATTTCGGCATCACTTCCATCGGCAATAATTTCTTTGGCTTCCTCTATATTATTGGTTAGCGCCAAATATTCTTCACGCTTATCCATTAATATTCTAAGGTCCTTATACTCTTTATTTATCTGTATGTAACGTTTTTGATCGGTAATAATATCTGGCTGAATGATTAAGTCACTCACCTCATCAAAACGTTGTTTTACTATTTGAAGTTTTTCTAACATAGTTCCATTTAATATCGTTCAAATTTACGATAATTTAGTAAAGTTTAAATCCTTTCAAAAAAGGAAACTCTTAATATTCAAACAATCCAAATTCACTATTTATAGTCAATTTTTTTGAATCAGATTTTTCTACCCTTCCAATAATCTTAGCATTCACATTAAAAGATTTAGAAATTTCGATGATATCATTTGCTACTTCTTGAGGAACATATAATTCCATTCGATGTCCCATATTAAAAACTTGGTACATCTCTTTCCAATCGGTTTTACTTTCTTTCTGAATCAATTTAAATAAAGGCGGTACTTCAAATAAAGAATCTTTTATAATATGAAGGTCTTTTACAAAATGAAGAATTTTAGTTTGTGCTCCACCACTGCAATGCACCATCCCATGAATGTCCTTATTGGTATATTCTGAAAGAATTTTTTTAATAATTGGAGCATAAGTTCTAGTTGGTGATAATACCAACTTACCTGCGTCCAAATCCGTTTCATCCACTGAATCTGTTAATTTTTTTGATCCTGAATACACTAAATCTTCTGGTACTTCTTGGTCAAAACTTTCCGGATATTTATGAGCTAAGTATTTTTCGAAAACATCATGACGTGCAGAAGTAAGTCCATTACTTCCCATTCCACCATTATATTCCGACTCATAAGTTGCTTGTCCAAAAGAAGACAAACCAACAATTACATCACCAGCTTTAATATTGGCATTGTCAATAACATCCGTTTTCTTAATACGTGCAGTTACCGTAGAATCTACAATTATGGTTCTTACCAAATCCCCAACATCGGCAGTTTCACCACCAGTGGAATGAATAGTTACTCCAAAACTCTTTAAGTCTTGTAATAGTTCTTCAGAACCATTAATCAAGGCAGATATAACTTCCCCAGGAATTTTATTTTTGTTTCTCCCAATAGTAGAAGATAACATGATATTATCTGTCGCTCCTACACATAATAAATCATCGATGTTCATTATTAGTGCATCTTGTGCAATCCCTTTCCAAACGGTAAGATCTCCAGTTTCTTTCCAATACATATAGGCTAGAGAAGATTTTGTACCAGCACCATCTGCATGCATCACTAAGCAATAATCTTCATCTCCTGTTAGATAATCTGGCACTATTTTACAAAATGCTTGGGGGAATAATCCTTTATCTACATTTTTAATAGCGTTATGCACATCTTCTTTTGATGCAGAAACACCTCTTTGTGCGTATCGTTTTGAAATTTCTTGGCTCATTAACAAATATTATAGGGCAAAAGTACGCAATAAAAAAAGCCCACAAAAGTGAGCTTTTAGTATTTTTTAAAATGTTATAAAAATATTATTGCCAATCTGGCATTGATGCATCTGTAAAAATCAACTCTTTATTAATTTCTTCGATTTCATCAATAATATACTTATATATCTTTTTTTGAGACACCCCATCATTTGAAGTATTCATAAAAATAATAGATCCATTATCTGGCGAATATTTACAATCTAAATCGTTAGTACCTTCAACTTTATCAGTATCAATTTCTATGGTAGCACCTGTAATTATATCGTATTCAAATATTCTACTATCTAACTGCCTGTATGGATTATTTTCAAATCCTGAAACATCACGTGTATATAAAACCTTTGTTCCATCAATTGAGAAATCGATACCTCCTAAAGCACCAGGTTCTCCTTCAATAACTACTGTTTGCTCTACACCTTCTGTATTAATGACAACAATTCTTGCTTGATAACCATCCGCATCATTAGTTTTAATTAGAACTAAGTCATTAAATTCATTAGTGGCAATTTCTGAAACAAAAATCCCTTGTGGCGCTTCATAAACCAAATTATTTCCGGTTCCTAAAGAGTTCACAGAATAAATTTTATTTAAATTAGGATAATAAAGTCTTTGCCCGTTTTGGTACCAAGTAAAATCTATTTCATCTTGTCTAAAACCTGAAACTGGAATTGCATTGGTTAATTTATTTATCTCAGTCCCATCCGTATTCATTGTAAACAAATGCGTTTCAGTTCCATCAGTTCTTAAATAAGCAATTTTATTTGCGGCATTATTTTTTCTTGGTCTAAAACTATTTTTATCTATGGATGTAAGCTGAAACTCATTGTGGTTAGCATCTTCCCCCTGATCACTACCTGAATATATGACGTTATTATCTCCTTCTTTTCTAACAAAATAAAACCTATTGCTACTTTCTGCTAAGGTTGTAAAACTACTAAAGCTGCTTAATACCGGCTCATTTATATTATCTGTAGCAGTAACTTGCCAGAAATAAGTTTCTCCAAGTCTTAAATCTTCTATATTATAAATGGTGTCTTCTAAGTTTTCGAAAAGTAAAACCTCTTCATTTGTACTATTTCTAATTTCCAAATTATATTCAATAGGATCATCATCTGGATCTGTACTTGTCCATAAAAACGCCACAGCTAAATCTACATCTGTCGCATTATCTGCAGGAAATAGTAAAGTAGGTTCTTCTGGAGGCCTGTTGTTCGCTGTAGAAATGTCTAATTCGAAAACAACATTTACAGTTATACCATCTGAAATAGTTGCTGCTTCAAATGAATCTAGAAACTCATCTTTACTAGCTTGTACGGAGTATTGACCAGTAGGTACATTTTCAATTAAAAACTCACCATCTTCATTTGAAAAAACAGTAGATGAAGCTGGGTTTGTTGTTATTTTTACGTCTTCTATAGGAGTATTATCTCCATTTTTAACCACTGCTCCTGTAAGTGTTCCAAATCCGTTTTCATTAATTGTGTCTTCGCTACAAGACACAAAAGCAAGAATCATAAAACTACCTAAGATTATCTTATAAAATGTTTTCATCACTCTTCAATTAATTGAGGGTTAACAATCTCTTTATCTAACTTTTCTCTTCCGAAATAATAGTTAATTCCAATCCCGAAATTGTAATAATAATCATTCCTATTCCCGTTTTCTACTTGATCTAAATTATCTGAGAACGCCAAATTACTTTCGGCATAAGCTTTTATCCCAACTGCTTCTGAGACATAAAACAAAACACCCAATCCTCCTTGAATCTTTTTAGGTGGGGGATTTACTTTACTCTTGTTTGGATTATTTCTGGAATCCTCAATATCGAACATCATCCCAAACCCTCCATAAGCATAGGGTGTGAATTTATCAAAGGGTAAAAAAACAAATTCTGCATTTAATGCAACATCCATAAATTTTCTAGAAAACGTCTCTCCCGACTTAAGTTCTAAAAATGAGGTGTTTATATTTAAATGAAAATAGTTAGTGAATTTTCTAGAATATCCTAGGCTTACACTAGGTGTTACTTGACTATTCTTGTAATCTCCTTGCAACAATGTTCCAATTGCTGAAAAAGAAAAAGTGTTTTTTAATACTCGTTCTGTTTGTAGACGATTAAAAAGTAATTTAGACTCTTCTAGTTCTTTTTCTTTAAAATATTCTTCAACCAAAAGATTATTTGTTTCCTCACCATCTTTGGTTCTCCACAATTTATCTTCAATTCCTTCAATTATTAAAGCTTCTACAGCTTTTTCAATCGCATCTTTCATGGCCAATTGCACCGGTTCATTTTTTGTATATCCCGTTTCAACTTCAAGTAACCTTTGAAAGTTTACATATCTAAATAAACTAGCATCAACTGCTTGTGATAGAATTGTTTTTGAAACATACACTGTTTTTAAAACTCGCCCATTAGAGGTTGAAACTGCACGCAGGTAAACTGTTATTCTGTCTTGTCTATATTGAGTGGATGCACCAACACCAAAATATCTTGCCCCTAAACCACCGGTAATAATATTAGAATCGTAGGAAACAATACCTCCTTCTAAAAGAATTCCTGCATATAAAAGAGGAGGTAAATTAGGTTCGTTGGGGTTATTATTTTTTCTATATTCATCTCTAGTAGAGCGAATTATATTTCTTTCGTTTAAAAGATTTGCTAAATTTTCTCTTTCAATAGGTGAAAACCATTGGGAATCTTCTAAAGCTTTTACCAACATCGTTGTTGCTCCTTGAGAGACTGCTGTACTAAATGAACTCCCCAGCTCTACACTTTTATACTGACCCGTTTGATCTTTAAAATTATAAACCCCAACAATTATGGGCTCTTCTGGTAATGGTAGCGTTCTAAGTTTCTCTGTCATTGGGGAAACCTCTCCTGTTCTTGCTTTTTGTTGACTAACTGGTTGGTTAAAATAACTACCACAACCTGATAACAGTAAAGAGAATAAAAAAAGGAAGATATATTTTTGCCAAATTTTCATAAGCTAAATTTAATTTGGGACAATAATTTGCGTTTGCTCTCCCGTATTAATATCTAAGATATTTATGACTAATCCCTCAGCAGATTCTATAACTTCAATAGCTAAATCTCCAAATACAAAAGTACCTTCTTGAAGACCATCGCCTAATTTGGCATTTAATAATGTTCTAGAAATTTGCCCTAAAAGCTGTCGGTTTAAGTTTTCTGAAAATGCATCGATTCCAGATTTTTCTTCTGTTTCTTTACTTGGGTCTGTAAAAGAGTTTTGTGCTTCGGCAGAACTTAATAACCAAGCATAATTAAAGGTATTTCCTCCAAAATTTGGGTTTACAGGTTTATATGTTAATTGCTGGCCATAACTAAGGCTGGCAACACAAAACAATAAAAATAATGCTCTAGTTTTCATAACCTTAAATTGATAATATATTTTAGATATATTTGATTTTCAGTGCTTTAAATACCATATAAAAGTCCGTAATAAATGCTATATAAATTATGATTTTTATCATAGTATATTAACTTATTAAGCCAATTTTGATAATTATATTTAGGGATATTTGGGGTTTGAACTTATTAACCAAAAAAAAACGCAAACTACATTTTACAGCAGTTGCGTTTATTTAGTTAATAATCTCAATTAATAATGGTTGATACTGCTTTTATTTTTTTTTAGAATTTCTAAGTATTGACTCACTCTTCTAATCGCTTCGGTAGAGTTGTCTTTTAAATAGTCTGGTTGAGGTTTTACCAAAAACCTATAAACCAACCTTTCTTCGACGAAGACATTAATAATGGTACTATTCGTTAAAACCATCACTTCTTTAACCGTTACTATCTTAGGTGCATTTATTCTTCTTAAGGTGTATTCTGAATAAAAATATCGATAAAAATCTTGTCCTGGCTTGGTTTTAACTTCATCAATAACCACTCCTTTTAAAAATACTCCATCTTGACCTTGTGCACTAAGATCTACAGAATTAATATTTTCTGTAAATTTCTCTTTTAATTGGGAATGGTCGGCCTTAGGATCTTCATTAAATGCCACCCTGTCTTTACCAATAATTTTGTCTTCTAAATCGTAAATTAATAATAGTATGACGATTTGATCTTTTTCACTTTCATTAATTGTCGTAGATGAAAGTTCGTTTTTTTGACCAGATTCTAATACAAACCTTCCGCTTTGGTCGTTTTTAGATCTATTAGAGTTTTCTGGATTGGTTTTTATTAGGGAAAGAACATAACGTAGACTTTGATTAATTTCTGTTTTATTGAAAGCTGTAGCCGTAATATTAATTAATCTGTTTTCTACTTTAATTAAAATCTTTGCTTCAACATCTGTATTATAAACTTGAGAAAGCCCTTTTGACGTTAACAAAAGTGACAATAAAATAAAGGCTATTAAATACTTCATGTTAAAAAACATAAGTTAGATTAATTAAAGTTTCGTACAATAATGGTTTTACTGTCTCCCTGCATGTTAACTATAATTTTTTCAGAAATAGAGTTTCCTCCAAACCAAGTTAAATTATTACTGTTTCCAGTTTGCATTATTTCTGCACTATGATAGTTTAAACCGTAAGTACTATAATCTGAAAAGACATTGTTATTTCCATTTTGTATTACAGTCTCCTCAATAGTAATTGCAGCAATCTCTAAAAGTATTTTATTTTGATTCCCATTTTGAAACAAGTCAATATCGCTATTTGTAGATTGTGTGCTTACTTTTACCAAATTATCAGCTCCAATTTGGGCAATAAATACATTGTTATTTGAAATGTTATTGGCAGGAATTATTTGAAAATTTTGCGAGGAAAGAAAATTAAGTTCAGAAGGTTTTGACTCAAAACTTTCAATAGAAACCTTATCATTATTCTCTTCATAGTTCTGTCCAAAGGACGTACTACCTATAACCTGTCTCTTATACACATCTCCGAGCCCACGAGACAGGCAGAAATCT
>OJDV01000331.1_pt1 | contig 17167 bp, 13 predicted proteins | sample 1592911 | NCBI WGS metagenome assembly OJDV01 (sample SAMN05416860, study PRJEB24817) | seawater metagenome | isolation source: Sea water | place: Canada:Atlantic | collected 2013-11 | reverse complement strand
GAGATTTCTGCCTGTCTCGTGGGCTCGGAGATGTGTATAAGAGACAGTCAATAAACTATCGCATTGTGAAAAATTACGAGCATTATCTGCTCTAGAACTAATTTGAACTAATCCTCTATACGAGTTTTGAGATTTTCCTGCAGAAATTCCTTTTGAGATAATTGTTGACTTTGTATTCTTTCCTAAGTGAATCATTTTTGTACCAGTATCTGCTTGCTGGTAATTGTTGGTTACTGCAATAGAATAAAATTCACCAACTGAATTATCTCCTTTTAAAATACAACTTGGATATTTCCATGTCACAGCAGAACCTGTCTCAACTTGAGTCCAAGATATTTTTGCGTTTTTCTCGCAAAGCCCTCTTTTAGTTACAAAATTATAAACACCACCTATACCTTCAGTATTTCCTGGATACCAGTTTTGTACTGTAGAATATTTTATTTCAGCATCATCCATCGCAATTAGCTCAACAACTGCTGCATGCAATTGATTTTCGTCTCTACTTGGCGCTGTACAGCCTTCTAAATAACTTACATAACTGCCTTCATCTGCAATAAGTAAAGTTCTTTCAAATTGCCCAGTTCCTCCTTGGTTAATTCTAAAGTAAGTTGATAATTCCATCGGACATCTAACTCCTTTTGGAATATAACAGAACGAACCATCACTAAATACAGCTGAATTTAAAGCTGCATAAAAGTTGTCTTTTGTTGGTACAATAGTGCCAAGATATTTTTTCACAAGTTCTGGGTGCTCTTTAATAGCTTCAGAAATACTCATGAAAATAATGCCTTTTTCAGCCAGTGTTTTTTTAAATGTTGTTGCAACAGAAACTGAATCTACAACAATATCCATAGCAACATTGTTCATTTTTTTCTGCTCATCTACTGAAATTCCAAGCTTTTTATACATGGCTAAAAGATCAGGATCTACATCGTCTAATGTTTTATTGGGATCTACAGCTACTGGAGCTGAGTAATAAGCAATAGATTGAAAATCTGGCTTTTTGTAATTAACATTCGCCCAGTCTGGCTCTGTCATTTCTTTCCAGACTTTAAAGGCATCAAGTCTCCATTCTGTCATCCATTCTGGCTCTTCTTTTTTCTTAGAAATAGCACGAACGATATCTTCATTTAAACCGATAGGAAAAGTTTCAGATTCAATATCTGTAAAAAAACCATATTCATATTCTTTGGTTTTTAACTCTTCTCTTAAATCGTCTTCAGTATATTTTGACATGTTTGTTTTGATTTTTAAAGTGAAAAAGATTCACCACAACCACAAGTGCGATTGGCATTTGGATTATTAAATACAAATCCCGCTCCATTAAGTCCTCCAGAAAATTCTAACGTAGTACCAATAAGGTATAAAAAACTCTTTTTGTCTACAATAATTTTTACACCATTATCCTCAAAGACTTTATCCTCATCTTTTTGTTCTTTATCAAACTTTAAATCGTAAGATAATCCAGAACATCCTCCACTCTTCACTCCTACACGAACAAAATCGGTAGCGCTATTAAAACCATCATCATGCATGAGCTCGATAACTTTCTTTTTAGCTGTTTCTGATACTTTTATCATTTCTTATATAGATTTCTTCTAAATAGATTGCAAATATAGGGTATAAGTAGCCTTTAACCATATCTCCTAACATTATATTAGCAAATATGTGCATAGAATTCGTCTATGAAAATGTGAGAAATCTCAGATAAAGTATAAAAATCCAGTTGTAGTACTTGATTTTAAGCAGATAGCTTTTGAGGAGAATACCTGTTTTGTAGAAGATACAATTGCCTTAATGCTGTTTTGATGCTTTCGTTTTTGAAAGGAAGTGATTCAAACTTATCACTTGGGTCTAAAGCAATTTTTGACTTACACGTCTTACATGTAAGTTCATGAGAATCTTTAGATAAACGCTCTAGATTATGTCCAAAAACAGAGCAAGACAAATTATTGTTAGTAGTAGTTTTCATAAGTAGGTATTCATTTGGGATTAGAAACTTAGTCAATTTGTTTAAGAATTCGGACTAAACACAAATATTTTCGATGAAATGCATCCGCATAACTTCTTTTAAGGTTTGAAAAAGACTATAAAATGTACTGTCTTCAAAAAAACATACTATTTTTGCAGCATGATCGAAGATAAAAACCCACAACGTACATCATTAGAGAATTTAGGTGAATTTGGACTTATAGACCATTTGACTAAAAACTTTGATATTAAGCACAAGTCTACCATTAAAAGTATTGGAGATGATGCTGCTGTTTTAGAGTTCAAGAATAAGCAAATTGTTGTCACTACTGATTTACTAATTGAAAATGTTCATTTTGATTTAAGCTATGTACCATTAAAGCATTTGGGTTACAAAGCTGTTGTTGTGAATCTATCAGATGTGTATGCCATGAATGCTAATGCTACACAAATTACTGTCTCTATAGCTGTATCAAATCGTTTCCCACTTGAAGCACTTGAAGATTTGTATGCTGGCATTGAAGCTGCTGCTAAATTCTATAATATTGATGTTGTTGGTGGAGATACGACCTCTTCAACTACTGGGCTTATTATTTCTGTAACAGCAATAGGGGAAGTTGATGAAAAAAATGTTGTACTGAGATCTGGAGCAAAAGCCAATGATTTAGTAGTTGTTACTGGAGATATTGGAGCTTCTTATATGGGTTTACAAGTTTTAGAACGTGAAAAGGAAGTCTTTAAGGTAAATCCTCAAAACCAGCCAGATTTAAGCATGTACACCTATATTATTGAGCGTCAATTAAAACCTGAAGCGAGAAAGGATATTGTTGAATTACTAAAAGGCTTAGACGTTAAACCAACTTCTATGATTGATATTAGTGATGGTTTATCATCTGAAATTATTCACCTGTGTAAGAATAGTGATGTTGGTGTTGAACTCTATGAAAATAAAATTCCGTTAGATCCTCAAGTGATTTCTACTTGTGAAGAATTTAATATTGACAGCACAACTATAGCTTTAAATGGTGGTGAAGACTACGAATTATTAATGACAATTTCTCAAGAGGATTTTCCGAAAATAAAAGGAAATCCAAACCTAACTGTAATTGGATATGTTACTGAAAAGTCAAGAGGTATGAATTTAATTACAAGAGGTGAACAAGCCATTCCAATAATTGCAAAAGGTTGGAATGCTCTAAACGATAAAGACTAAGATGTCTTTATCCAATGCTTTTGACAAAAAAATGTTCTATTAATACTTTAATAAATTGCAGGAGACAGTGCTTTGTTCTTTAGCCGAATCATTCGTTTTAAATGAATCCGTTCTAATACCGAATTAATTTCTTTGTATTTAGGTGTCAGTGGAGTTATGCCTCCATTCCCACTTGTGGTCATTTGCGCACTACAATGAGAACACTTATATTCTTTAACGTGGTACGTAACTTTTTTAGAAACCTCATATTGGTGTCCAAATAATGAGCAGTAGATATTTTTCATTATACAGTTATATTTAGTTATTACTTTAGATGGATTAGTCTAAATGTATTGAAAACCAAATATTAACGCACGTTTTATCTTTAACAAATCGATGAAGTGAGCGTTTTATTCTTTAAACGCATCATTCGACGTGTATAAATCTCTTCTAAGATGCTATTAATCTCTTGAAATTTAGGGGTTAACTCGGTAAGTTTTCCATTACCATTTGTTGTTAATTGACGTTTACAACACTTACATGTATATTCTTTTACATGCAAAGTCACCTTTTTTGTCATTTCATAATTGTGCCCAAAAAGGTCGCAGTAAATCCTCATTGGAGCTGGAGCGTTTGTAGTTTTTTTCATGGTTGTAAGATTTGGGGACTACTAACATAGCAATAAAATATCAATAAAAACGTTTAAAGGTTTTATTTTTCGATGAACCGTATTATTTTGTAGGTTAATTCATTCATATTTTCAATATGACTCATATGACCATCAGGAAATTCGACAATTTCAGCATTTGTATTCTGCGCATGATTCATGAGTGTATTGTATTCTATAACAGGATCTTTACGTCCAATGATCATCATTTTTTTGAAAATTGTGTTTTGTAAGATAAATTCTCTATTTGGCCTAATTTTCATGCCTTCTAATGCAGCAATAATTCCTTGAAGTGATGTTTTAAGCGCTTCTTGTTTTGTCATTTCAATCTCTATTGCAAATTGTTCTCTATTATCTGGTGCAAAGAGATTCGCAATAGACATGCCGACAAATGTCTTATGATTTTTCTTTACAGCTTCGATAGCTCTATCTCTATTTATTTTACGTTGGCCATTATCTGCTAATCCAGTTGAGTTCATCAAACACAAACCATTAATTAAAGTTGGAAATTTTTCAGCCAAAGCTAATGCTACATAGCCACCCATTGAATGGCCAATAACTGTAAACGATTCAATTTTCAATTTTTCGATTATAGTTTTAACAGCTTCTGACATAGCTTCCATGGTATGAATGTAGCCAATGCAACCTGTTTGTCCATGACCTAATAAATCTATGCACACTACACTATGATTTTTTAATAATTTAGGCTTAATGTTAGTCCACATTGAAGAATTTTCAAGAAATCCATGTAATAAAACAATTGAATCGCCTTGTCCTTCAACTGTATAAAATATTTGGCTCTCTTTGTATTCTAAAATCATTTTTAAACTATCTTAGGCAAAGATAAAGCCAACCTATGAATAAAACTAAAAACCTTTTAATAGTAAGTTTTGCTTTGTTCTCCTTGTTTTTTGGAGCCGGAAATTTATTATTACCTCCTCTTTTAGGATATAATTCTGGAGAGCATTGGTTGTGGGTTGCTATAGGTTTTATGATTACAGCTGTAGTAATTCCTATTATTGGGATCCTTGCTCATGCCAAATTACAAGGTACACTTTATGACTTCGGAAAAAAAGTCTCACCAAAATTTAGTTTACTTTATTGTGTTATTATATATATTATATCTGTTGCAATTCCATCTCCAAGAACAGCTTCTGCAACTCATGAAATTGCTATTCATCCAGCATTTGGAACAAGTCCTTTATTAACAAGTACAATTTACTTTATCTTGGTTTTGGTTTTTGTTCTGAATCGTTCTAAAATAATCAGCTTAATAGGAAAATACCTAACCCCTATTATTATTATTATCTTATTAATAGTGATAGGCATAGGTTTGTTTTCTTCGGGATTGACAACACAAGTTGTTAATCTTGAAACGCCAGCTACAGTCATTGGTGTTTTAGAAGGCTATCAAACGTTTGACGCCATTGGTGCAGTGGTAGTTGGTGCTGTAATTATAGTTTCTATTAATCTAAAAATTGATGCAAGTTTTGAAGAGAAAAGAGAGCTTATAAGAAAATCTGGTTTGATTGCTGGATTTGGTTTATTTATTATTTATGCTGGACTTATTTCGGTTGGTGCATATTATGGTTCTGAAATAAACATCAATGACTCCTTAAGTAGTGATATGCAAAGAGCTAATTTATTAAGAAGTATCAGTATTGCATCACTAGGTAGTTTTGGAAATACCGTTTTAAGCGTGTTGATTTCATTGGCTTGTTTTACAACTGCGGTTGGAATCATTGCGGGAGCAGCAGATTATTTTAAGGGCTTACTAAATAACTCTCAACCCGTTTACATTATAACCGCAGTGATTGCTTGTGTCTTTGGGATTATTGTAGGGCAATTGGATTTTCATTCTATTATTGTAATCGCTATTCCTATTCTTTTATGTGTATATCCTATTACGATTGTACTTATTTTATTGAATGTATTACCAAATAAATTTGCTACGCCTTTAGTTTTTAGGGCTGTTGTACTAGTAACATTTTTATTCAGTTTACCAGACGTAATTGGGTTTATTAGTCCATCAGACGGTTTACAAAGTATGTTAGAATATATACCTTTGGCTCAATATAGTTTTGGTTGGGTGTTACCTGCTTTTGTGACTTTTTTAGGTGTTAGTTTGTTGCCAATAACTAAAACCAAAAAAGCCTAAAACAATTGCTTTAGGCCTTATATTATTTGAGTCTTCTTTTTATGAATTCATAAGGTCCTCAATTTCTTCAGCTTCAATTGGAATATTGCGCATCAAATTAAAAGGTTCTCCATTTTCTTGTATCACTAAATCATCTTCCAAACGAATTCCGAAACCTTCATCAGGAATATAAATTCCAGGCTCAACAGTAAAGACCATATTTGCTTGCATTGGTTCAGTTAAAATTCCGTAGTCATGTGTGTCTAATCCAATATTATGACTCGTGCCATGCATGAAATACTTTTTATATGCTGGCCAATCTTTATTTTCATTTTGAACATCAGCTTTGTCAAGTAATCCTAAACCTAGTAATTCTGAAGTCATCAATTTACCAACCTCAACATGGTAATCAGCCCAAATGGTTCCTGGATTCAACATTTTTGTAGCATCATCTTTAACACGATTCACGGCATTGTAAACAGCTTTTTGACGTTCTGAAAATCGACCAGAAACAGGAATAGTTCTCGTCATATCGCTAGAGAAATTAGCATATTCTGCTCCAACGTCCATCAAAATCAAATCACCTGCTTTACACTGTTGATTGTTCTCAATATAATGCAACACATTAGCATTATTTCCTGAAGCAATAATTGGTGTATACGCAAATCCTTTAGAGCGATTATTTAAAAACTCATGCATAAATTCAGCTTCAATATTAAACTCCCAAACATCAGGTTTTACAAAATTTAATACACGTCGGAGCCCTTTTTCGGTAATATCACAGGCTTTCTGCATCAAGTCTAATTCAGTAGAATCTTTTACTGATCGTAAACGTTGCAAAATGGGGTTACTTTTAGCAACTGAATGTGCTGGATATTTATCTTTAAGCCATTTAGTAAAACGATCTTCACGAGTTTCTGTTTCTACGTTAGCTCTGTAATGTTCATTTGTATTGATGTAAACCGTATCACATTGTGTCATCAATTCGAACATGATTTTTTCTAAATCTTGTAACCAATACACCGTTTTAATTCCACTAGTTTTATGAGCCGCATCCTTGGTTAGTTTTTCACCTTCCCAGACTGCTATGTGCTCATTGGTTTCTTTTAGAAATAAAATTTCACGATGCTTTTCGTTTGGGCAATCTGGAAAAACAACTAAAATGCTTTCCTCTTGATCAACTCCACTCAAATAGAAAATATCACGATGCTGCTCAAATGGCATCGTACTATCTGCACTAACAGGATAGATGTCGTTAGAGTTAAAAACCGCTAAGCTGCTAGGTTCCATTTTAGTTGCAAAATTTTTACGATTCTTTATAAAGAGATTTCGATCTATTAAATGATATTTCATCTGTTTGCTTTTATTGTTTTATAGGTTCAGATTAACCATAAACGTTTAATGATTCTGAATTGTAAAGTTAAGCAGAAATAATAAATAAAAAAGGCGTTCAAGTTATATTGAACGCCTTTTTTTAACTGTGATTACTATTAAGTTATTTACTCATAGCATTCTTTATCATTCCTACGATAGCCATAACAACGCCACCTCCTACACCACCTCCAGCTACACTACCAAGGATGCTAGATAGGTCCATGCCTGACGAAGCTGCAGCAGCTTCTGCTCCACTTAAGCCAATCATTCCAAGAAGTTGACCACCAAGTCCACCTCCTAAGATTCCTAAAATTGAATTACCAAGTGTTCCTAAGGAAAACTTTTTCATAATTGAACCTGCTAAATTTCCGCCAACAGCTCCACTTATTAATTGAATAATTAATGGTAAATACTCTTCCATTTTTACATATTTATTAGTTAATATGTTGAAAAATAGCAATTATTTTAACTTAAAAAGTATAACTTATTTAATTTAATTAACATTTTTATTAAGATTAATTTATTATTTTAATAACTAGGTCTTCATCAATTGTCAAAAGAAGTTGATAATCATAACCACATAAGTCTGTTTTAATTACGACTAACTAGAAAGTATCTCTTTCTCTTTATTAAGCGTTAAATACAATATAGGAATCACGGTTTTTATACAAAAAAATAGTAATTTCATGCCACAAAAATTCTAACCGATATGTTACATACAAGATTCCTTTCATTTGTTTTTATCCTAAGCACTTTTATTACATTTTCTCAGCAAATATCAACATCTGCAGAAACTATCGCACAAGCATTAGAACAAAAAAAGAAACTAGCAGAAAACTCACTAGTTAAAAACATTCCCTTTGAAAATATTGGCCCAACAGTAATGAGTGGTCGTGTTGTAGATCTGGATGTTAATCCAGAAAACTCAACAGAATTTTATGTTGGATATGCGTCTGGTGGTGTTTGGCATACTGTAAATAATGGAACTACATTTACACCAATTCTTGATAATTCAGATACACAAAATGTTGGTGACATAGCAGTAGACTGGAAAACAAAAACCATTTGGGTTGGTACAGGTGAAAACAACTCTTCTCGATCAAGTTATGCTGGAATTGGAATTTTAAAATCTACAGATAACGGCAAGACTTGGAAAAATATGGGTTTAACAGATTCGCATCATATTGGTCGAATTCTCATCAATCCAAATAATCCTGATGAAGTCGTTATTGGAGTCACTGGACATTTATATTCTCCAAACCAAGAACGAGGCATATACAAAACAATAGATGGCGGACAAACATGGTCGCAAACATTATTTGTAGATGATTTGAGTGGAATTATTGATTTGCAAACCAATCCTAATAATTACAATTTGATGTTTGCTTCATCTTGGACTAAAGACCGTAAAGCATGGGATTTTAAGGGCAACGGAAATAATTCAGCTATATACAAAAGTACTGATGCTGGTAATATATGGACTAAAGTCTCTACAGAAAATAGTGGTTTTCCAACAGGAAATGGTGTTGGAAGAATAGGTCTAGCTGTTTTTGATGATAATATTGTTTATGCAGTTCATGATAGTCAATTCAGAAGACCTTCAGAAGATAAAAAAGACGATTCTAAGATACTTTCTAAAGATGATTTTAAAACGATGTCTACAGATACATTTCTGAATCTTGAAGACAAAAAATTGAATGAATATTTAAAAATGAATGGCTTTCAGGAAAAATATCGCGCCGAAAATGTAAAACAAATGGTTAGAAGTGGAAACGTAAAACCTATCGATCTAGCTAAATATATTGAAGATGCAAATTCTATGTTATTTGATACACCTGTTATTGGAACAGAAGTTTATAAAAGTACTGATGGCGGAATCACTTGGAAAAAAACACATGATGATTATCTAGACGATATTTACTATAGTTATGGTTATTATTTTGGGCATATTTATGTTGCTCCAAATAATGCCGATAACATTTACATTTATGGTGTTCCAATCGTAAAATCTAAAGATGGTGGAAAAACCTTCACGTCTATCAGTGCAGAAAACGTACATGCAGATCATCATGCGCTTTGGATTAACCCAAAAAACCCAAACCACCTTATTAATGGGAATGATGGCGGAGTAAATATTACTTATGATGATGGAGAGAATTGGATTAAAAACAATTCACCCTCAGTTGGTCAATTTTATGCAATCAACGTTGATAATGAAAAACCGTATAATGTTTATGGTGGTTTACAAGATAATGGTGTATGGGTTGGAGCAAATAATGCTAGAGAAGACAAAAGCTGGCACCAAAGAGGACAATATCCTTGGGAAGGTATTATGGGAGGAGACGGAATGCAAATTCAAATCGATAGTAGAGATCACAATATAGTTTATACAGGTTATCAATTTGGAAATTATTACAGGCTTAATCTCGACACAGAAGAAGATGCTTACATTCAACCTAAACATGAATTAGGAGAAAATCCCTATCGTTTTAATTGGCAAACACCAATATTATTATCACCTCACAATCAAGATATTTTATACTTAGGCGGAAACAAACTCATGCGTTCAATGAATCAAGGTAATGATTGGACAACTATTAGTGAAGACTTAACTAATGGCGGAAAAAAAGGAAATGTAGCTTACGGAACATTAGCATCTATTAGCGAATCGCCTTTTCAATTTGGATTGATTTACACAGGAAGTGATGACGGATTAATTCATGTTACAAAAAATTCCGGAGACAGTTGGACAAACATTTCTAATAGTTTACCGAAAGAACTTTGGGTAAGCAGAATCATTGCTTCTCAACATAAAAAAGAACGTGTTTATGTCACATTAAATGGATATCGTTGGGATGATTTTAGTGTCTATGCATACATGAGTGATGATTTTGGAACAACTTGGAAAGATATTAGTTCTAACATTCCTGCATCTCCTGTTAATGTGATTAGAGAAGATTCTGAAAACGAAAACATTCTCTATTTAGGAACAGATAATGGTGCTTATGTATCTTTCAATCAAGGACAGCGTTGGGAGGTTTTTAACGAAGGCTTACCAAATGTAGCAGTTCATGATATTGTAATACAACCTCGAGCTAAAGACCTTTTAATAGGCACACACGGAAGAAGTATTTACAAAACTAATATTTCAGAACTTCAGATGATGAATGGTAACACAATGTCTAATGCTATCACACTATTCAAAGTTGATGATGTAAGATATTCATCACGTTGGGGAAGTTCTTGGGGAAAATGGTATGATGTCTATGAACCTGAAATTGAATTGGCTTTTTATTCTAATACTTCCGAAGAAAAAACAGTTAAAATTTTATCTGAAAAAGGAACACTTCTTAATCAAATAAAAGTGAATGCGGACAAAGGGTTTAACTACACAAATTATGATGTAACGCTAACCGAAAAAGGACGTAAGGCATTGCTTAAAGAAAATACATCTATTGAAATAGAAAAAGCTAAAAATGATGTCTATTATTTACCAAAAGGCACATACACTATTCAAATTGATGACGAAAAAACAAACTTCGAAATAAAATAATTTTCGCTTTTTAAGGTTATACTTAAAACTCTAAACGAATGAAATACATTAAACTCAGCATCTTATTAATCTGTGGATTAATTTTGTCTTGTAGTGAAGATAATGATGACAATCTGCAACTAGATTCATCAGAGGCTAATTTAGTTATAAAACTCAATTTTGATCCTAGCCAAGCACGATTAAATAATTTAGGGCAACCTGCAACTATTCCATCAGGAAATGCAGCACAATCACCTTCAATAAATCGAATGAGTGCTAATTATATTGAATTAGCTCCTACAGCATTAACACCCTTAGAAACTGGTGAAGTTATTTATGTTGGTGCCCAAACTACAGATGGAGGTACTCAGGCCATCAATTTTCAAAATGCAACTTTTGCTGGAGACGATGAAACATTTATAACGATTCCTTTGAGCGAAATTACTTCTGGAAATTACGAATGGGTAAGAGTCTCTTTAGCGTATCAACAAGGTGATATTGATGTCTTGACAAATGGACAAGATATTACTGGAACATTAGCCAGTTTTGTAGGCTATAATTCCTATATCACTTCTTTTAATCTCAACGGAAGTACTTTTGATATTAATGAAAATAAACCTCAAGGGTTTTGGGCTTTTGAAGCTTTAGGTTTTACTACGCAAGGTCAAGCTCCTGAAGGGTCAACAACTGTTCCAAATCCTTTATTTGATTCTTCTCCTATTCCACCAGGATCATGTGTTGTCACAGGAGAATTCGAAAATGGATTAACTATAACAGGAAGTGAAACACAAGACATAACAGTAACACTCTCGTTTTCTATCAACAATAGTTTTGAATGGACCGAAGTAAATGCAGATGGAAAATACGAACCTGCAGCTGGTGAACAAGTTGTAGACATGGGGCTTCGTGGATTGATTCCTATTGTAAACTAAAAAATATAATCTAACTAAATCTATCAGATTTTGTAAACTGATTGGCCTTTCTACTTAAACCCATTCTAAATAATTAAAATCGTAGCTAAAATTTGTTGCACAACGCAATGAATCTTATCTTTGTTAAACAAATAATTAACTACAATTATAATGAGCGGATTTTTCAAATCTACGATTGGAAGAAAAGTTGCCATGGCACTTTCGGCATTCTTCCTCATGTTTTTCTTATTACAACATTTTGCCATTAATATTTTATCAGTTTTCAATCCAGACCTTTTTAACGAAGTGTCTCATTTTATGGGAACTAATCCATTAGTACAATTTGCATTACAACCTGTTTTAATTTTTGGTGTTGTTTTCCATTTTGTTATGGGATTTATTTTAGAATTGAAAAACAAAAAAGCAAATGGCGTTAAGTATGCCAAAAACAATGGTGCTGCAAATTCTTCATGGATGAGTAGGAACATGGTTTGGAGTGGTGTTGCAATTCTTGCATTCATCATCTTACATTTTATTGACTTTTGGTTTCCAGAAATTAACACCAAGTTTATACAAGGCGATTGGTCAGGAGTACATGAAGGTGTAGATGGTTATAGATATTTTCATGAGTTACAAGAAAAATTTGTAAGTCCAATTCGTGTAGGTGCCTATATTTTAGCATTTATATTCTTAGCATTACACTTGTTACATGGTTTTACTTCTGCATTCCAATCTATGGGAGCAACTGCCGGACGTAAAAAGACATTACAAACTATTGGTAAAGTTTATTCTATAGTAATTCCTTTAGGATTTGTTTTTATTGCACTTTTCCATCATTTAAATCACAACCATTAATCTTAAACACTATGGCTTTAGATTCAAGAGTACCAAAGGGTCCAATTAAAGATAAATGGACAACATATAAAGACAAAATTAACCTTGTAAACCCTGCCAACAAACGTCACATTGATATTATTGTTGTAGGAACAGGTTTAGCAGGAGGTTCTGCTGCTGCAACTTTAGCAGAATTAGGCTATAACGTAAAAGCATTTGCTTATCAAGATTCACCTCGTCGTGCGCACTCTATTGCTGCACAAGGCGGAATTAACGCTGCAAAAAACTATCAAGGTGATGGGGATTCTACCTATCGTTTATTTTACGATACAGTAAAAGGTGGTGATTATCGTTCACGTGAAGCGAACGTATATCGTTTAGCTGAAGTGTCGTCAAATATCATTGACCAATGTGTTGCTCAAGGAGTTCCTTTTGCACGTGATTACGGAGGATTACTTGATAACCGCTCATTTGGTGGTGTATTGGTTTCTAGAACATTTTATGCTAAAGGGCAAACAGGTCAACAATTATTATTAGGAGCATATTCTGCAATGAATCGTCAGATTGCTCGTGGTAAAATTGAAATGTTCAATCGTCACGAAATGCTTGATGTTGTTAAAGTAGATGGCAAAGCACGTGGAATTATCGCTCGTAATTTAATTACTGGTGAAATTGAACGTCATTCGGCTCACGCTGTAGTTATTGCATCTGGAGGCTATGGAAATGTATATTTCTTATCCACGAATGCAATGGGAAGTAACGCAACTGCTGCTTGGAAAATTCATAAAAAAGGAGCGTATTTTGCAAATCCATGCTATACGCAAATTCACCCAACATGTATTCCACGTTCGGGAGATTATCAGTCTAAGTTAACATTGATGTCTGAATCTTTACGTAATGATGGACGAATTTGGGTGCCAAAAAATATGGACGATGTAATGGCAATTCGTGAAGGCAGAAAACAGCCAACTGAATTATCAGAAGATGAACGTGACTATTACTTAGAACGTCGTTATCCAGCTTTCGGAAACCTAGTACCTCGTGATGTAGCTTCTCGTGCTGCAAAAGAACGATGTGATGCTGGTTATGGTGTAAATGCAACTGGAGAAGCAGTGTATTTAGATTTCGCTGCAGCTTTTGAACGCTATGGTAAAGAGCAAGCCAAAATTCATAATTTAGAAAATCCAACTGATGCTAAAATTTATGAGTTAGGTAAAGCCATTGTAGAGGCGAAATATGGAAACTTATTTCAGATGTATGAAAAAATAATTGACCAAGATCCATATAAGACTCCAATGATGATTTATCCAGCAGTACACTATACAATGGGTGGTGTTTGGGTAGATTATAACCTTATGACAACTGTTCCAGGTTTGTATTGTATTGGTGAAGCTAATTTCTCTGACCATGGTGCAAATAGACTAGGTGCTTCTGCATTAATGCAAGGATTAGCTGATGGTTATTTCGTATTACCTTATACGATTGGTGATTATTTAGCTGATGATATTCGTACAGGAGAAATTCCAACTAATACGGCTGAATTTGACGAAGCCGAAAAAGATGTTACAGAAAGAATAAACTTCTTTGTTAATAATAAGGGTACAAAATCTGTAGATTATTTCCATAAAAAGCTAGGAAAAGTAATGTGGGATAAAGCAGGAATGTCTAGAAATGCAACAGGTTTAAAAGAGGCTATGTCCGAAATTAAAGCGATTAGAGAAGAATTCTGGAAAGAAGTTAGTGTTCCTGGAACAGGAGACGAAATGAATCCTGAATTAGAAAAAGCAGGACGTGTTGCAGATTTCTTAGAGCTTGGTGAATTGTTTGCTAAAGATGCCTTAGAGCGTGAAGAATCTTGTGGAGGACATTTTAGAGAAGAATCTGCGGAAACAGATGGCCCTCAAAAAGGTGAAGCAAAACGTAATGATAAAGATTATGCATTTGTTTCAGCTTGGGAATATAAAGGCGAACCAAGCGAAGCAGTTTTACATAAAGAACAATTAGAATTTAAAGACATTGAACTAAAACAACGTTCATATAAATAATAAAGACACTATGAATTTAACACTTAAAATTTGGAGACAAAAAGACTCAAATGCAAAGGGTCAAATGGTCGATTATAAAGTTAATGACATTTCAGAACACATGTCTTTTTTAGAAATGATGGATGTTTTGAACGAACAACTTGTGAATTCTGGAGAAGAGCCAGTCGCTTTCGATCATGATTGTCGTGAAGGTATTTGTGGTATGTGTTCTTTATATATTAATGGTGAAGCTCATGGTCCAGATAGAGGGATTACTACTTGTCAATTGCACATGAGAATGTTTAAAGATGGTGATACCATAACTATTGAACCTTGGAGAGCAGCAGCATTTCCAGTAATAAAAGATTTAGTGGTTGACAGAATGGCTTTCGAGCGTATTCAACACGCAGGAGGATATATTTCTGTAAATACATCAGGAAACACGCAAGATGCTAATGCGCTTCCTATTTCTAAACATGCAGCAGATGAGGCTATGGATGCTGCAGCCTGTATAGGTTGTGGAGCTTGTGTAGCAACTTGTAAAAACTCAAGTGCTATGTTGTTTGTAGGTGCAAAAATATCGCAATTTGCTTTATTGCCTCAAGGACAAGTTGAAGCTACTGATCGTGTTTTAAATATGGTTAAACAAATGGACGAAGAAGGTTTTGGTAACTGTACCAATACTGGAGCTTGTGAAATTGAATGCCCTAAAGGAATATCTTTAGATAACATTGCACGCATGAATCGAGAGTTAATGAAAGCTAGCCTTAAAGGGTAATCTAGACCGTTTTAAAACTCAAATTATTTACGAAAATCTCAGGAGCTATCTTGGGATTTTTTGTTTCTTTACCATATAAATGCAATCATGATTGACCCAATAAAATTCTATAATCAAGAATTAGAGACCTATAAAGGAAAAGTCTCTTCACATAAAAAACGGCTTTTACTTCTTAGTTCTTTACGTTTATTTGCATTTGCAATTACTGGAACACTAATATATGTTACATTTTCGAATTGGCAATTAGCATTAACAATTGGCATAATTGGCTTAGGAATCTTTATTTATTTGCTGTCAAAATACACAGTTACAAAAGCAAAACGTGAACTTCACAAAGCATTAGTTACAATTAATGAGGAAGAACTCAAAATTGCATCTGGTGATTTTCATCACAGAAATACTGGTTCACAATTTCAAGACCCAAAACATTTTTATAGTTTAGATATTGATCTCTTCGGAAAAGGATCTTTTTTTCAATATATCAATCGAACGATTTCTTCGGAAGGACAACGTGAACTTTCAAATGCCTTAAAAGCAAATAATAGTTCTCATATTGAACAACGACAAAACGCAATTAAAGAATTATCAGAAAAAACTAAATGGACACAACTCTATGCTGCAACTGGAAGCCTAATAGAAACGGAAACTCCAGCATTAAAAATTATCAATTGGTTAAAAAACCATAAGAACTTCATCCCTAAAGAGATGAAATGGGTTCCTTGGCTATTTACAATAATTTCAGTAACGTTTTTAAGCTTAGCTATATTCAACATCTTAGATATCTCGTATTTTGGTTACTGGTTGTTTGCAGGAATAGGATTAACTGGATTGTATTTAAAAAAAATTAATATTCTATCGGCTAATTCAGATAAAATAAAAGACACTTTTAGGCAATATGCATCCTTATTAGTTCAAATAGAAAATGAGAGCTTTACATCAAAACTCCTTCAGGAAAAACAGAAACAAATTCAATCTGAAGGCAAGAAGGCTTCCGCTATTTTCTCTGAATTCTCAAAACACTTAGATGCGTTAGACAATCGAAATAATCTGATTGGAGCAATTTTTGGAAACGGTTATTTGCTTTCAGATATTAAAAATGCTTATAAGGTTGAACAATGGATTTCTAAGTATGGACACAAAGTTGAAGACTGGTTTGAAGTGGTATCGTTTTTTGATGCTTATAATAGTTTAGGTAATTACGCTTTTAATCATGTTGAACATGTATTTCCAAAAATTTTAAAAAGCCAAACAACTATTAATACTAAAGGTTTAGGTCATCCATTACTTAATAAAACCAAACGAGTTAGTAGTGATGTCATTATTGACAATCAACAGTTTTTCATAGTAACTGGAGCTAATATGGCAGGTAAAAGTACTTTTTTACGAACTGTTTCTTTACACATAATGATGGCAAATGTAGGCTTGCCTGTTTGCGCTAAATCTAGTTCTTATTCTCCCGTGAAACTTATAACGAGTATGCGCACAAGCGATTCATTAACTGACGATAGTAGTTATTTCTTTTCTGAATTAACGCGTTTAAAGTTTATAGTAGATGCTATTGAAAAAGAACCTTATTTTATTATTCTAGATGAAATTCTAAAAGGGACTAACAGTACAGATAAAGCAATTGGCTCCAGAAAATTTGTCGAAAAATTAGTTGCAGGAAACGCAACTGGTATCATAGCCACACACGATTTAAGTCTTTGTGAAATTTCTAATGAACTCGACGAAGTTAAAAACTATTATT
>OJDV01000330.1_pt1 | contig 17177 bp, 14 predicted proteins | sample 1592911 | NCBI WGS metagenome assembly OJDV01 (sample SAMN05416860, study PRJEB24817) | seawater metagenome | isolation source: Sea water | place: Canada:Atlantic | collected 2013-11 | reverse complement strand
GAGATTTCTGCCTGTCTCGTGGGCTCGGAGATGTGTATAAGAGACAGGATCTAGCCATTGATTTCATTAGATCAAAAAAAAGCCTTTTATCTCAAGATAAAAGGCTTTTTTCTTTTATGTGAAAGCATTACACAACTTTCTCTATCAACTATTAAAACCTATATCCGAATTCCTTTTCAAATAAATCATCAAACTCATCTCTATTAAAACTGTGGTTCTGGGTTCCTGCATGTGCTATTTTTATACTGCCTAATAGTGAGGCAATTCTACCAGTTGTTTGCATATCCAAACCCTTGGTTAATCCAAATAACAATCCAGCACGGTATGCATCACCACAACCCGTCGGGTCTTTTATATTTTTGGCTTCTACAACAGGAATATGATAGACAGTGCCATCTGTATAAATCTCTGAGCCTTTTTCTCCACGTGTAACAATCAAAGCTTTTAGATGTGTCGCTATTTCTCGGGCATCCCAACCTGTTCTTTCACATACTAACTCATATTCGTAATCGTTTACTGCCATCCAAGTGGCTTGATTAATAAAGCTTTTTAAATCTTCACCATCGAATAATGGCATGGCTTGACCTGGGTCGAAAATAAATGGGATGTTATTTTTCACAAAGCCTTTCGCATGGGTAATCATGCCTTCTCTTCCATCAGGGCCCACAATCCCAATACTTACATCAGTATGTTCAGATACTTTACATTCATGCGATAAACTCATAGCACCTGGATGAAAGGCAGTAATTTGATTGTTATCTTTATCTGTTGTAATGAATGCTTGTGGAGTAAACATGTCATCTTTATACAATACACCTTCCAATGAAATATCCAATTCTTGAAGATGCTGGGCATAAGGAACAAAATCTTGACCTACTGTTCCCATTGGGACAGGCTCACCGCCCATCAATTTAAGATTATAGGCAATGTTACCCGCCACACCACCAAATTCTCTGCGCATTGATGGCACAAAAAATGAAACATTCAGTTTATGAATTTGATTTGGTAAGATATGATTAACAAAGTGATCTTCAAAGACCATTATTGTATCATAGGCTAAAGAGCCACATATTAAAGCTTTACTCATTCTATTTTTGTCCTATAATTTTTCTAAAATTGATTTCACTTGAGCAGGATTTGCCCTGCCCTTGGTGCCCTTCATCACTTGGCCAACAAAGAAGTTAAACATTTTCATGTTGCCTTCTTTGTATTCTTGGAATTGTGATTGATTTTTGCTAATTAAGTCTTTGACGATGGCTTCAAGTTCTGATGAATCTGAAACTTGAGCCAAACCTTCTTGTTTAATAATTGTTGTTGCTGTTAAATCACTGTTCCACAGTTTTTCAAGAACAACTTTTGAGATTTTATGTGATATATTTCCTAAAGCCAACTCATCTAACAAACCTGATAGTTGACTTGCTTTGATGGGTTGAGACTCAAAACCTGTATCTTTGGCCTTTAACAAAGCACTGTACTCCCCTAACAACATATTAGCAACAGATATGGCTTTGGCTTGTTTTAATAAAGCCACTGTATCATCAAAAAACAAAGACAACTCTTTGCCATTTGCAATGGTATTGGCATCATCAGTTTTTATTCCTAAGTCTTCAACATATCTTTGAATTTTTGCAGCTGGGAACTCAGGTATAAATTGTTTCTCATTGTCAATGTAGGCTTGATCTATGTGTACAGGTAGTAAATCCGGATCTGGAAAATACCTATAATCATTGGCCTCTTCTTTACTGCGCATAGAACGCGTTTCATGTTTGTCTGCATCATATAAACGGGTTTCTTGAACCACTTTTTGACCAGATTCAATCACCTTAATTTGGCGTTTGACCTCTAAGTTTATGGCTTTTTCAACAAACCTAAAAGAATTGATATTTTTAAGCTCTGTCCTGGTCCCCAATTTTTGTTGGCCTTTGGGGCGAATCGACACATTGGCATCACAACGAAATGAACCTTCTTGCATGTTTCCATCACAAATACCTAAGTGAGTAACTATTGTATGAATCTCCTTCATATAGGCCACCGCCTCCTTTGCAGAGGACAAATCCGGTTCTGAGACAATTTCAATGAGTGGCGTACCACATCGGTTTAAATCAATACCAGAAAATTCAGCATATTTATCATGAACAGATTTTCCTGCATCTTCTTCAATATGAGCCCTATTGATGCGGATTTTTTTTTGTTTGCCATCATCGCCTTGGATGGCTAACAATCCATGTTCTACAATTGGGTGGTTTAACTGTGTAATTTGATAGCCTTTTGGAGAATCTGGATAAAAATAGTTTTTGCGGTCAAAGCGTGATTCTTTGGCTATTACTTTTGCTCCAACTGCCAATCCAAAACGAATGGCATAACGCAATACCTTCTCATTAAAGACAGGCAAGGTGCCTGGGACTGCGGCTTCGAGTAAACTGACTTGTGAATTGGGTGAAGCACCGTATGTCGTATCAGTACCAGCAAATAATTTGCTTTTGGTTTTTAATTGTGTGTGAATTTCTAAACCAATTACCGTTTCCCATTGAATATCACTCATGGTAACCCTCCGCAACCAATTTATGGAAAGTCGTATCTTGTTGGTATTGGTGTGCTACATTTAAAATTTTGGCTTCTTGAAGTTTGTTACCAATTAACTGTAAGCCGACAGGCAAATCATCTACCAACCCAATGGGCATAGACAAACAGGGCAGGCCCGCTAATGATGATGGAATGGTATAAATGTCTTCTTTGTACATACTCACTGGATCTTTTTTGGCGTTAAATTCGAAAGCCACTTCAGGGGCAACCGGACCTGCAATAATGTCTACTTTGTCAAAAGCATTTGCAAAATCCTCAGAGATTAAACGTCGGATTTTTTGTGCTTTTCTATAATAAGCATCGTAAAATCCAGCTGATAAAGCCCAAGTTCCTACCATAATCCTGCGCTTGACTTCTTCACCAAATCCTTCGGTTCTTGAACGCACATACAAATCGTTGAGATCTAGAGGGTTCTCACATTTATGCCCATAACGAATGCCATCAAATCTTGATAAATTTGATGAACATTCTGCAGGAGCAATCACGTAATAAGCAGAAACTGCCAAATGCGCTGTTGGCAAATTTATTTCAATTAATTCTGCCCCCAAGTCAACCAATTTTTGAATCGACTTTTCTGTTGTCAATTTAATTGACTCGGGCAAACTATCCATCCATTCTGGAATAACTCCCACTTTTAGGCCTTTTATTGATTGCCCTAAACTGACACTAAAATCTTCTTTCTCAACTTGTGCAGAAGTTGAATCTTTGTTATCAAATTCACACATATCAGATAATACATAGGCACAGTCCTGTGCACTGCGTGCAAAAACTCCGGCTTGATCTAAACTAGATGCGAAAGCCACCATTCCATATCGAGATGCACGTCCATAGGTTGGCTTGATACCTGTCACACCACACAAGGCAGCAGGTTGCCTAATCGAACCTCCAGTATCACTGCCAGTTGCAATGGGAACCAAACCTGCAGCAACAGCAACAGCCGAACCTCCAGATGACCCACCAGGAACTCGGCTATGGTTCCATGGATTTTTAACTGCACCAAAATAAGAGTTTTCATTTGATGAACCCATGGCAAATTCATCCATATTTGCTTTTGCCATAGTAACTGTTCCTGCATTATTGAGGTTTTTTACTATTGTCGCATCATAGGGTGCCACAAAATTTTCTAACATGCGTGAACCACATGTGGTGTGAATATCTTGCGTGCAAAATAAATCTTTGTGGACCAAAGGAATACCAGTCAACAAACTGGATTGATTATCATTTATGCGTTTTTGAGCAACTTGAATTTGATTCTTTGCTAATGCTGAGGTGTCATTGATAAAGCAGTTTAAATCGCCCGCATGCTTTTTTTGCCTTTGCAAATACATGTCATGTAATTCTTGTACTGAAATGTCTTTGTTGGCTAATGCTTTTGCCGTTTGCTTGATGCCTTTAAATTCCATGTTATTCAACTACCGTCGGAACCAAATAATAATCTTCATCCACTTGTGAAGACAGTGATAACAGTTTGTCCTTATTTGACTTTTCTGTCACAACATCTGCCCGTAACCGTTGTACAGCATCCATAGGATTGGCCATAGGCTTTACTGCATTTGTATCGGCTTCATTGATGTGATTTATCATCTCAACAACAGAGTCCATTGAGGCTGCAATGGCGTCTATTTCACCTTCGCTTACCGATAGTTTGGCAAGAACTGCAATTTGTTCAACTTCTTTACGATTTATTAACATAAATATACTCTAAATAATATATAATTAGCGATTGGCATCATTTTAACGAATGGTGCGACATTATTCCATTTTTCCAACACAAACCATACAATTTATACAATATGTTTAAAAAATTTAGAAGCCTTTTTTCAAATGACTTATCAATCGATTTAGGAACCGCCAATACTCTGATTTATATGAAAGATCATGGTATTGTATTGAACGAACCATCTGTGGTCGCTGTTCGCATGGACCGTGGCATAGGTGGCCCCAAAGATATCGCATCAGTTGGAATGGATGCAAAAATGATGTTAGGCAGAACTCCTGGCCACATCATGACCATACGCCCACTGAAAGATGGCGTCATTGCAGATTTCGAAATGACTTCAGCCATGTTACAACATTTTATTCGTAAAGTTCACTCAAATCGCTGGTTAAAACCCAGCTCTCGCGTCCTGATTTGCGTGCCTTGTGGTTCTACTCAGGTTGAGCGTAAAGCCATTCAAGAATCTGCTGATGAAGCAGGTGCATCAGATGTCTATTTAATTGAAGAACCAATGGCAGCTGCAATAGGAGCAGGAATTCCTATTCATGAAGCCCGTGGCTCAATGGTTTTAGACATCGGTGGTGGTACTTCAGAAGTGGCTGTTTTGTCTCTCAATGGAATAGTCTATGCTGCCTCAGTGAAAATTGGTGGCGATAAGTTTGATGAAGCCATTATTTCATATGTTCGTCGCAGTTACGGCACCTTAATTGGCGAAACAACAGCAGAAAGAATTAAACAAGAGATTGGTTGTGCTTACCCATCAACAGAAGTTAAGACCATTGAAATTACTGGTAGAAACCTAGCAGAAGGTGTACCAAGAATGTTTTCAATTAATAACAATGAAATTCTTGAAGCCTTACATGAACCATTGGCTGGAATCGTTTCAGCTGTTAAAACTGCTTTAGAGCAAACTCCTCCAGAGTTATGTGCTGATGTTGCAGAACAAGGCATAGTCTTGACTGGCGGTGGTGCATTATTGAAAGATTTAGATAAGTTATTAATGGAAGAAACAGGTTTACCAGTTTTAATTGCTGAAGACCCACTGACTTGTGTGGCACGTGGTGGCGGAAAAGCCCTAGAAATCATTCATGAACAAGGGTCAGATTTCTTTACCTTTACACGCAGATAAGGACCTATAGCCTAGGACAATTATAGTCACATGTGGAGCCCAAAAAACGAATCATCATTAATCCAGAATAATGTACTTCGTTTTCTATTTCTCGAAATAATTTGTGTTTCATTAATGGTAATGGATTATTCAGCAAAGATTGCCACTCCAATTCGAAGCGCAATATCAACCTTAACCTACCCATTGGTAAAGGTCATTGAGTTACCACAAAATGCCTATGAGTTTTTAACCTCAACTGCATCAAATAGATTTGAATTATTAAGCGAAAATGTCAAACTTAAACAACAACTTTCTCAAGCCCAGATAGATTTATTGCGGCTTGAAGTTGTCTCACAACAAAACAAAGAATTACGCCAATTACTGAAAGCAAAACAACAGTTGCCATTAGAAACAACTGTTGCATTTTTGATTAACATAAACACAGGTGAAAATGACCACCATTTTATTATCAATCAAGGTGCCAACCAAGGTGTATTTATCGGTCAAACTGTATTGGATTTAAATGGTGTGGCAGGTCAAGTGTATAAGGTTGATATTGAAACAGCCCATGTGATATTACTTACCAATAAGAATCACGCTGTCCCTGTTGAATTTTTACGCACAGGTATTCGCAGTTATATTTACGGCAAAGGGGACCTCAATACATTGTCTTTACCAGCCATCCCTCAAAGCGCTGATGTAAAAATGGGGGACATTCTCATTACATCTGGATTTGGTGGTGTTTTCCCTCGCGGATTAAAAGTAGCCACCATAAATAATATTATAGATTCTGAAGACCGTTCATTTAGACAAGCAGAAGCCGAACCCAGTGCTGATTTAAATTTACTCAAACAGGTGTTATTGGTTTGGTCTGAGGATCAACAAAACCAGAAAACATTACCTCCATTAATTACCAACAATGCTACAACTTCAAGTCAAGAAGACATACCAAAATCAGATGAGCCTAAGGTTGATGAGCAATGAAAAATTATTCAACCAAACTCATCCATGCCAGTATCATATTTTGTATATTATTGATGCTTATTCCTTGGCAAGGTTGGTTTAAAACCCTTCAGCCTTATTGGCTGGCTTTAGCAATTATTTATTGGAGTATCGAATCACCAAGAAAATGCGGGTTATTTACTGCTTTTTTCTACAGCATATTGCTTGATGTATTATATGGAAGCTTATTTGGCAAACATGGTTTTTCTATGGTGGCTATGGTATTTTTAATCAGTAAAATACACCGACGATTGAAAATGACCTCATTTTGGCAATTGGCATTAATGATTGGTGCATTATTACTAAATGATGCATTTATTCGAACAGTCATTGATTGGATTGCCAGCAGTGGCAATGGATTTAGTATCAATTTATGGCCAGTGATTACATCAATTTTAATGTGGCCATGGTTTAAATATACCCTTGATAAATTGCGTCAGAAATTTTAATGAATCATGGTAATAAACAAATAAAAAATGCCCAAATTGAAACCAGAATATTCAATAACAGGATATTTTATTCTGTCATCATTGTTATTATTGCCATAAGTATTATTATATTTCGTTTCTTTTATTTGCAAGTTATACAACACGAAACATTACTTTTCAATTCAGAAAAAAACCGCATTAAAACCACATCTTTACCGCCTGCCAGAGGCTTTATATATGATAGAAACGGTAAACTCCTCGTTGATAATTTACCTACATATAGGCTTCAATTTATACCTGAAAAAGTTTTAGATTTAAAAACAAAGCTGGATGAATTAAAACCCCTAGTCAAACTTGATGATAATGACATCGAAACGTTATTATTACAAGTTGAGAACAATCCTGCATTTAAACCCATCATCGTAAAACCAAAATTGACGGAAACTGAATTGTCATCATTCATTGTGAGAAAGCACACATTTAGTGGTTTTGATGCCATCCCATATTTAATCAGGCATTATAAATACACCAATATATTAGCGCACATTGTTGGTTACGTAGGTAGAATAAATGATGCTGACAATAAACGCTTGGATAAAAACCGATATATGGGAACAGAGTATACGGGCAAAAGGGGCTTAGAAAAATACCATGAAAAATCGCTACATGGCCAACCTGGCACACTGATAGTTGAATCAAACGCCCAAGGAAGAGTGCTTAAATCAATAGAACAAATCTCACCCGTAAGTGGAAATGACATTACACTGACCATTGATATTGATTTACAAAAAACAGCTTACCAGGCTTTAGGAGAGTTAACCGGTTCTGTTATCGCCATTGACCCAAAGAATGGAGAGATTTTAGCAATGGTATCAAAACCAGGGTTTGATCCCAATGATTTTGTAAATGGTATATCACAGGTCAAATATTCTTCTTTGATTAATTCAATCGAAAAACCACTTTTTAATCGCAGTATTAAAGGGGGTTATGAACCAGGATCAACTATCAAACCTTATATTGCTTTAGCTGGTTTGTATAACAATATTATTGGCATTAATTATAAAATGTTCTCAAAGGGTTATTTCCAATTACCCAATAAAGACAGAAAATACCATGACTGGAAAGAGGGTGGGCATGGAAATATAAACATTACACAATCGTTGGCCCAATCAGTGAATACGTTTTATTATGATTTGGCCATTAAATTAGGTATTGATAGAATTCATGACTTTCTGATTCATTTTAAATTTGGAGAACTATCGAATATTGAAATTTTAGGTGAAATGCGTGGGTTGTTGCCATCCCGGAAATGGAAAAAGGACAAAAAAGGCACTATTTGGTATCCTGGGGAAACAGTCATAACTGGCATTGGTCAAGGGTATTTCGTTAACACTCCCATCCAACTGGCCACATCATTAAGCATCTTGGCCAATAAGGGATTGTTCGTACAACCCCATTTAATAAAAAAAGACGAAATTATAGAAAAACAAATATTTCTCGACATAGAAGAACAATATTGGAGCACAATTCACCAAGGCATGATCGATGTTGTACATAGTGCAAAAGGCTCTGCAAGGGCCATACGAAACCCCAATTATTTGATTGCTGGAAAAAGTGGAACTTCACAAGTCTATGGGAAAAAAGAAGAAGATGTATACAATAAAAACATTGAAACACCCAAACACTTGCGCAACCATGCATTGTTTATCTCTTTTGCCCCTGCAAATGACCCAAAGATTGCGGTTGTTGTTGTTGCTGAACATGGATCAAGTGGTTCTGGCACAGCCGCGCCGATAGCAGGCATTGTGATAGAAAAATACTTAAGTGATATATTAAAAATGAATCAACCAGGAAACAAATGATCCAAAACCAACACAATTTTCATAACAAACGCCATTATGTAGATTGGTGGCTATTAAGTCTCATTGTCTTATTAATGTGTTATGGACTATTGGTTTTATATTCTGCTGGTGGTTGGGTTTTGGTTAAGCAACAAATGATCAGAATGGCGCTTGGCATAGTTGCGATGTTGTTTTTAGCCCAATTAAAACCAGAAAAATTATCAGGGATTGCGCCTTGGCTATATATTATCACAGTGATGTTACTGATTGCAGTACTGATATTTGGATATGAATCCAAAGGTGCACAACGGTGGCTGAAAATTGGTATACGATTCCAACCATCAGAATTGGCTAAATTAACCATTCCATTGGTTCTTGCTTGGTTTTACCGATATAGGGTGTTGCCGCCAGATTTCAAATCAATTCTCATCAGTATTGTTATGTTACTGATGCCAGTTGTATTAATATACAAACAACCAGATCTGGGCACTTCAATCATGGTTGGAGTCAGTGGCATATTTGTGTTGTTTTTAGCTGGATTATCATGGAAATACATTGTTTCTGGCATAGCGACTGTAGCAACAGCCGCTCCGATACTTTGGCACTATTCTTTAAGTGCTTATCAAAAACGCAGAGTCATGACATTTTTAAACCCTGAAAATGATTCATTGGGTTCTAGCTGGAATATCATTCAATCTAAAATTGCCATTGGTTCTGGCGGATTATTTGGCAAAGGTTGGCAAAATGGCAGCCAAACACAATTAGACTTTTTACCCGAACATTCTACTGATTTTATCTTATCAGTATTGGCTGAAGAGTTTGGATTGATTGGTGTCGTTATTTTATTATTAATTTATCTGGCCATAATATTCAGAGGCCTATATATTGCATTTCAAGCCAAGGATACATTTAATCGTTTATTTGCTGGGGCACTAACCCTCACATTTTTTGTCTATGTATTTATCAATGCTGGTATGATAAGTGGTTTGTTACCAGTAGTTGGTGTACCATTGCCATTGGTCAGTTATGGTGGAACATCCATTCTGACAATAATGGCATCACTTGGCATGATAATGTCTGTTTACAACCATAGGAAATTATTAAAATCATGAAAAAATTATTATTGTTATTACCATTTATCAGTGTTCTATCATTTGCAAAAGTTAACCAAAAAACTGTTGATGAATTTATCATTAAGACTGCAAAAGATAATAATTTAAACGAACAATCTGTACGAGCAATCATCAATCAAGCACAACGCCAACAAAGTATCATCGATGCCATGAACCGTCCAGCAGAGAAGAAAAAACAATGGCACGAATACAGAAATATTTTCCTTAAACAAAAAAGAATTGATGCCGGTGTGGTATTTTGGAATGAACACAAAGCGATACTTGAAAAAGTCAGTAAAGATTCAGGTGTCCCAATCGAAATTATTGTAGCCATCATTGGTGTTGAAACCAATTATGGTGGTAACATGGGAAGTTATCGCGTTTTAGATGCTCTATATACTTTGGCATTTGATTACCCTAAAAGGTCCCCATTTTTTACCAAAGAGTTGGCCAAATTTTTGGTCTTGGCTGAAAAAGAAAATATCTCTGCATTAGAAACCAAAGGTTCATATGCTGGCGCCATGGGTTATGGACAATTTATGCCCAGTTCTTACTTGATGTATTCGCTTGATCATGACAAAGATGGCAGCCGTGATTTACTCAACAACATAGGTGATGCCATTGCCAGTGTAGCCAATTACTTTAAAGCCCATGGTTGGAAAAAAGATCAGCCTGTCGTTCATATGGGGCATACTGATACAAAGTTTACAAAGTTGAAAAAGCAATCTTTAAAGCCATCACTGACAGTTAAGCAACTCAACGACATGGGATATAAAACCAAACAAAAACTCAATGAAAATGACATGGTTAGCTTGACTCAACTACAACAAGAAAACAGCATGGAATACTGGTTTGGCATGCATAATTTTTATGTCATAACCCGTTACAACCACAGTGAAATGTATGCCATGGCTGTGTACCAATTATCATTAGAAATTTTGTCTAGTCATAAAAACAACGCAAAAAAATAACAAATTTATGATGTCTAAATCTTTAATACTATTATTCATTGCTGTACTTTTTTTGAATGCTTGTGCAGAAAAAAAACAGGTTAAACGAACCCCAATAACCAATGAAGGCAGATATGCCATTGAGCAGGATTTGGCACCCGATTCGCCAGATTTTGATGTCACTACCTTAGAACAATGGAACATTCAGTCAGAGCCCAAAAGCCGTTATGGCAACCACTCTCCCTATGTTGTATTTGGTAAAACCTATTATTTGGCTGACACCAAAAAAGACTTTGAACAAACCGGAACTGCTTCTTGGTATGGGAAAAAATTTCATGGACACACAACATCAAATATGGAAATCTTTGACATGTATAAGTTTACCGCTGCGCACAGAACCTTGCCACTGCCCAGTTATGTAGAAGTCACCAATCTCGAGAACAATAAAAAAGTCATCGTCAGGGTAAATGATCGAGGTCCGTTTAAGAGTAAACGGATCATAGATTTATCGTGGGCAGCTGCCAAAGCATTGGGTTACGATAAAAAAGGTTTGGCCAATGTTCACATTAAATTGCTTCACCCTTCTGATCAAAAAGATGAAACACCTCAAACCGCTAACACCCCACCAAAACAAGAGGGCATGAAGTTTCTACAAGTGGGCGCATTCTCACAACAAAAACATGCATTAAACATTGCCAGTGAACTCAGCAACATCACATTATTGCCTGTACACGTCACTACAACAATGGCCAGTTCGCCATTATTTCGTGTTCGTATCGGTCCATTAACTGAGGATTTGAATATTATAGATATTATTCAAAAAGTGCATAACCGTGGGTTTAACAACACAAAAATGATAGTGGATTGATTGCTAAAGTTACTGAATTCCAATAGACAATTAATCAAACAATGGCAGGTTGATAATAACCCTAGGTCTATTGAATTCACCACACATTCTACAGAACTTATTTCACATGTTGAAGACACAAAATCCATAACTATTTTTTATGGCTTTTTAGATCAAGAATGCAACCAAAACAGTCCAGCGCAATTTGTTTCAGGCTTATTGTCCTCACAAGGGGTCACTGGATTAAATGATTGTTATGGTTCTTTCATTGTCATTCATTACAATAAAAACGAACACAAATATACAATAGCCAACGATGCATTAGGTGATTTCGCGGTTCATTACATGACAGCCAATCAAACGCTTTCAATTTCTGATTTACCTCAAGCACTCATTAATCATGACAACACAATTAATCACCAACGCGTTTTGCATTTCTTTGCTTTAAGCAAACCACAAAACAACGGAAGTTTTTTTAAAAACATCAAACAACTCAATCCAGGCCATTGTCTAATTGTTACACCGAATGATCAAAATGTTAACCGCTATTATTTTCCAAAGCAGACAATCAACCCAAAGATTAAATGTACTAAAATCATATCTGAACAATTTAAATCTATCATGCAAACGGCCATCACTTTTCAATCCCAGGGGCAAAAAAATGTTGGCATCATGATGAGTGGTGGCATGGATTCAACATTTGTAGCGGCTAACTGTAAAAAAGCTGACAAACAAGTTAAAGCCTTTTCTTATGTTTTTCCAAACATGCCAAGTGCCAATGAATCCATCTGGCTTGATACCATGCGCAAACAAGGATATGATATGCATACATTTGCTGGCGAGTCTCATTGGCCATTAAAATCTCCCTGGTATGTGAGTTTAAACTCACCGATAAACAACCCGTATAGACATTTAAAATCGGTGATTTATCAGCAAGCACAAAACCAACAACTCAAAATTCTATTATCTGGCACATTTGCTGACCATCTGTATATCGGATATATTTATTGGTTGGTTGATCAAGTTAAAAACAAACCATTTACAGCGGTAAAATCCATTTATAAAACCTTAATAAAACATGGATTAATGACTGGATTGCGACAGATATCACCTGCAAAATTTTCTAGCAAAATTAAATATTCTGCAAAATGGTTGAGTAAAAGTGCAGCCAATGAATTAAGCGATATCACAAAAAAATACAGTAAGTTTTCTCATCCACATCCTCAACAATATGATTTAGTCTATGGCATATCTACAGCACAATCTAATTGGCTAGACAACGAACATGCCTTTAAACATAATATATTTGTGCGTCACCCATTTAGAGACCGAAGGGTAATTGAATTTTTAATGGACTTTCCTGCATGGGTGTTAGGCAATATAGATAATCGAAAACAATTTGTGCGGAATGCTGCTCAAGATATTTTACCAAAAAGCATAGTAAATCGAACACAAATTACTACTCTTGAACCCTTGTTTTTAAAAGGAATACTAGAAAAAGAGTTTGATAAGGTGCAACAGGTATTATCTGATAGCAGTTGCCAATGGCAAAATTATATTAACAAGAAAACCGTCAATGATATTATTGACAATCCCTCGCACAACCACAAAGACTCACATCTGGTTATCTTGTGGCAATGTCTGAATTATGAAATGTGGAGACACAGTATTGCTAATGTGTCTCCATAAATTCAATTATTAATCAAAGCTTTCTGTTAATAAACTTAAAGGTAAATTAGTTCGCCCCCATTGAGAATTATGGTTCTGATTGAAGATAAGAATTTGCATGTTTTCTAATACAGCTGATTGGTTTGATGATTGATAATTTATTTTTGCTGTACCTGCATTGACTCCAATCATTGGCACCATCGGACAATGTGGACAAAACACATCGAAATAGTCCATGTTCAGAGTCGTGTTATTATTATTACTGCCATTACCAATAACCCAATAAGGTTCACCGGTATTGTCATAAAGATAAGAAATATTGACTTGGGTGTTTCCTTGTGTTGCTATTGTTTTACCCCAGCCTGATTGGTCTGGATTATACCACAATCCAGTCCTTTGCTCAGCAGTATTTTCTTCACCAAAATTTAACACTTCCAATATTTCCGCACTAAACTCACCATAGATTGTACGGGTTTGTATCGCATGGTTTTCATCAATTAAACTGGTCCAGGTATTTCCTATGACATCAACTGTTTGTGCTGATGATTGAAATGGACCATTATAGGATAACTTGAGCAACTCATAGTTGGCTTGATCGTTTTGCATGTGGCCACTTCCTGTAATATACCAAATCGGAGCACGATTGGGTGATGCTGTGTATTGTATAAAAATCAGGCCATCATCTTTAAAATACATGTCGTTTCCATTTCCTGAACGACTAGGGTTGTACCACAAGCCATTGGTTGGAGTTATGTCATTGCTACTATTGGGGCCACAATTATTGACTACATTACACGAACCATTATTGCCCAGTATTGTACTCATAATCTCACTGTTTTCTTGGTTAAAACCAGAACTATAAACTCCTGCTTGCATCTCAATATTAAATTCTGAACCACACTCTGCATTTTGTGCCACACTAAAATCAACCACTGAATTCTGTTGGTCTGATACTTGCATGTTACCTAAATTAATGATGGGTGTTTCTAAATGAAATGCTGAAGTATTACTTCCTTCTTGCAATTGGTTGTTGGCATTGTACACACACACTGCTTGATTGGTGTTAATAACCGCATTACTATTACAAGAATAACTGGCGCCATCCGTGGCACCATCATTTTGGATGCCTACAGATGATGATGAAAAATTAACACCATCACCATCGTATTGATAAACCCATTGATTAACACTGGCATACAATATCGCTTCAAAATTAAAACTCTCAACTACATTCGCTGTTGAATACAAATCCACATCTTTATACATGAAAATATCACAAGCTAAGTTATTGCCCAAATCTGATTGCCTTGGACAGACACTAAAGTGCTGATGATACAGATGTGGCGTGAGTAAATCATCATGCAATGGTATTATTCTTGCTTCGGTTGTTGCTCCATTATTTCCATGATTAGGAATGCTGGGTAATGGACAATCATTGTCAAAATCATACCCAGAATCATCTATATTGGTAGAAATAAAACCATTAGTACTTAAACTAATATCACTAATGGAGTTTCCATAAAAATTAAATGGCTGACTTAAAGTGACTTTAGCTGAACCTTCATCTTCAGCAGGGTAAGGATCTGATGGGTTAGAATCAATTAAGGTCAGTTCTGTGCCTGAAGCAGAAATATCTATAAACTGGCGTTCGCAACTGCCCATAGTATTTCCATAGTTGTCTTGAGCTGTAATATGACCAGTACCTGAATTTGTACCTTTTGAAAAAACAGCATAAGCATTGTTCGCCGATGTCAAACCATTGTTTTGTAAAGCAACTGGAATACGCCATCTTTCGCCTGGGTCAACAAAAGCATCATTGTTGCCGCACATTTGTACAATGCTACCTGCATTTTGTATTTCAATACTCGGTGCTTCAATCACCACGGCTTTAGTGGCACTGCCCAAACATCCTTCACTGTCTTTAATATCAACAGTAACATTACTAACAAAAGCGTGTGAATAAACGGCAGAAATACTAGAATCTTTGCCATCAGTTTCACCATCAGCATTCACATCCCACACATATTCATATGGGGCTACCCCCCCATTTATTGAAACAGAAAAATCCTGTATTACCCCAATCTTATTATCATTATTATTGTGAGTGATATTAACAGTCATATTTTGACAACCACCCAACCCTTGTAATGTAGTAGATCCTGTATTAATAGGATCTAACCAATTTCTCAATCTAGTATTATTTGTACCACCACCAGTCCATGAAGCATATAGATGGCCATACCAATCTGATTCATCATTGCCACAAGCAGCAAAACCACCATGTAATTGTCCAACTAACAATTTATCGCTATTCCACAATCCTGCTCCTGATGAACCTCCTTCAGTAGTCCCAACATCCCAATCAGCAACTCTGATATGGGTTCGATTTCCAGCATTGGTTTGCCCATATGAAGTAATTGAAGTTGGATTATTTTCGATACTTATTCTCTTTGCCTGACCATCAGGATGATGAATACTAACCGCTGAACTTGGCGCACTTTCACTTCTGTCCCATCCAGTATAATTAACTTCATAGTTTGGGTTTGGTATATCGTCCAATTCAAGCAAGGCGAAATCACTTGTAGGAAAGCTTGCTCTATATGTAGAACCCGATTGAGTATCGTTAAATCCATCTATTGATATTGGTGTACCACTGGCTCCTGAACCCGGAGTACGGCATTGATTTGACTGGTAATTCCACCAAATGTTGATTGTGGCATCATTAGTACTATCGAATTTGCAATGGTTTGCGGTTAAAAACAAAGGTTTTCCATCATTACTGGTATTATTAATCATTTGGCCTGTACATTGAAACGTCCCATCTTCACGAGTAATCGTATACCTTGCAACAGAGTTTATTTGTTCTTGCCATGCATCACCTTCTTGACAAGCGATATCAACATTACAACTGCCACTTTTTGCTGCAAAATCATTATCTTGCCAAAATTTTTGCTGGTTATTTTTGGGTAATAAATCAACATCTTGCCAAATACTTCTAAAACCCCGATTGATGTTTTTTATTGAAAATGAAACATAATCTTTGTATTTATCAGAAACAGTTAATTCTAAAGTCACCTTATCACCGATTATTGGTCCAGGCCACAATTGCTTATGTGGCTTGTTTTTTTGATCATTAAAAGGGCCTTTTACCAATTCGCCAGACCAATCAAAGAATCGCAACTCAGCTGTGGGTGGCATATAATAGTCATATAAACCGAACCCCAATGATTTGGCATTTTCTGCATATACCTCAAATCTCCAAATCCATGAACCATCGTTTAATTGATCCCATTGTCCACCACTGGACTTGGTGCCCAAAATATAAACATCTTGAATTTCAGTTGTTACAGCAACCCTTAAAGGCCTGTCTTTATTTGTAAATTGTGCATCTTTTGCCAACTCATACTCAACATCCAATACTGGCAATTCTAGCATCACATCCAATTGGGATGTTTGTGCCTGACTTTGAAAACTAATAAGCAATAATAATATGACTAACTTCATTGAAATAACCTCTTTAACATATACATGAATATTTGTAATAAATATAGTTACAGCGTTTTTTAAAACCCTCTATTGTGGCCAATTAAAAATATTTTAGTTTTGTCAGTATAACTCAAGATATTCATCTTGTCTGTATTGGCTTAAAAAAACAAAACCAAATCGATTTATCATACGCTTTTATAACAAAATATTAACGAATATTTAACCTATTAAATTGTCATCATTATCAATATTATTGTTTTGTAAAATTAAGAAGTAATTTGTCAGTTGTAATGTCATCCCAAAAAAATTGTTTTTTTCTTTTTAATACAATTTTATTTCTAGCCACATGAGAACAAAATTCCATACTCACGTTAAGTAGCAAGATATAAATATCTGTCTCTTATACACATCTCCGAGCCCACGAGACAGGCAGAA
>OJDV01000329.1_pt1 | contig 17195 bp, 16 predicted proteins | sample 1592911 | NCBI WGS metagenome assembly OJDV01 (sample SAMN05416860, study PRJEB24817) | seawater metagenome | isolation source: Sea water | place: Canada:Atlantic | collected 2013-11 | reverse complement strand
CTACACAGAGTAGATCGTCGGCAGCGTCAGATGTGTATAAGAGACAGGTTATGGATAAAGTAAAAGTAAAGCAGACCATTCTAGATGAGATTTTAAAAACTGAAGCATCTATAGCAAGCTATAGAGAGCTTACGAAGCCAATTGCACCAAATGATGCTATTGGTCGTGTAAGTAGAATGGATGCAATTAATAATAAAACCATAAATGAAGCTTCTCTGCGTCAAGCTGAAAGTAAACTTAGCACATTAAAAATCGTTCTATCAAATATTAATGATGATGATTTTGGGGTTTGCTTAAAATGTAAACAAGCCATTCCCTTAGGTAGAATACTTATTAGACCAGAAAGCTTATTTTGTGTCCAGTGCGCGAGATAAATATTCGTATAAATTTCAATTTCCTATTTTTACAAAAAAATTTCAATTCTATGAAACTTATTATTACTTCGTTTGTTTTACTTTTTACATTTTATTTTTCTTTTTCTCAGAGCTACTCTGGAGCCGAAAGTGTAGAATATGATCCTATTAATGATAGATGGTTAGTCTCTAATGGTAGCAGAATAATTAGTGATGATGGTCAAGGTAATCTTAGTTTTTTTGGAACAGGAGGTGCAAATGCAGGACTCGAAGTTATGGGAAATACAGTTTTTGGAGTTCAAGGATCCAATATTGTAGGTTATGATTTAACCACAGAATTGCAAGTCACAATAGCAACAGTTTCTGGTGCTTCTTTTTTAAATGGAATGACAAGTGATGGTGCAAACACTATTTATGTAACAGATTTTAGCCAAGATAAAATTCATAAAATAGATTTTTCAAATTTTGCAAGTCCAGTTGTGACTCAAATTGTTGCTAATACACAAAACACTCCAAATGGCATTTTATTTGATGGTGATAATAATCGTTTGATCTATACATCTTGGAATAACAATGCGCAAATTAAACAAGTTGATTTATTGAACAATCAAGTATCAACAATCATAACGACTTCGCTTGGTAGTATTGACGGAATTGATGATGATGCTCAAGGTAATTTTTATGTATCTTCTTGGTCACCAGATAGAATAACAAAGTACGATTCTAATTTCGCAAACCCTGAAACTGTAACCACACCTTCATTAAGCAATCCCGCAGATATTGGTATTAATCAAGCCACAGGGATTATGGGAATTCCAATGGGAAATTCAGTAATTTTTGTTGATTTAGGCGTGTTGTCTGTAGAAGAATTTAATGCAAATGAATTTAATTTTTCAGTATCTCCAAACCCAATAGATGCTACTAGTAAAATAAACGTATTTAATTTAAACTCTGAATTTATTAAAATTGAACTAATGGATGTCTCTGGTAGAGTAGTACAAACTAGTACTAATCAACTTGATTTAGGAAATAGCTCTATTTCTCTTAAAAACATAAACCAAGCTTCAGGAATTTATTTTATACGTGCTTCAAATAAATCAGGTGTAACTACCAAGAAAGTTATTATTAAATAGAATTCTAGAATACGAGATTAAAAAGGCATAAATTTTGTGATAAAGAATTAGTCAACCAATACAATTACTAATGAAATATCTAATATGTTTTGCACTTTTAATAAGTTCCCTTCTAAATGCTCAAGATGTCGTTGGAACATACGAACTACATTCTAAGTCAACAGACCCTAAGAATTTTGAGCTAAAGCGAACACTTACACTAAACGCTGATGGTACTTTCGAGTATTATAACTATCGATGGGTTAAAAGTGGAATTCCTCCAGAAACCCACACCTATGGAAAAGGGACTTGGACTCAAAATAAAAAGGTGATTTCTTTTTCTTCGGAAGCTTCAGATTTAGATGATAAATTCACCTTAGATTTTAGTGGAACCAAAGCTAGATTTATAAGCAAGTCTCCTAGAGATAAGTCAGACCGAATAATTAAAACGGCTCTTAGTTTTTACCAATCAGAAATTTCTTGGATAACAGGAATGAAGCTTTTAAAAGAATAATTAGCATTAGTAAAATAGAAAAGGACGGCTAATGCTGTACTTTTCTGTTTTATAAATTATTGTAATCCCTTTTATTTTAAACTTGATGCGATTTTTTTAACATACTCTGTCGCAGCAGTACTTGCGCTCTGAGGATTATCTAATTGAGAAGTTACAACAGCTACTAATTGGTTTTCACCAGTTTCTTTAAGATTATAAACAGTTGTTTCTAAAGTATACAATTTAGAGGTACTAGTTGTAGTTGTTTCTGCGACATAATTTCCTCTCGAGTGATAAGAAATAGGATTGTAATAATAGCCATAGAAACCACCATAATATCTTGGGTAATAACCGTAATAATTACCTCCTGCATAATAGCCTCCATCGGTTTGTACTCTTGTTTCTTCTTGGTAGTCTTTCATAACCGTAAGAACAACACCATCAAACCCTTCAGCTTTCAGAATTTCTTTTAATTTTTGCTCACTACCTTCAGATTTTGGGTCGTTAGGCTTCATGTCTCCAAATTTAGAAAAACTTGCTGTTGCCTTATATCCTTTTGCTTCCATTTGGGTTACAATTTCATTTTCGAAGGCAATTCTTGCTTGCTTATTATCGGTTCTTGCAACTACTAAAAAATTGTTATTTTTGACGTTTGAAACGTTGTCGCTTTTCCATGAGTCTAAGACTTTTACGCTAGAACAATTTTGGAGTGAAATACTAAAGATGAGGCAGGTTAAAATTACAGTTATTTTTTTCATTTTGAATAGATTAGAGTTTTTGTAAAAATACTGTTTTTACGCTAACAAAGAATTCAATTAACCTCTAAATAAAAAGAAATCATCTTTCATGCCTTCTATTTGTGAGTCTTCATTTGTAATAATATAATCGATAGCTTGGGTTGTAAATTCATCGCCTTTTGAGGTTAAAGACACAATTTTATTATCGATTTCAATCATATTATTTTTTAAAGCTAAATCTAAAACAGTTTTAGATCTGACCTTTTGCCAATTGATATGTTCATTTAAATGATTTACATGTCGTTCAGTTTCGTCATCATGGTTTTTTAGATGTAGCAGAAACGTAAGTAATGACACTTCTGTACGTTGTTGTTTTTCTCTATAAATGACTGCAATAATACCTTTACTAGGTGCAAATAAATACACCATTAAAAATAATACGCCAAGCATCGTTGTTATGGATCCAGCAATAGAAGCATCTAACCAATGCGCAAACCAATACCCAGAAATAGCACTCATAACACCAAAAATAATGGACAAGATGAGCATCTTCTTTAAATCTGTTGTTAATAAATATGCTGAAGCAGCAGGAGCAATCATTAATGCAACTACTAAAATGGCACCTACGGCATCAAAGGCTCCAACTGTAGTTATTGAGGATACTGTCATTAATCCATAATGAATAACTACTGGCGAGAATCCAAGTGATGCTGCAAGACCTTTATCAAAAGTGCTTAGTTTTAATTCTTTGAAGAATGCAAGTAAAAGTGCGATTGTAATCAAGAGAATACTTCCTATAATCCATAGTGATTTCGGACCAACATCAATACCAGATATAAGTAAACGATCAAAAGGCGCAAATGCTAATTCTCCAAGTAAAACAGCATCAATATCTAAATGGATATCATTTGCATTTTTAGCAATCAAAATGACACCAACACTAAACAGGACTGGAAATACCAAACCTATAGCAGTGTCTTCTTTTACCAATCCTGTTTTTTGAATGTATTCTACTAAAACAACCGTAATAACTCCAGTAAAAGCAGCAAGTAGAATAAGTAAAGGTGAGTTTAAATCTTGCGTAATAAAAAACCCAACAACAATTCCTGGCAATATAGAATGACTAATAGCATCACTAATCATTGCCATTTTCCTGAGCACTAAAAATGTACCTGGAATTGCACAAGCTATAGCAACCAGACTTGCTATGATTTGTATTTCTATTTGTGCGCTACTCATCTTGCTTGGTCAATTGATTATATAAATTCAAAGCAGATTCAAAACCTTCATTAGTTAAACTCCAAGTTGATCCTTGAAGTGTAACATAGTTTTTCTCAACTAGTTTTTTTAAAGTTCCTTTAGTGTATCCATGAAAATTATTTAAGATTTTAATTTCGTGTGGATGAGAAATATTATCGTGAGTTTCAGCAATATTATACATAAAGGCTAAGGTTTTATGCAATTCTAGATCACGTCTATTTTTTATAAAACGAATTTGTTTAAAAAGTAATCCACGACTTGGAGAAAAAATAAATGAAATCAGCACAAAAACCGCAGCTACTAAAACAATTACAGGTCCTGTAGATAGATTGTTTTGACTAGCACTAATTGCTGTTCCAACAACACCAGAGAAGGCTCCGAATAATGCTGCAAGAAATACCATCTTGGCAAGACTATTTGTCCATTGTCGAGCGGCAGCTGCAGGAGCTAATAACATAGCACTCATTAATACAACTCCAACGGTTTGCAGACCTAAAACAATTGCTAAAACAATAAAACTTGTAATTAGAATATCTATTGCTTTGGTGTTGAAACCCAGTGTTTTTGCATATTCTTTATCAAATAACAGAATTTTGAATTCTTTCCAAAATAGCAGTAGTACAAAGAGGCAAATTCCAGTAACAATTGCCATCATCCAAACATCACTTTCAACAAGAGTTGCAGCTTGTCCAAATAAGTATTTATCAAGTCCTGCTTGATTAGCATTAGGTTGTTTTTGTATGAATGTTAGCAAAAGCATTCCAAAACCAAAAAATAAAGATAAAATTAGTCCTAAAGCAGTATCAGATTTGAGATGTGTTTTAGTAATAATACCTCTAATCCAAAAGGTGCCAATCAAACCACTCACTAATGCACCAAGTAATAAAGTATTGCTGTCTTTTGCTCCAGTTATAAGAAATGAAATCGCAATTCCTGGTAAAGCAGCATGAGAAATAGCATCTCCTAAAAGGCTTTGTTTTCTAAGTACAGCAAAGCTTCCTAACATTCCAGTTACAGCTCCTAAAATAGCTGTTCCTAGTGTGATGGTTCGCAAAGTGTAGTCAGTAAAGACTAAATAAAAATACTCTTGGATATCCATTATTCCTGAATACTTACTTTATAATTAATACCATAGGTCTTGGTTAAATTATCATCATTGAAGATGTCTTTAACTGGACCAGTTGCTATTTTTTTAACGTTCAAAAAGGTAACCCAATCAAAATATTCGGGAACCGTTTGTAAATCGTGATGCACAACGATAACTGTTTTGCCTGCTTTTCGTAATTCCTTTAAAATATTGATAATTGCTATTTCTGTTGTTGCATCTACACCTTGAAACGGTTCATCCATAAAATAGATAGAAGCATCTTGAACTAACGCTCTAGCCAAAAATATACGTTGTTGTTGTCCTCCAGATAATTGGCTAATTTGTCGATTTTTAAAAGGAAGCATTCCCACTTTTTCTAGGGCTTCTAAAGCGGCTTTCTTTTCTTTTTGTCTTGGACGTTTTATCCATCCTAAACTTCCGTAAGTTCCCATCATAACGACATCAAGAGCTGTTGTTGGAAAGTCCCAATCTACACTTCCTTTTTGTGGAACATAGGCAACTAATGAACGTTGTTCTTTATAAGATTTACCGTAAATCGTTACACTACCTGCAATGGGTTTTAAAATGCCTAAAATAGATTTGATAAGCGTTGATTTTCCTGCACCATTTGGACCAACAATAGCCATAAGTACACCTTCTGGAATTTCTAAATCAATATCCCAAAGAACTGGCTTATAGTTGTAAGCGACTGTTAAATCATCTATTTGAACTGCTATATTATTTCCCATTATTTTAATGCATTAACAATTGTATTTACGTTGTATTCAAACATACCAATATACGTTCCTTCAACAGTTCCAGCATTTCCTAAAGCATCAGAATATAAAGTTCCACCAATGACTACTTCATGACCTTTGGATTTAACTGCAGCTTGTAAGGCCTCAATAGTTCGTTTTGGAACTGAGCTCTCTACAAAAATAGCTTTGATGTTTTTTTCAATAATAAATGCAGATAATTTCTGAACATCTTGCACACCTGCTTCGGTCGCTGTAGATAAACCTTGTAGTCCAACGACCTCAAAACCATAAGCTTTTCCGAAATAATTAAAAGCATCATGAGCTGTAACTAAAACTCTTTTTTCTTTGGGTAGTGTTTCTATTATATTTTTAATTTTTGACTGAAGCACGTTTAATTTATTGATATATAAGACCTTATTAGTCTCATAATACTCCGCGTTTTCTGGATTTTTATCCGAAAGTACTTGAGTAACCTTATTTGCAAACTGCATAAAGTAATCTATATTGAACCACACGTGTGGATCGTAATTAGATGCAAAATAATCTGAACCAATCAAGGTGTTTTTATCTAATTCTTCACCTAAAGCAATAGGTGTTTTCGTTTGGCTTCCCATTTTTTCAAAAACCTCAACAAGTTTACCTTCAAGATGTAAACCGTTATAGAATATAACGTCTGCATTAACTAATTTTGAGACATCTCCTTCACTGGCTTTATAAAGATGAGGATCGACACCACTTCCCATAAGACCTTCAAGGTTTATGTTGTCACCACCAATATTTTTAACTAAATCGGTAATCATGGATGTTGTTGCAACTACGTTTAGTTTTCCATTAGATGGTTTCTCAGTTTTGCAACTAAAAACAGTAGCAATCATAACTATTAATAATAGGTTCTTTATAGTATTCATTTTCATTTTTTATTTAGTTGGTAATTTAAAACTTAAGCCAGCACTTAGTAATATATCTTGACCCTCTGTAATTCCTGAGCCAACTGTTGCATCTAGTTGAACATTATTGGATAACAAGTAAGTTAATCCAGAATTCCAAAGATGATTAGCTTTATTGTCTTCTGGGAAATCACCATATAATTCAATATAAGCACCTATTTTGTTTGTAACACTGTAACCATATGATAATGTGTATATATAAGCTGCTTCAGGTGAACCATCAATCCATTGGGCACCAATATTATAACCGATACTTGATTTTTCACTCAGTGTATGCGCAAAAGCAAATCTAAAATCAACACCAGTTGTTTCAGGCCTGTAATCTTGACTTGCTGTAAATGGCAAATACAAATGACCTAGAAATCCTATTTCTGGCATCCAACCTTTTTCGTCGCTAATAGAAATTTTAGTTCCAAATAATAAAGGGTTGAACCCACTAGTAACATCGTCTAATTTGTTTCCGTTTATAGTAGTTCGACCTTCAACGAAATCCCAACCAATTCGAAGTTCTAAATTATTAAGCAATCCTAAACGGACTAAAGTTGTATTGTAAGTGAAACTTTCAGATTTGATATTATTGTCTTCAAAACTTTCATAAAAACCTCCAGTTTCTACTTGAATAAAACCAGGAGCTATTGTCGTTGGGGACTCTGTGGCATCTGGTCTATCAGTAATAAGAGGTTCCGAAGTTACTCCTGAAACTGTATCATCCTGAGCGAATAAACTTCCAGAACAACAAATAACCGTTAAAAAACGTTGTAGGAAAGTGTTTTTAATTTTCATCGACATAAATAATTTTGGTAAAATTTTCATTCAACACAATGGTGTTAGAACCAATTGATATTTGGGTCATTTTATTACCACTAAATTGTTTTGAAACGCTTAGAGTATTTCTGTATTTAATTCCATTTTGAGCACAAAAGTCAAAGAATTCTTTATCATCACTCATTAATCTGGCAATGGTATACGTTTTTCCTTCTTCTGCTGCAGCAAGCGAAATAGAAGTGTCTATTGTGGTTATTTCTCCTTTTGCATTTGGGATAGGATCTCCATGAGGATCGAATTTTGGATGCCCTAGATATTCACTAATTTTTTCTGCAAGTAAATCTGAAGTTTGATGTTCTAGTAATTCGGCTTCGCGATGAATATCATGAAGTGATAAATCAAACATTTTGAATAACAATGCTTCCCAAAGGCGATGTTTTCTCACTACATTAAGCGCCATTTTCTTGCCTTTTTCTGTGAGTTGAAGCGCTTGGTATTTTTCGTAATGCAATAAATCTTTAGCTGCTAATTTTTTAGCCATATCTGTAGCTGCTGGATTAGAAATACCAAGCTGTTTAGCTATGTTACCAGGTTTTGTGTCCTTGATATCATGCTTGTCGTTATTGTAAATAGCTTTTACAAAATTCTCAATTGCTACAGACATTGTTTTGAGTGCTTTAATTAATTTTTAAGCTTACTTAAATATTTTACAAATGTAACTAAAAAATTTAAGTTAGGTCAGCTTTCGTATAATTAGTAATTTCACATTTTAATTTTTAATTGACATACATATGTATCGATTCTATTCATTATTCTTATTCGTTTTTACTTTTCAAATTGTTACAGCTCAGGCTGAAAAAATTCCATTTCAATCCTTAGATGTATTTGAATTAGAATGGGCTTCAGACCCTCAAATTTCTCCAGATGGTTCACAAATAGTATATAGAAGGAATGGTTTCGATATTATGAATGACAATTCACAAGGAAATCTTTGGATAATCAATTCGGATGGATCTTCAAATCGAAAACTAACCTCAAGGGAAGTGAACGAGTATCAAGCCAAATGGTCACCAAGTGGAGATCGCATTGCTTTTATAAGTTCTACAAATGAAGGGTCAGAATTGTATATGTATTGGACTAAAACTGGACAAATTGCAAAATTATCTCAGTTAGAAAAGTCACCTGGTAATTTAACGTGGTCGCCAAATGGAAAAGATCTTGCCTTCACGATGTTTATTTCAGAAAAACCTCCTGTAGTTGCCAAAATGCCTTCTAAACCGAAAGATGCTAAATGGGCAAAACCAGCAAGAATAACCGATCGTTTAAAACATGAAAGAGATGGAGGAGGCTATATGGAACCAGGTTTTACACATATTTTCATGATGCCTTCTGAAGGTGGTTCTCCTCATCAAATTACTACAGATGATTACGATCATAATAGTAGTTTGTCTTTTTCTCCAGATGGGGAAACTATTTATTTTGGTGCAAATAGAGTAGAAGATTGGGAATATAGGTTTAGAAATAGCGAAATTTATAGTGTTAATATAGCTACTAAATACATAACGACCTTAACTTCTCAAGATGGTCCAGACTATTCTCCTAAAGTATCTCCTGATGGGAAAACTATTGCATTTTTAGGCTATTTAGATAAAGTACAGACATACCAAAACAGGGTTTTACATCTAATGAATATTGATGGAAGTAATCGTAGAATTATCTCTTCTGATTTAGATAGAAGTGTTTCAGGAATATCTTGGGATGATTCTGGAAAAGGTCTGTATTTTACTTATGATGACAAAGGAAATACAAAAGTTGCTCACATTAATTTACGCGGAACTATTGTTAAGATAGCTGACAATTTAGGAGGCACAACAATTGGTCGTCCTTATGGTGGAGGTTCATATTCGGTGTCTTCAAAAGGTATTCTTGTTTATACGCATACACGTCCAGATTACCCTTCAGATTTGGCAGTGTTAAAGCCAAAACAAAAACAACCAAAATTGATAACTGATTTGAATTCTGATGTATTAGATTATAGAACATTGGGTAAAGTAGAAGAGGTGTGGTATACATCAACTTTTGATGGAAGAGAAATTCAAGGTTGGATTGTAAAACCGCCTTTTTACGATGCATCTAAACCCTATCCATTATTGGTTGAAAATCACGGTGGACCAATCTCTAATTATGGCGACCGTTTTTCGCCTGAAATACAATTATACGCAGCAGATGGTTATGTGGTGTTTTATCCAAATCCAAGGGGAAGCACAAGTTATGGCGAAGAGTTTGCTAATCTGTTATACAATAATTATCCAGGACAAGATTATAATGATGTTATGGATGGTGTTGATTATCTGGTAAAAAAAGGAATTGTGGATAATGATAAGCTGTATGTCACAGGAGGAAGTGCAGGAGGAATAATGACGGCATGGATTGTTGGAAAAAACAATCGTTTTAAGGCTGCAGTTGTACATAAACCAGTAATTAATTGGATAAGTAAAACATTAGTAGCAGATAATTATTTTGGATATGCTAATTCTCGATATCCAGGTCAACCATGGGAAAACTTTGAAACCTACTGGAAGTTCTCTCCACTCTCTTTAGTTGGTAATGTAGAAACACCAACCATGGTCATTGTTGGCATGAAAGATTTGAGAACTCCAACTAGTGAAGCAAAGCAATTTTATCACGCTTTAAAACTTAGAAAAATAGAAACTGTGTTAGTAGAGTTACCCGATGCTTCTCACGGCATTTATAAAAAACCAAGTAACTTAATTAGTAAAGTTGCTCATACTTTAGCCTGGTTAAAAAAGTATAATGAGTAGTAGTCGGTAAGAATTAATTTTTTAATGACAACCACAGCCATCGTCACTACCACAAGATTTTGCAGATACTTTTTTCGGTTTCCAAACAAATTTACGAACCAGAAAAACTAAGGCTAAACCTAAAGTAGAAAAGACAAGTATGTTTTGAATAATAGTGTTCATTTTGTTTTAGTCGTTTAATAAAGATAAACCTTTATTTTAATACCTGAAAAGCAATTAATGCAACTACGTATGCAAATGCAGTCATAATTGTGAGTTGTAACATAGGCCATTTCCAGCTATTGGTTTCACGTTTTACAATTGCTAAAGTACTCATACATTGCATTGCAAAGGCATAAAAGAGTAGGAGTGAAATTCCGCTAGCAAAATTAAATAATGGTCCACCTGTAATTGGATTGATTTCACCAGCCATTCTATTTTTAATAGTCTCCTCTTCATCATTTCCAACACTATATATTGTAGCTAAAGTTCCAACAAAAACTTCACGAGCAGCAAACGAACTTACAAGCGCAATACCAATTTTCCAATCATAACCTAAAGGTCTAATTGCAGGTTCAATAGCATGACCAGCAATACCAATAAAAGAATGTTCTAATTTATGAGATGCTATTTTTTGCTGTAATTCAACGTCTGATATATTTTGAGAAGCAAATTCAGTAGTTACAATATCTTCCGCGTTATTAAATTCATCACCTGGACCATAAGACGCTAAAAACCATAATACAATAGAAATCGCTAGAATTATTTTACCAGCTCCAAATACAAATGATTTTGTTTTTTCAATAACAGTTAGAGCAACATTTTTGAATAGTGGTAATTTGTAATTTGGCATCTCAACCACAAAAAATGTTTTACTCTTTATCTTAAGTATTTTGTTTAATAGCCAAGCCGAAAATATTGCTGCACCAAATCCAATCAAATATAAAAGCATTAGTGTCAGTGCCTGATAACTCAATCCTATAAATCTACCTTCAGGAATAACTAAAGAAATTATAATAAGGTATACTGGAAGTCTTGCAGAACAAGTAGTAAAAGGTGTTACTAGAATAGTAATTAAGCGCTCTTTCCAGCTTTCAATATTTCGAGTTGCCATAATAGCTGGAATTGCGCAAGCAGTACCTGAGATTAATGGAACAATACTTTTTCCGCTTAATCCAAAACGCCTCATGATACGATCCATCAAGAACACCACACGACTCATGTAACCACTTTCTTCTAAAACGGCAATAAATAAAAATAGGAATGCAATCTGAGGAATAAAAATCACAATGCCTCCAAGACCAGGAATAATGCCTTCCGCTATAAGGTTTGTAAATGCACCTTGAGGCAAACTGTTTTTTGTCCATTCGCTTAAGGACGCAAAAATAGTATCTATAAAGTCCATTGGAACACTAGACCAATCATAAATTGCTTGAAAAATAGTTAGTAAAATGACAAAAAAGATTAAATATCCCCAAACTTTATGAGTCAGTACTCTGTCTAGTTTTATTCGTAAATCCTTAGCAGATTTAAGATCTATTGTTTGACCTTTTTTAAGCGTATTATTTATAAACTGATAACGTTTAATTGTCTCTTTTTGCTGTAGTCGTTTTAAATCTGCTTTGCCTTTAGTTTTAAAATTATTTAAGGCATCAATTTCATTTCTATCGGTTTTACCAAAGTTAACATCTTGAGTAATGACTAGCCAAAGCTTATATAATAATTGATTTGGAAATGTTTTTCGAAGACTATCAAAATAGTTAGGATCAATTTCAGATGCATCAACACAGGGTTTGGTAGAAAGTTCTTTAAAATTAAGAATGTACTCTTTAAGTTGATCTATACCTTTATTTTTTCGCGTACTAATAAGTGCAATCTTCGTATTCAATTCTTTTTCTAAAAAAGGAATATCTAACTGAATGCCTTTATATTTCATTCGATCAGACATGTTGATTGCTAAAATTGTAGGAATCTCTAAATCTTTTATTTGAGTATAAAGAAGTAAATTCCGTTTTAGATTTTCAACATCACTCACTACAACAGCAACATCTGGAAAGTCTTTATCATTTTTGTTAAGTAGCAATTCTATAACAACGCTTTCGTCTAATGAAGAAGCATTTAAGCTGTAAGTTCCAGGAAGGTCAATGATATGCGCTTTAACACCTCTTGGTAACTTGCAAATGCCTTCTTTTTTTTCAACTGTTATTCCAGGATAATTACCAACTTTTTGATTCATACCAGTTAAGGCATTAAAAACAGAAGTTTTCCCAGTATTTGGATTACCAATAAGCGCAACATTGATTTGTTTAGGCATTGGTAATGTCGATTAAAATGTGAATGGCAGTTTCTTTTCGTATTGCTAAGTGAGTTCCGTTTATGTTTAAGTACATTGGATCTGCAAACGGAGCTACTTGAACAAGCTCCACTAAATTACCAGGTAAACATCCCATTTCTAATAGTTTAAGTGGAATGTGAATTGAAGAAACATCAGTAATGATGCCTTGTTGTCCTCGTTTTATATCTGCTAATGTTGCTTGCAAGCTTATTTAGATTGATTTTAAAGAAGCAAAAATAAGTCAAAAAATTAATGTAAAGAAATTGTAGTGTTAAAACTATTGATATTCCTTTTTCAGTCGTTTAATATCCTGAAGTAAAGAGTCAACAGATGTTGGACTAATTCCGTTGTAAATGCCTCTAATTTGTTTATCCTTATCAATGAGAGCAAAGTTTTCAGTATGAACCATTCCGTAGTCTTCAGAATCATCATGTTTGACAACTAAATATGATTTTCTGGCCAAGTCATAAATTTGTTTACGATCACCTGTAACCAAATTCCATTTCGTGTCATTTACTCCTTTTTCAATAGCATAATGTTTTAATTGTTCAACAGAATCTATTTCTGGAGTAACCGAATGCGATAGGAGCATGACATCATCATCATCTATAATGTCTTCTTGTATGCGATGCATTTGATCAGTCATAATAGGGCAAATGGTTTGGCATGTTGTAAAAAAGAAATCAGCTACATATATTTTACCTTCGTAACTATCTTGCGTAATCGTTTCTCCATTCTGATTAATGAGTTTGAAATCTGCTATAGTATGGTATTTCTTTTTATGCTGAATTGTACTATCTACAAGAGATGCATCTATTCTGTTTGGTTGGTAAATTGGTAATGGTTTTTCGTTATCTAAGGCAGAATACATAAGAGAAATAATAACACCTGAGACTATCGCTAATACTAAAAAAAAGAACTTGAGTTGTTTTATATATCGCCACATAAACTGAAAATTAAAGCTTTATCTATTGTAGAGTTGTAAGTTTTGAGTGCAAAAATACGACACAATAGCAACAAAATGCCTACTTTTAACACGCTATATTGCTAAAAGAAAGAAAAATTATATTCCCATGAGAATACCATTACTTACACTGTTTTGTTTGTTATCTTTTAATTTGTTTTCTCAAGATTTCAATGAAACTTTAGAAGACGTTAGAATTGCCGAAGCTAAATCTGCTTTAAGCCAAATTATGCATCGTGCCAATTTGAATACAGGTAATTATGATTTAAAATACCACAGATTAGAATTGGATTTAGATCCATCAGTTGCTTTTCTTTCAGGAGATATTACTACTTATTTTGAAGCTAAAGACAATATGAGTGACATTACTTTTGATTTGTCTAGTAATATGATAGTCTCTCAGGTAGAACAAAGAGGAACTAGTTTAACATTTACACAAAACTCTGATGATGAATTGGTCGTTACATTACCAGTCATTCAGAATATTGGAGTTTTAGACTCTTTAACGATTAGTTATTCTGGAAACCCAATTAGTTCTGGTCTTGGTTCTTTTGTGCAGCAAACACATAATGGAGATCCAACTATCTGGACTTTATCGGAACCATATGGAGCAAAAGCTTGGTGGCCTTGTAAACAAGATTTGATAGATAAAATTGATTCTATAGATGTAATTATAACATCACCACATTTTAATCCGACGGATGAAGAATATATTGCTGTTTCAAACGGATTAGAACAAAGTCAGATTATAAATGGAGATGATAAAACAACACACTTTAGGCATCGTCATCCAATTCCTGCTTATTTAATTGCAATTTCAGTAACAAATTACGAAGTCTATTCACATATGGTTTCTAATAATGGAAACCCATTTGAGATTGTAAACTATGTATATCCTGAAAGTTTAGCAAATGCTCAAGCTAGCACTCCTGTTACAGTTGATATTATGGATTTATTTATAAATCTGTTTGAAGCTTATCCATATGAAGATGAAAAATATGGTCATGCACAATTCGGTTTTGGAGGAGGAATGGAACATACTACTGTTTCATTTATGGGAGGCTATAGTAGAAATTTAATAGCTCATGAATTGGCTCACCAATGGTTTGGTAACAAAATCACCTGTGGAAGCTGGAAAGATATTTGGCTAAATGAAGGGTTTGCAACCTATTTATCTGGTCTAGTTTATGAGAATTTAGATGGTAATAATGTCTTTACTATCTGGAAACAACAGCGCATTAATTCAATTACTTCGCAAACCGGAGGAGCAGTTTATTTGAGTGATATTGACACCACTAGTGTTAACCGAATTTTTAGTTCAAGACTCAGTTATAATAAAGGTTCTATGGTATTGCATATGCTTCGGAAAAAATTAGGCGACACCAATTTCTTTCAAGCTTTACAAGATTATCTAAGTACTCCTGAACATGCTTATGATTATGCGAAAACTGAAGATTTCATTTCTATTGTTGAAACATCTTCAGGAGAAGATTTAACCGAATTTTTTAGTGATTGGTTATACAATCAAGGTTATCCAAGCTATACAGTTAATTGGAGTCAGCCTTCTGCTAGTGAAATTTCAATTGAGCTTTCACAAACACAAAGTCATCCATCAGTATCATTTTTTGAAGCTCCAGTTCCAATAAGATTGATAGGAACATTAGGCGAAGAATTGGATATTGTATTAGATCACACTTCAAATACGGAACAGTTTTCTGAAACTGTAGGTTTTCAGGTACAAGATGTGATTTTCAATCCGGAAGCCGATATTATTTCAGCTAATAATCAAGTGCTTAGTATAGATGCATTTGAAATTGAAAGTGAACTTAAAGTATTTCCTAATCCATCTTCAGCAATTATAAACATTCAAAAACCAGCAACATTAGAAGTTGATTCTATAACAATTTATAATGCAATTGGTCAATTGTTATATAGCTCAGAATGGACGGAAAAGATTGATGTATCACCTTTTTCAGGAGGATTACTTTTTATTCAATTTGAAACTAATAAAGGTGTAATTAATAAACGCTTATTAAAAAATTAGGCTTAACTCTAAATATAGTTTTCTAAATGCTCCCAAAACACTACTTTTGTGTCTTGTAAAATTTTGACTAGAGATACATGGAGTTTGTAATACGGATATCACAATTTTTATTAAGCCTTTCTCTTCTAATCGTACTTCACGAATTAGGACACTTTATACCTGCAAAACTATTTAAAACCAAAGTAGAGAAGTTCTACTTATTTTTCGATATTAAATTTTCTTTGTTTAAGAAAAAGATTGGAGATACTGTTTATGGTATTGGGTGGTTACCTCTAGGAGGTTATGTTAAGATAGCAGGAATGATTGATGAGAGCATGGACAAAGACCAAATGGCACTGCCTCCTCAACCATGGGAATTTCGTTCTAAGCCAGCTTGGCAACGTTTAATAATTATGCTTGGAGGTGTAACGGTTAACTTTATTTTGGCTTATATAATTTATGTGTTTCTTGCGTTTACTTATGGAGATAAAACAACCAAAATTGAAAGTTTAGAAGATGGATATTGGGTAGAAAATGAATTTCTTCAAGGTTTAGGCTTTAAAACAGGAGATAAAATATTAGCCGTTAACGACATCAAAGTTATAAATGATTATGATGTGCGTTCAAACATTATTGGAGCTGAAAATATAACTATTAAAAGAAATGGTCAAGAAAAAATAATTGATTTACCAGAAGATTTTCTTGGGCAGTTTACGTCGGCAAAAAGTAAAGACCTCTTCGAGAGAAGAGTTCCTTTTATGATCGGAGCTATTGCAGATTCTTCCTTAAATAAAAATGCAGATATCAAACCTGGAGATATTGTTACTTCAATTGATGGGAAACCATTAAAGTATTTTGATCAATTAGATTCAATAATATCTAATTATAAAAATCAAACAGTATCAGTAGGTATTCTTAGAGGAGATGAAAAATTAAACCAACAATTAAAGGTAAATGGAAATGGAGAATTTGGTATGTATAGAACGTTTGATAATGATCGTTTTGCAGAATTAGGATATTATGATATTGCAATACAGACTTATACATTTGGCGAAAGTTTTGGAGCAGGTGGAGCAGATTTTGTCGATACACTAAATAAATATGGAGCACAACTAAAAGCTATTTTTAATCCGAGTACTGGTGCTTATAAAGGTGTTGGAGGATTTAAAGCGATATACAGCATTTTTCCAAGTGTGTGGAGTTGGCAGGCGTTTTGGATTCTTACTGCATTTCTTTCAATTATGTTAGGTGTCCTTAATTTGTTGCCAATACCAGCATTAGATGGTGGTCATGTAATGTTTTTATTATATGAAATGATTTCAGGCAGAGCACCAAGTGAGAAATTTTTAGAACGTGCTCAATTAGTAGGATTTATTATATTAATTACTTTAGTCTTGTTTGCCAATATTAACGATTGGATTTAATTTATTTTTAGCATTATTTTTTTTAAAAAATGGTTGCTAAACTTAAAAAATAATTTATATTTGCGCTCGCAAAAGCGATAAACACTCCTCCTTAGCTCAGTTGGTTAGAGCATCTGACTGTTAATCAGAGGGTCCT
>OJDV01000328.1_pt1 | contig 17207 bp, 13 predicted proteins | sample 1592911 | NCBI WGS metagenome assembly OJDV01 (sample SAMN05416860, study PRJEB24817) | seawater metagenome | isolation source: Sea water | place: Canada:Atlantic | collected 2013-11 | reverse complement strand
TTTTGTTTAACATTAAAAAGGAGCTTGTATCTATTAAATATTTTTTGCAATTCATCTATGGCAATCATCACATTAACAACCGATTTTGGCGAAAAAGACCACTTTGCTGGAGCTATAAAAGGTGCTATATATAGTGAATTGCCAGATGTAAGAATTGTTGATATCTCTCATTCTGTCGCTCCATTTAATGTTCCTGAAGCCGCTTATATCATTCAGAATGCCTACAGTAGTTTCCCAAAGGGAACGATTCATATGATAGGAATTGATTCTGAACTCAATCCTGAGAACAAACATATTGCAGTACAATTGGACGATCACTACTTTATTTGCGCCAATAATGGTATTATGAGTATGATTTGTAGTGACATTTCGCCTCAGAAAATTGTAGAGATTAATATTCATGATCGCGTAGCTACAAGTTTTCCTGTTTTAGATGTTTTTGTAAATGTCGCTTGCCACATTGCTCGAGGTGGAACTCTAGAAGTGATTGGTAAAGTCATTGAAACGATTAAACCAATTAAGAATTTGATTCCGTTTGTTAATGATGAAAAGAATCAAATTATTGGGAGTGTGATTTATATTGATAACTATGGGAATGTGGTCACCAATATTAAGCGAGGGTTTTTCGAATCGATTCAGAAGTCTCGCAATTATGGAATTTCAGCGCGAAACTATAAGTTTAAAAAGATATATGATAAGTATAGTGATGCTATCAATTTTGATATTCCTGAAGAGAAACGCTACGATGCTGGCAAAGGTTTAGTGGTTTTTAATTCTTCGCAGTATATGGAAATTGCTGTTTATAAAAGCGATTGCAATACCGTTGGAAGCGCATCTAGTCTGATGGGTTTAAAACTGAGAGATACAGTAACCATCAACTTTATTAAAACACCTGTAACGCCAAAAGGAAAAGAACTATTAGAACGTTAGTCTATGTTTGTACGAATTGTAAAAATGGGTTTTGATCCTTTAAAAATTGAAGAGTTTCTTTCTGATTTTGAAACCGTCAAACACAAAATAAGAGCTTTTGAAGGTTGTGAGTTTTTAGAACTCTATCGTGATAAACACAATACAAACATCTTTTTTACGTATAGTTATTGGAACACTGAAGCTGATTTAGAAAATTATAGACATTCTGATTTGTTTAAAGGTGTTTGGGCAAAAACCAAACCTTTATTTAATGCAAAACCTGAAGCTTGGAGTGTGGATAAAGTAGTGACTTTAAAATAATTAAAAAATGACTGAAGACGAATTAAAACAGACCTGGAAAAACATAATTGTACCATTTGCTGTTTGGATTGTATTATTTATCGTTTCAGTTCTCTATAACACCTATGGCATCAAAAGCTCTACGCTAGAAACTGTAAGTCTTTTTGCTTCAATTTGTAGTTTTGCATTTATTATCTTTTACAGTATTAAAATCATTAAATTCAGGAAATTTTTAAAACAGCTAAACGAAAATTAAATGTTCGCTATACTTAAAAAAGAAATCAATACATTTTTTGCTTCACCAATTGGCTATTTGGTAATTGCAGTCTTTTTGTTGCTTAATGGTTTATTCCTTTGGTTATTTAAAGGTGAATTTAATATTCTTGATAATGGCTTTGCCGATTTATCAAGTTTCTTTTTATTAGCGCCTTGGATTCTCATTTTCTTAGTACCTGCAGTTACCATGAGAAGTTTTGCAGATGAAAAAAAACAAGGCACATTAGAGTTATTACTCACCAAACCTATTAGTCATTTAAATATAGTGTTTGGTAAATACTTAGGCGCATTGGTCTTAATTGTTATTGCATTAATTCCAACATTATTATATGTATATACCATTTCAAAATTAGGAAATCCAGAAGGCAACTTAGACATAGGGAGTGTTATGGGTTCGTATTTCGGATTGCTATTTTTAGTCGCTGCATATACTGCAATTGGAGTATTTGCCTCTAGCCTATCCGATAATCAAATTGTGGCATTTATTATCGCCGTTTTTATTTGCTTCTTTTTCTATTTTGGATTTGAAGGTTTATCAAATTACGAGATATTTGGAGATGCATTTTATATTGAAAAATTAGGTATGGAATCACATTTTAAAAGTATGAGTCGAGGTATTTTAGATACTAGAGATATCATTTATTTTTTAAGTGTTACTGCCTTTTTTATTATAGGTACAACATTGAATATTAAACGCGTTAATCAATGATTATTACTGTATCATTGATCTTTTTCATGTGCATTGTATTTGTGCTTGTGTTACTATTTATAAACACAATAGACAAACGAAAATGGCTAACATTTTTAGTTAGTTTAGTAATTACACCATTTGTTTATTTTTTTATGGTGTATCCGATGATTAATATTTTTAGTAATTACCATCATCAGAAGTATTTTTCTTCTGAATTATGGATAGAAAAACCAGCATTGCGTTACGAGCTTTCTGATGATATGATAGCTTCTAAAACTCTAATTGACAAAACTAAATCTGAAGTTAATTCACTTTTAGGAACCTATGAGTGGTTAAGTTGGAATGTTGCAAAAAAAGACCACGATAACAATAAATGGAATTACAGTTTAGGGATTGAACCTGGTGCATTTAATACAGAGAAAGAATGCATTGAGATTGTTTTTAAAAACGATAAAGTTATCGCTATTAATACGTTCAAAGACCTTATAAAATTTGATGATTAAAAATAAAAAACATATCATAACCATTGGTATTACATTAGTTGCTATTATAGTAGTTAATTTGATATCTAATCAAGTATATCAGCGTTTTGATTTAACTAAAGATAAACGCTACACGCTTTCTGAAGCTGCAAAACAAACCATTTCAACTGTCGATGCGCCTATCATTATTGATGTGTTTTTAGAAGGCGATTTTCCTTCAGAATTCAGACGATTACGTAATGAAACACAACAAATCTTAGAAGAGTTTGCTGTATCAAATAACAACCTGAAATTCAATTTTATAAATCCTTTAGAGGACGAAGCTACGCGACAACAAAGGATTCAACAACTCGCACAACGTGGCATGCAACCCTTTCAAATTACGATTCAAGAAAACGGTAAAACGTCACAGGAGGTTGTTATTCCTTGGGCATTGGCAAGCTATAATCAACAGACTGTAATTGTTCCTTTAATAAAAAATAAAATTGGAGCAACAGATCAAGAGTTAGTAAATGGCTCTATTCAAAATTTAGAATATGTATTTGCTGAAGCTTTTAAAAAATTGGTCAACCCTAAAGGAAAAAAAATAGCCATTTTAAGAGGTAACGAACAACTAAAAGATGCTTATGTTGCTGATTTTCTTAAGAAACTTGGAGAACATTACTTCTTAGCACCTTTTACATTAGACAGTGTTGCTAGCAATCCACAGAAAACATTAAATGATCTTAAAGATTATGATTTAATAATTTCGGCTAAACCAATGGCACCTTTTTCTGAAGAGGAGAAATACGTATTAGATCAATATACGATGCAAGGTGGAAAAAGTCTTTGGTTGACTGAAGGCATTATCATGGATCAAGATAGTTTGTATAGAAACTCTGGAAAAGCTGTTGCTATTATGAAAGATCTTAATCTTAATGATTTCTTTTTTAAGTATGGTGTGCGTGTGAATCCTGTAATGGTTAGCGACCTCTACTCTGCTCCTATTACTCTTGCGATTGGTGAAGGTAGTAATGCTCAATTTCAACCAGTACAATGGCCATATTCTCCTTTAGCAGCTAGTAATCCTAATCATCCTATTACCACAAATATAAATCCAGTGCGTTTTGATTTCGCGAGTCAGGTAGATACCTTGAAAAACTCAGTAGACAAAACCATATTATTAAGAAGTTCTCAGTTTACTAAGCTTGTTGGTGTGCCTAGTGAAGTTGATATAGAAATCGTTACTCAAGAACCAGATCCTAAAACGTATACCAATCCTTATCAGTCATTAGCCGTTTTATTAGAAGGCGAATTTACATCTGTTTATAAAAACAGAGTAAAACCATTTCAACTTAATAATGACAAAACGACAAGTGTTTCAACTAAAATGATTGTGATTGCAGATGGTGATGTTATTAAAAATGATGTCGTTCAAAATAAACCTCAAGAATTAGGCTTTGATCGCATGACTGGACGACGGTTTGGAAATTCTGAATTTCTAGAAAATGCAGTCAATTATTTATTGAATGATGACGGACTTATAAATATTAGAACAAAAGAAGTTGCACTTCAGTTTTTAGATCCAATGAAGATTGAGAAAGAAAAAACCAAATGGCAAATCGTTAATATTGCTTTGCCTCTTCTAATTCTGGCGTTATTTGGATTTGTATTTAGTTACGTTCGTAAAAGAAAGTATACTAAATAAAAAAGACCACAATACATGTGGCCTTTTTATATAATTACGAAGTATAAGTCTCTATTTAATAATTAACTTCTTTACCTCTTTTTGATTACCACTATTGATTTCTACTAAATAAATTCCAGTAGACAAATTAGTTGTATCCACTATTTTTCTATCCTGACTATTGAATGTTTTTGAAATTAAAGTTCTTCCGTTAATATCATAAACGCCAAGCTTTACATTATTCGTTTGATTTTGTAATGAAAATTGGAAATAGTTTTTTGCTGGGTTTGGAAATAATTTAAAACCTTCTAGTGTATTGTCTGCAATACTTAATGGTCCAGCTGTTTCACAAAATTCTAATGCAAACGTATTTAAAGATCCTCCATCTTGATTGTATCCATCAACAACTTTTAATGTCCAATTTCCTGTGGAGTTTTCATTAATAAAAGGAAACATTAAATTCTGACCTTTTATCACACCACTAACACCAAGATTGAAATTTGAACATTCAAATGCTATTCCACTATCATCAAAAACAACATCAGCATCTTGAAAATCACCACAAGCACCATCCATTAAAACAACTTCGGTACCAGAAGGGCTAATTAAACTAATTGTTAAATCTGCTAACCAAGTATGAGTTAAATTCATAGTTACATTAATATCACCAACTAAAACATTTTCATTAAATGGTATTGTAATAACCGATTGAACTTCATTTGGAACAAAACTTATAGCTAATGGTGTATCTTGAGCAGTAAGCACATTAGAACAACTTATACTCTCTGTTGTAAAAGATGCATTTGAAAAATTACCTTCTACACAATTTGAACTTGCTTTAACTCTCCAATAATAAACGGAATTACTATCTAAACCGGGAACAGAAAGAGAATTTACTTCACTAGTCGTTTGTAATAAAATTGATGAGAAATCTGAAGTTGAAGATACTTCAACTGAATATTCTGAAGCATTTGTATCGGCTTCCCAAGATAATGTAGGATAGATAAACACTTCTGTTTGTCCATTATTTGGATACTGCAAAACAGGATTACTCAAAGGGTCAGCGCTTATAACTTCTAATTCCAAATCAGTTTCTTTCACTAGTGACGAACCTGAAGCAATAACTGTAAAAGGATACAATCCTGCATTTACAGGACCTAATCCAGAAATTTCAAGAATAAAATCTTGATCAGTGGTAATTACAGAAGGTGTAAACGTCGCCACAGCTCCAGCAGGCAAACCACTTACGGATAAAGTTGTTGGTCCGTTAAAGTTGCTACTTGAAACATAATTAAATTCATATTGAGCAACTTGGTCAGAACAAGATTCTTTTCTGATGTTATCAGCAGTGTACGTAAAATCAGATTCAGAAATACCAGTAGCAATAAGAGAAAAATCCTGTGATCCACTTTGCAATGCTCCTTTATGAGTTACACGTATGATATAATTACCAAATGGTACGTCAATCTCAACTTTTTCAACATTGTCGACATCATTAACACCTTGGCCAGCTGGTAAACTATTTAAAATTGTAAAAAGTTTCCAAGGATAAAACAAATTCCCACTTTCATCTTCTAAAACTAAATCTAGGTCATTTACTAACCTAGGTGTTGTATCATCTTCAACCGATTGAACAGTTCCTGCTGGATCTGTCCAAGCAATTGTAACAACCAAAGGATCGATACCATTTGAAGTAACTGTTTTAGTATACGTATCTGAATTAGCTAAAGCGTTTTCATCAACAAGTGATTCAAAACCTTCATCTAACAACGCTTGAGCTGCTCCTTCGGCATTTAATAAACCCCAACCAAATCTAGCATCTGGACCTGGAGACGTACCTGCTTCTAAAGCAGTTTGTATCATTAAAGCTTTTAAAGTTGCTGACTTCATAAAATTACCATGAATATCACTATGAAGCTCTTGCAACAATGCTAAAGTTCCTGTAACACTTGGTGCAGCCATTGATGTGCCAGTAAAAGAAGAATAAGAATCATTCCCACTTGCAACCGAAGAATACGTATTTACACCTTTAGCCGATATATCAGGTTTAACCCTACCATCATCGGCTGGTCCCCAACTACTAAACCCAGACATATTAACACTACCTGGTCCAGTATAATTTGCTACAGTATTTACTGCGGCAACTACAATATTATTTTTTGCATTTTTATCTCCTGTTAAAAGATCATAACCACCATCGGCTGTATTCGCGCCAGTATTTCTATCATTACCTGCTGCATAAACTGGAGTATAATAAGGAGTGTTATACAAAAGTTGATCTAAAGATCTAGCTCCATTATTATAACTTCCTAAAAATGCAATTGATACATTGCCTGCAGGAAAACCATATGAGTGGTTTGATAGTAAAAGTCCTGCTGCAGCTTGTGGTGTCATTTCTGCTAAATCATTGTCAAAATCACTTGCTAGTAATGTTGCTTTTGGTGCCATACCTTTTGCATTTCCATTTTCTGGAACTCCAGAACCAATCATAGTACCAGATACGTGAGTTGCATGACTACTAAGTCCAGTTGCACCATCTATTTGTTGCACTCTACCTTCTAGTAATTCATGAGTAGGTAAAACGAAACCACCATCCCAAACTCCAAGAACTATACCTTCACCTTCAAGTTCAAGGTCTAAAGTACCCGTTGAACCAGGATGTAATCTATTTGCTCTAACTGTAATTCCAGCATTTTCGTTAGAAGTAGACGTATATAATAAAGAACCATCTTCTAATACTTTGTGTAAAACTGCAATGCCTCCATTTTCTCTTTCAATAGTAATAGGAATATTATTTGCAATGGCATAAGCTTTAGCAGCTTCAAAATCTTTCTTAAAAGTTCTTGAATATTCTATAGCCAATTCAGCTAATAATTCTTGATTATAACTATCTGCAATCGCTTTTTTTTGAGCTGGAGTTTGTCCAAATAAATATGGAGAAATACATATACAAAGTGCAAGCACTAAGTATACATTTAGTGAACTTTTTTTCATAAAAACAATTTTTTTTATAAAAATAAATCATTTGAGACTATAAAACTAACAAGTGTTAATGTAATGCACTATGTCTAAAATTCAAAAGCTTATTAAATGCTTTAAATAGGATTAATGACTAAGTGTTAATAAAATTATATAAATAAGGCTTAATAGTATCAGTTTAATAAAATATATTTGTTGTTCAATTCTATTATATAATCGCACATGAAATTTATAGTATCCAGTACATATTTACTAAAGCAACTGCAAGTATTAGGTGGTGTTATTAATAATTCTAATACACTTCCTATTTTAGATAACTTCCTTTTTGAGTTGAAAGATTCAAAACTTACTGTATCTGCAAGTGATCTTGAAACCACAATGTCATCTACTTTAGATGTTGAAAGTGATGAAGATGGAAGCATTGCCTTACCAGCTCGTTTACTTTTAGATACATTAAAAACGTTTCCTGAGCAACCTTTAACTTTTGTTGTAGAAGACAATAACACTGTTGAAATTAGTTCAAATCATGGTAAATATGCTTTAGCATATGCTGATGGCAAGGAATTTCCTAAAGCCGTAGAACTCGATAATCCTAGTACAACGACTATAGCAGGTGATATTTTAGCAACTGCAATAAGCAAAACTATATTTGCTGCTGGAAATGATGATTTACGTCCAGTGATGAGTGGTGTGTTTTTTCAGTTTTCTACTGAAGGTTTAACCTTTGTTGCAACAGATGCGCATAAATTGGTTAAATATACACGTGAAGATATCAAAGCAGATCAGGTAGCCGAATTCATTATGCCTAAAAAACCTTTAAATCTTTTAAAAGGAATTTTAGCAACAAGTGATGATGCGCTTACTATTGAATACAATGATTCTAATGCAAAATTCACTTTCGAAAATTCAGTATTAGTTTGTCGCCTAATTGATGGGAAGTATCCAAATTACGAAGCTGTAATTCCGAAAGAGAATCCAAATAAGCTTACTATTGACAGAACTCAGTTTTTAAATTCTGTTCGTCGTGTGAGTATTTTTTCTAATAAAACGACACATCAAATTCGTTTAAAAATTGCTGGATCAGAATTAAATATTTCTGCTGAAGACATTGATTACTCTAATAAAGCTGAAGAGCGTTTAACTTGTGACTATCAAGGAGACGATATGCAAATTGGTTTTAATTCGCGTTTTTTAACAGAAATGCTGAACAACCTAAGTGCTGATCAAGTTCAATTAGAAATGAGTTTACCAAACAGAGCAGGAATCTTAACTCCTATTGATGGTTTAGATGAAGGAGAGCAAGTGACTATGTTGGTAATGCCAGTAATGTTGAATAACTAATTATATTACACTTATATAAAAATAAAAAACGCGCACTTAATAAGTGCGCGTTTTTATTTACCTCTATATCAAAATAGAACTAAATGATAAGTTATAAAACAATCTAACAAGAAGCACCTTCTTTTTTGACGCCTAATTTTAATAAAATGGTTTCTAACAAACACCATTTTGTAAAAGCAGATTGAATGAGATTAACACCTATGAATACAGTAAACCACATCCAATTTGGGTTTACATAAACGGTTAATACAACACTTAATAATACCATTACTCCTACTATAACTCTGAAATATGTTCTTAACATTTTAATTGAATTTTAAGATTAAACGATTTTTTTATATAAATTTCTCGATAGGAACTACAATCGCTTTTAAAGGATTATTAGTTTCTAAATTTGAATTGAATTTTTCTATTAAATTGAATAAGTCATCAATTTTTTCATTTTCTGTAAAAGAGAAAAACAAACACGATTCATTACCTGAATTTTCTCCTGAAAACCAACTTGAAGCCATAAGTACAGATGATGCATTTTTGTATCCATAGATATTTGAACTACTAAAATTTTCAATATTGGATTTTTTAAAGAGGTTCAAAACATCTTTTTTAAATTCTTCAACTGATGTAACTATGACTAACTTCATATTATTAATTTTTATTTATAATTCTTCTTTTCTATCATATAATACACTAGTGGCACAACCAATAAAGTCAATACTGTAGAAACGATGGTTCCTCCCATTAGCGATATCGCTAAACCTTGAAAGATTGGATCAAATAAGATTACGAATGCTCCGATTACAACCGTTCCTGCTGTTAATAAAATTGGTGTTGTTCTAACTGCTCCTGCCTCAATTGCAGCTTGCTTTAATGGTATTCCTTCTGCCGTACGAAGATTAATGAAATCAATCAGCAATACCGAATTTCGAACCATGATTCCTGCTAAAGCAATCATTCCAATAAATGAGGTTGCAGTAAAAAATGCTCCCATAATCCAATGTCCTAGAATAATTCCTATTAAGGATAATGGAATCGCTACCATCATTACAATTGGTGCTTTAAAGTTTTGAAACCAACCAACAATTAAGATGTAAATCAAGATAATAGCACCTAAAAAGGCAATTCCTAAATCTCTAAAGACTTCTAGTGTAATTTGCCATTCTCCATCCCATTTTACAGTATAATCATCTTCAAAATCTGGCTGACCTAAATACATTTCATTTATTTCGTAGCCTTTTGGCAATGGAATTTCTTTCAGTTTTTGTTCCATTCCTAAAATAGCATATGCAGGACTTTCTAATTCCCCAGCCATATCAGCCATTACATATACGACACGCTTTTGATTTTTACGATAAATACTTTTAGCCGCTGTCGTTTGATTAATATCTACTAAATCTGCTATTGGCACCATATTTCCTTGTTTTGATTTCACTCTTAATTGCGAAATATCAGAAATAGTCGATTTTTCCTTTTCATCTAACGCTAAAACCAAACCTACTTGGTTAACAGCATCTTCATCATATAGATTCGTGATTGCTTTGTTAGATAAAGCCATATTCATGGTAAATGCAATTTGCTGTGGCGTAACACCATACAACATCGCTTTTTCTTTATTAATATGGAATTGATATTCGGTTTGATCTGCTTCTACCATCCAATCAATATCAACAACATCATCTGTGTTTTTTAAGATATATTGAACGCTATTTGCTACTTTAATTTGCTCATCATAATCTGGTCCATACACTTCAGCAACAATCGTTGACAATACTGGTGGTCCTGGAGGAACTTCTACCAATTTCACATTCGCATTGTATTTTGAAGCAATTTTCTGAATCTCTGGGCGCAATAGTTTAGCGATATCATGACTTTGTGCCGAACGTTCTCCTTTATCAATTAAATTTACCTGAATATCTGCCATATTACTTCCACCACGTAAATCATAATGCCTTACCAAACCATTAAAAGTTATTGGTGCAGAAGTCCCAATATAGTTCTGGTAATTCACGACTTCTGGTCTCGTAGATAAATATTGAGCGATTTCTTGTGTTACAACTCCAGTTCGTTCCAAGGTTGTTCCTTCTGGCATATCAATGACCACTTGAAATTCATTTTTATTATCAAAAGGCAACATTTTTACAGCAACCGAATTGGTGAAAAACAATACCATTGTTCCCATTAAGAGCACAAAAGTTCCCAATAAAAACGTCCAACGCTTTCCTTTACTCTCTAATAAAGGACGCTCAAATTTGTTGTAAACTCTATAAATAAAGGTTTCTTCTAATGGTTTTTCCACTTTTTCAACTTTGCCTTTCTTATCCTTTTCTTTCAAGAAGATATAACCCAAATAAGGTGTAATTGTCAATGCGACAAATAATGACAAAATCATGGCAATGGATGCTCCTATTGGCATTGGTGCCATATATGGACCCATTAATCCTGAAACAAATGCCATTGGCAAAACAGATGCAATTACCGTAAATGTGGCTAGAATTGTTGGGTTTCCAACTTCGTTAATTGCATACAATGCGGCTTGTTTAAATGGCAAGCGTTTCATTTTAAAATGCCTATGCATATTTTCAGCAATAATAATAGAGTCATCAACGACGATTCCTGTAACAAATACCAAAGCGAAAAGCGTGATTCGGTTTAATGTGTAATCGAGCATATAATAACTCAACAAGGTCAATGCAAATGTAATTGGAACCGATAAAAACACGACCAATCCTCCACGCCAACCCATTGCTAACATTACAACAAGAGTTACTGCAAATATGGATCCTATAAGATGTAACAGCAATTCTGACACTTTATGAGATGCTGTTTCACCATAGTTTCTGGTCACTTCAACATGTACATCATCCGGAATTAAAGTAGCACGTAAATGATCCACTTTATCAATAATGACTTCTGCAATTTTCATAGCATCTGAACCTTTTCGTTTCGCTATCGAAATGGTTACCGCAGGATATTCCGATTTATAATCTGACGCTTTATCACTTCCCTTTCCAAAGCCCAAGCTTACATAGTTTTGGGGCACTTCTGGACCATCAATTATTGTAGCTACTTGTTTCAAATAAATAGGTTGATTTTGTTGCACACCAACCATCAAATTTTCAACATCTGTAACAGATTCTAAGAACGTTCCTGTATTCAGAAGGAATTCACTGTCATTCTTATCAAAACTTCCAGCGTTTAATTGCGAATTATTCGCCTTAATCATTTCAGAAACAGACAAGAAATCTAATCCGCTTGCTGCTAATTTATCTTTATCTAAAACCACACGTAATTGGCGGTTTCTCCCTCCAATTTTATGCGTAATAGCCACATCATTTATCTTTTTAATTTCGGCTTCTAACTCTTGAGCCATTTGGCTTAATTGATAATCGTCATAATTCTCACTCCATAGCGTTAAACCTAACATTGGTACATCATCAATAGCACGAGTTTTTACTAATGGGAACGTCACGCCTTGAGGCATTTGGTCCATGTGTTTGTTTATTTCGTTATATAACTTCACAAATGAACGCTCGATATCTTCACCAACATAAAACTGCACGATGACCATGCCTTGCTCTTTCATTGACGTAGAATACACATATTCCACACCTTTAATATTCGAAATTAATTGTTCTAATGGCTTTATCACTCGCGATTCCACTTCAGTTGGACTTGCGCCAGGATAACCAACAAAAATATCTGCCATAGGCACATCAATTTGTGGTTCTTCTTCACGAGGAATCAAAAATGAACTATATACACCAACTACCATAAACACAATCATTAAAAGCACTGTAAGCTTTGATTGCATAAAGACTTTGGCAATTTTTCCTGCGATACCTTCTTTCATTATATATTTATTTGGGCGTTTTAACAGGCTATTCGTTTCAATCTTTCTTTGCCATATATGGAAGCAAAAAAAGGATTTCCTCTTCTATCCTTAACGCAGCTTATTAGTTATTGAATTGTAATTTTTGCTCCATTATAAAGTTTCCCATCAGCAGAAACGATATACGCTTCATTTACATTTAAACCAGATAATACTTCTACTTGATTTCCATAAGTTCTGCCTAAACGTAACCATCGCAAAATGGCAGTATTGCTTTGACTTACTGTATACACTCCAGATAATTGACCATTGGTTACGATAGCTTCTGTTGGTATTAGTGTCATCCCAGATATTCCTTTTCGTTTTACAGGAAACTGAACTGTTGTAAACATACCTGACAAAATATTGGCTTCTGTTTTATCTAAATCTATTTTCACCAAATATTGTCCTCCTGTATTTTTTGCTGATGTACTAACTTCTATTACTTTTCCTTGTATGGTTTGGTTAATCGATTTTACCAATACAGCTACTGTTGTTCCATTAATAATTTCAGAAATTTCAGTTTCAGGCACCATTGCCATCACTTCAAAATTCCCTGGTGTTTCTAAGCTAATTAAAGGCATTCCTGGATTAGCCATGTTTCCTGCTTGAACATTTTTACTAGTTATTGTTCCACTAAAAGGGGCTGTAATATTACTATATGCGAATTGTGCGCTAATTTCGTTTTTCATTTGGTTTGCAGATTCTAATCGAGCTTTAGCCATTTCAAAATTAGCAGTCATATCATCCATTTCTTTTTGTGAAGCGCTATTATCTGCTAGTAAATTTTTAAAGCGGTTATAATCTTTTTGTGCATTATTAAAAGCAGCAGTCGCTTCTGTAATTCCAGCATTTACTTGAGCTCTTTTCGCCTGTAAATCAGAATTATTAATGGACACTAATAGCTGACCTTTGCTAACTTTATCTCCAACATTTACGTGAACTTTATTTACGTAACCCATCATTCTGGTACTTAAATCTGCACTATTGGTTGCTTGAATTTTACCACTTACACTTAAAAACGGGCTATTACTATTTGCTTCCACTTGACTAACTATTACGTTAATTGCTGGTGAATCATCTACTACAGGATTTTTATCTTTGCCATCACAACTCACTAATAAAAAAGCTACAGAAAGTGTTACGATTGTATATATGTTTTTCATCTCAATAATTATTCTTTAGTTAAAAATTGTAAATATGCTTGCGCATAATTGTATTCAAATATGGTTTGATAGTATTCCAATTGTTTTTGAGCATATTGTGTTTCTGCTCGTAACAAATCCGACGTTTTCTCTAGTCCTTCTTTAAATCTATTAGTTCTAATTCTAAGTGATTCCTCCGACTGATATAATGCTAAAGTGGTTAACTCCAATTTGTTTTCAGCATCTATAAAAGCCCGTTTTGCTTTGTTTAATTCCAAATTGCTTTTTGATACATATTGTTTGAATTCCAACTTAGATTTCTCAAATTCAGCTTTACTTTTTTGTGCTTTACCAAAGCGTTTAGAACCTTGAAAAATATCCCAACTTAATTGCGCTCCAAATAGATAACCATTAGCATCACCTTGAAAAACTTGATTATCGAACAACTCGTAGCTCCCAAAGGCATTTAATCTTGGTAAAAAAGCCAATTTATCTGCTCTATTCATAGATTTATAAGCATCTGATGCAAGTTGCATTGCCTTAATATCTGAACGATTTTCAGAAACCATTTTATCTTCAATAGTAAAAGTTGATACCGTTAAACTATCTGTTGGTGTGTAAACGACATAAGTTTCATCATTCATTAAAAAAGATAAATAATTTGATGCGTTTAGAATATTACTTTTAGCGGTTTGCAATTGGTTTTGAACTTCGGTTACATGTACTTCAACATTCAATACATCTGCACGTTGTAAATAGCCTTGCTTAAAAATATTATCTGCTAACTTTTTATTTGAGTTGGCAGCTTCTAGAGCTTTTTCTAAGACATCAACAGATTTATAGGCCAATTGCAATTGCATATATGCTTTTTCAACTTCAAATGCTAAATAATCTTGAGTACGTACCGTTTTTAAAGACATGGCTTGCATTTTAGATTTAGCAGCTTTGCGATGATAAACACCATCTAAATTGATCAATGGCTGCAGTATTTCCAGTTTGGTAGCAAAGTTTTGAATCTGAGAAGGATCGTTTAATAACGCTGGATTAAAATCGTTTTGGGTTAAAATTTCCTGATTTAATTTAGATCCAAAAGCCATTAATGGATTTGTGGTTGCAATTGCAGTATGACTTGCAGAAATGTTTGGCAAAAAAACAGCATTGGTTTGTCTGTAATCGGCTTTAGCTTGATTGAATTCTTCTTCAGAAATCCTAATGCTAGTGTTTTTTTCAGAGACTTTAGATAAGACTTCTGTTTTCGTAATTAGTATTATTTCTTGTGCTTTCACTGTTTGGGTGAAAACCAAAAGGAATAGTGAAATATAAATATGTGCTCTCATTTAAACTTTTAATTTGCTTATACAAAAGTACGTTCAGGATTAATGGAAGTCTGTAACCTATGTTACTAAGCTTACAACCGATGTTACAAAAAAAAACACCCTTAAGAATGGTGTTTTTTTTTGAGTTATTATTTGACTTAATTACATTGTTCATGGCTTCCGGATGTAATAGAATTATACCAATCTTGTGATAAAAATTGCGGAGCATAAGTGTTTCCTCCATTTTCAATTCCAGAGACAAAACTTCTTAAATGATTTCTAGAACCACATTGTAAACTTTCAAAAACAGATATTAAAGATGAATTTGTAGTAACGTCTAAATAATCTTGTAAATCTTTAATATCCAAATCTTCTATAGTTGCTCCTATTTGAAACGCATTTGACTGACTTACAGTTCCATCAATAATAAATTGGTCATAATAATCTTGAAGCATTTGATTTTCAAATTCTCCAATTGGCAATATGGTATATTCAATATTGTTTTGAATTAATAGGTTTTCTACCGAATTCATATGTGTTTGCTCACTGTTTTTAATATTAGCAAATTGATTTACGCTCCACATATCATCTAAATATATATAAGTATCTCTTGCTAATTTCTCTTCTTCTAACATAAACAGCAAAGCACTTTTATCTAATTCGGTTAATGTCTGGTTTGGAGTAATATTATTATCATCATCATCACTACATCCATATAATAAACTAAAGGATATCGTTAATAATAAAATAGTAATTACTCGGAATAATAGTTGCTTTTTCATCCTTTCTAAATTTTAAATTATATAGTAAAATTCAGAAATAAAATGAAATTATTTTGCCACATATGTTACATAGTATAAACTAAAAAACGCGCACTTAAAAAGTGCGCGTTTTAATTTATCTCTACATAAAATAACTAACTAATAAAATTAAGAGATAAAGGATATCTTGGTGTTTCTCCATGGCTTGCTTTTATCGCATTTATAATTGGATATATAAATGATAATATACATAAGGTGATTAGTCCTATAATGCCTAAGCCTAATGCAAATACTAATGGAATACATATTAAGCTATAAACTAACATACTTAACTGAAAGTTTAAAATGTGCTTTCCTTGCTCATCCATTTTATACACGTTCTCTTTTTGAGTAAGCCAAATAACTAACGGTACTAACAATCCGCCAAAACCTGTAATAAAGGTTAGTAATTGGCTTAAATGTGTTAAAACTATTAGTTGATTATCTTGTCTCATGATTAAGTGATTGATTTGATTGATTACACCTATTGGACGCAGAAAGACAAAAAATGTTACAATGTCTTCTATCTAATTATTAATTTCTTTATTGTTGTTTTATATCCTGAAGTTATTTTAACCATGTAAAGCCCAGAATTCAAATCGAAGTCAATGCGCTTTCTATTACTAATAGTCCTTGTTAACACTTTTTGACCTGCGATATTAAAAACTTCCATTCGACTATCTTCTTTTAAGCCTTTAATATAAATATGTTTTTCTGTTGGATTTGGAAACAGTACAAGATCATTCTCGAATACATCAGAAATATGTAATGTCCCTTCCACTACAAAAGTTGCTGTAGCTATGGTTTCATTTCCACAAGCATCGGTCAACTCAAAAGTAACTTCTACATTATCTGGACAAGAGACTGTTGTTGGTGCAGCATATGTTAAAGTAGCTGTACTACAATTATCAGTTCCTGAAAAACTAGTTAACCAAGTGTCATAAGCAGCTTGATAATCCATTTGACAATTTACTGTAAGATCACTAGGCAAGAGATCCCAAATTGGTTCTGTAATATCTTGAACCATTATGGTTTGAATATGAACAGTTTCATTACTACATTGGTCGGTTGCTGTCCAAGTTCTGGTAATTACAGAATCTCCATCACATACTCCTGCTGCCGTACTTTCTGCAAAAGAAACACTTGCTGTTCCACAAGTATCTGCTGCTGTTAGAGTTTCTTCTGTTGGAATGTTATCACATGCTACTGTTATATTTCCTGGTAATGCTTCATTGAAGGTTGGAACTCCATTATCTTCAACAGTTATGGTTTGAACATGAATTGTTTCATTACTGCACTCATCAGTTGCTGTCCAAGTTCTTGTGATTGTATACGCTCCTGCACATAATCCTGCTGCTGTATTTTCACTAAACGCAACACTAGCTGTTCCACAAGTATCTGCTGCTGTTAGAGTTTCTTCTGTTGGAATGTTATCAC
>OJDV01000327.1_pt1 | contig 17234 bp, 13 predicted proteins | sample 1592911 | NCBI WGS metagenome assembly OJDV01 (sample SAMN05416860, study PRJEB24817) | seawater metagenome | isolation source: Sea water | place: Canada:Atlantic | collected 2013-11 | reverse complement strand
GAGATTTCTGCCTGTCTCGTGGGCTCGGAGATGTGTATAAGAGACAGAAATTATACTGAATAATTGCCCCGTCTAAATTACCCATTCGCTCTTGTGCGATGCCACTTAAATAATGCCAAGCAAAATGATTGGGGTGAATTTCTAACGCTGATTGAAATAACTGATATGCAGTAACATTCAAATCATTCACCAAATATAATTTGGCCAAATTTGCAAAATTATAAGCAACTTTGGTTTTTGATACTTGACTGTTTTGACAAGAATTCATTAATTTTGTGTAGGCTTGATTCAGGGATTTTTGGGTCAATGTATCAAAATTTTTAACAGATGGTTGGCCGACCTTTTTACACAATTGATTAATAACATCTGCATCATTTGTACAAGAAGTTACAAAAAGTATAAGGCCAATTAAGACCATTGATTTTTTATTGTGAAATAACATGTATACCATTTCTTGTGACACGATAATATTGATTAATGGATAAATCATTATAGGTACTTGGTTTACCGCTTAACCAGTAAACCGTTATTTGTTTTATACTGTTCTCTTTACCAAGACCAAAAATCACCCTTGGGTCATTTGCAACCGCATAACTGCCATCTGTGGCTACCCGTTCAATGCGTTTTGATCCATCTAATCTAACAATCTCAATTGTGGCACCTATGGCACTGCGGTTATACTGTTCATCAATGACATCAAAACCAATCCAATGATTGTTTTGGCCAATTGTATTAATGAATAGTTGAGCTGGATCATTGATATTAATCACCAAAACATCAGTATCACCATCATTATCAATGTCTCCAAATGCAGCGCCTCGACTGACATTTTCAATATTGATATCATTGCCTGCTAGGAGTGATACATCCTTAAAATTGCCAGAACCCAAATTTTCAAACAATTGATTTTTCTGCTTTAATGGAAAAGCATCACCTTTTTGCACTTGTTCACTGATGCGCTCGACATCACCATTAGCGACAAATACATCTAAATCGCCATCATTGTCAAAGTCTAAAAAACCTGTACCAAATCCCGTATAGGGCATACTGGGAGCAGCCAATTCTGATTGATTTGAGTTATCGATACATTGTCCATTTTCCATTTCAAAAAATGTATTGGTTTCCTTTCTTAAATGGGTCATGAACAGATCGAAATCTCCATCATTGTCTACATCACCTAAATCCAATCCCATACTCGCTTCAGCCAACCCTGATGAATTAACCGCACAACCATTGATTAAGGCAACGTTTTTAAATGTATTGTTGTTTGAATTTTGCCACAATAAATTAGGGCGCTGGTCATTGGCAATATAAATATCCAATAAATTATCATGGTTAAAGTCAGCAGCAATGACGCCCAATGCGCCACCGAATTCTAAATCTATACCAGATGACTCAGATATGTTTTCAAATGTTAAATCTCCAAGATTTCTCCAGAATGAATTAGGCACAGGTTTATAGGCTTTTGGACCACAATAATCTACTTGTCCAGCAGCATTTGTACACACTTTGTTATAGACATGACTGTGATTAACATAATTGCCTACAAATAAATCTAATAAGCCATCGGCTTGGCCATCAAAGAAACTGGCAGAAACACTCCAAGAAGAGTCTAGCAATTGATTTTCTATGTCTACAAATTGACAATCACCATTGTTTTTTAGTAATCTGTTTTGGCCAAAATTAGTTAGATATACATCTTCCCAACCATCATTGTTAACATCTGCTACAGCCACACCCATTCCATATTCGCCTGGACCAATCCCTGATTTCTTTGTGATATTGGTAAAAGAAAGCACTGATTTTCCATCAATAAAAGTTAAGTCATTTCTAAATAAAACAGGTTGTGCATTTGTGTAAATTTCTGACTTTGAAATATGGGTGCCTTGATTAAATAGCACATCCAGATCACCGTCATTATCGCAGTCAAATAATGCCGCACCTCCCCCAACTATCTCTGCTAAATATGAATCACCAGCTGAACCGTTGTTGTAAGTAAAATCAAGACCTGCCTGACTGGCATTGTCCTTATAAATGCTGTCATTTTCATTTGAATGAAGGGCCCCTGATTCTTGATTTTGAACATCAGAATTATTGCAAGATATTAACAGTAAATCTAAAATCAGAATAAGTATTATTGATGTTTTATGCATGTTAAAGGTATTTTATTCGATATAAACAAAAACACCACAGTTTTTAAGCTGTGGTGTTTATGAAAAAAATCAGAAAAATTAAACTTGTTCTCTGCGCTTTATTTGCCTAAAGCCAAATAATAACAGCACAGAAAAGGCAACTATCAATCCAATATTGGATAACAAGGGCACAGCGACTTGGGCCAGTACCACAGTGTTAGTTGTTGAATCCGTTGCACCGTTGTTATCAGTAACAGTCAAGGTAACGTCTTGTGCACCAGAAAAAGTAAAACTATTATTAACCATTACACCTGAACCACCGAATGACCAAGAGTAATCAGTAATAGTCCCATCGCTATCTGAACTGCTTGATGCATCAAAGCTACAGGTCAAAAAGTTACAGCTTGAAGTAAACGATGCCGTTGGTGGATTATTGGCTACTACTCCAACAGATTGTGTTGATGTATCAATTCCACCAAGATTATCAGTAACTGTTAAGGTCACTGAAAATGAACCTGTTCCTGGGAAAGTGTTATTAGCCATAACCCCAGATCCTCCAAATGACCAAGAATAATCGACGATAGAACCATCACTGTCTGAACTGCCTGAGGCATCAAAACTACAATCCAAGGCATTACAACTGTAAGTAAATGATGCAACTGGATCAACATTAAGAGTGCCTTGTATGGCAATGTTATCTAATTGTAGAGCAGCAGGACCTGTGCCATTCTCTGGTACATTTAATACAAAAGCCACCCTAACTGATTGATTCGCATAAGCAGACATGTCAATTGATCCACTTAAGCTGCCTGTATCAAGGGTCGTATTCCCTGCAGGAGCTGTCAATATTGTTGTGGTTTGAAGTGCTGCACCACCACCACTTGGCTGAATTTCAACATCAAAGTTACGATCAATTGTTGCTCCAAATGTGGTTAATTCCCAAGCCCCCCTATAATCAAATGTCAAATCATCAGCCGTGCTTGGTACAAGAATATCCTGTGCAATTTCAATGCGGCCAGGACCATCTCCATCAAAACCAGAATAGGCTGCATTTGTGCCTTCTGATGGTGCTGTGATAAAGAAACCAAAGCCAGGATCTAATCCACCAGCCACAATCTGTAATGGAACAAATGGTGCATTTAAGTCTGATGTCACCCAACCGGTGAAATCACCTGATTCAAAACCACAATTGGTAAATGGATTGACTTCAGATCCACACTCGAGTGAACCAGCGTGTCGTGGTGCATCGAAATCATTGTTTGTTGTGATGTTACTTGAATAAGGTTGTGAAAAACTAATGCTCGGTAATAATACCGATAGTAAAATTATTTTAAATACAATATTTCTCATTCTGAATCTATCCCCTTTTTTTATAGAACAAGTATAATATCTAATTTAGGGTGAATTGTCTATTAGAATGTATTTATAGTTTCGGTTTACTGAAATAAATAACACGCATTAGTGTTTGGTTTAATACTAACTGTTGCTTAAATATTGCGCCCAAACATGATTTTATTATTTCAAGCAAAAGAAGTAAAATTGGTCAGTATCCTTTTGCCCTAATTTTAAAATTTATCCACTTGAATAGATTGAACTCAGTTACACAGATATAAAAATGTAGAATATGTTATTATATTTCTCAATTGAAAATTTATTGAGGGTCACTTATGAATAGAGCTTTATTAATTGTTGTATTTTTTCTCACTTCTGCCTCTTTAAGTGCAGGAGAACTCAAAGCGTTAGTTGGAGGAACATTAATTGATGGATATAAAGACGATGTCATAAAAAACAGCATTGTCATTATTCGTGGTGAAAAGATTGAAGCAGTAGGCCAAATAGGCAAATTAGAAATTCCTGAAGGTGCAGAAATTATCTCAACTGAGGGCATGAGTGTTTTGCCTGGTTTATGGGACATGCATGTACATTTGATGATAAATGGACACGCCAATTATGATCATTGGCAAGCGACTTATCAAGATCAGTTTGAAAAAGTCATTATGCCAGCATCTGCTGAACAATTATTATTAGCAGGTGTTACCAGTGCAAGAGATTTAGGCGGACCATTGGATGCATCGTTGTCTGTCAGAAAGGCCATAAATGATGGTGAAATTGCAGGGCCAACTTTGTATATATCAGGACCCTTTATCCAAAAAGAACCTTATCCAGGAACTCAAGCCTACCGCTGGGGAGTGGATGGTGTTAAAGATGCCCGTGCTAAAGTCAAAAAGTTAGCCGATGCCGGTGTTGATGTAATAAAAGTGGTTGATCAAGACCAAATGACTGAAGCAGAGTTCATGGCGGTAGTTGATGAATCTCATAATAATAACCTGCCTGTTGTGGCCCATTCACATAGACCTGAGGAAATAATTTTGGGCGTAAAAGCAGGCATTGATAATTTTGAACATACTGGCCTATCAACTGCTCCAGAATATCCTGAACATGTTATAAAAGCATTAAAAGAAAGAACAGCGCAAATGAATATAGGTCCATTGTATTGGACCCCAACAATAGAAGGACTTTTTAATTATGATTATGTGAAAAATAACACAGAAAAATTAGACAATGACAGTTGGCATCATGGTTTACCACAACCTATTATCGACGATATTAAACAATCGATAGAACACCCTGAACGCCTGCCTTATTTCCAAATCACCAGTAAAAGAAAACCCACACTTAAGCGAAAATTTGCCCAACTTCAAGAGGCAGGATTGGTCTTATTGATTGGAACTGATAGTGGAATACCTTTGAAATTTCATAGCCAATCCACATGGAACGAGCTTGATATTTGGGTCAGGGAAATGGGTGTTTCGCCAATGGAAGCAATTCGAGCAGCTACATATTGGCCCGCTAAAATGATGAAAAAAGACAAAGAAGTTGGCACAATAACAAAAGGTAAATATGCTGATATTATTGCTGTTAAAGGCGATGTGTTACGGTATATAAACTTACTGCAAGATGTTGATATGGTAATTAAACATGGTAAACGGATAAAATAACCCAGTTAAAGATTTTAATTTACTTCCACCCTGGATATTAAGCCCTGATTTATCGCGGTATTATAATCTGATAATGCTTGATCAAGCTCTGCTTTATTGTCAGGTTTGTTTTGCCACATATAACCTACGCCACAATCCCTGCCGCTGTGTTTCGCATTGTATAGCGCCAAATCTGCCAATTGTATGGCTTTTTCCCAATACAATTGTTGCTGACTTTGTATCGTCAGAGTAAAACCTAAAGAACAACGCATCTTTATACTTGATCCACCTTCCAATGGGATTTTTATATCTCTGCAATGAATTAAGATTTGCTTGGCAAATTCTTTTAATCGTGTTTCTGAGATCTTAGGACATACGATTAAAAATTCTTCTCCACCCCACCGTGCTGCTATTTGGTCATCGCGCACCATTTGATTTAACATGTTTGCAAAAACTTCTAAGGCTTTATCGCCCATCGAATGTCCATAATTATCATTAATACTTTTGAAATAGTCTAAATCAATCACGATTATTCCTAACTGTAATTCTGATTGGCTGGGTTTTAATTCTGATAACTTTTGATGCACCTGATTGCGGTTGGCTAATCTGGTAAGACTGTCATGATTGGCGTACCATTCCAGTCCGCGATTAAGTTCTTCAAGTTGCTGGGTGCGTTTTGCTACCATATTTTCCAATTTGATGGCATGCAATGCACTGCGGTGATTTCTTATATAAAATGCACCTATCAACAAGGCAAGAACCATCAAACCAAACCATATAGTCTGCCAAAATGGAGGTGCTATGGTAAAGCTGAATGTCGCTGGATTTGTGTTCCATTGGCCCTGCCCTATGCGCGCTGTGACTTCAAATGTATATTTTCCTGCTGCCAGTGACTCAATTCTCAGTTCTCTAATTCTGGTTTCTCGCCAAGCTTCATTGGCACCAGTTGATAATCTATATCGGTACATGACATCAGGGGCTCTTTGGAAACTGATAGCAGAATAATCAAAATGTAAACTGCTGTTTTGTTGTTTAATAGTGGGGTTTTCAAATAAATTTATCACTTTTGTATTGTTCCTGACAGACAATAAATGCACTGGTGGTGGGTTGCTTGCGCCAGTTTTATAATCTGATGCAAACCTACTCATGCCTTCTCCTGTTCCAAACCATAAATTCCCATGTGGGTCACGGTAGCCTGCCCCTCGATTGATTAAATCGAATACCAATCCTTCACGTGATGTAATCACGGTAAAGTTTTCTCCATTAAAAATTGACACTCCACGATTGGTTCCCACCCAAATATCACCATTGTTACCTGGCAAAATCACAGTAGCATTGTTGTGTGATAATCCGTCTTTACTGGTCCATTTTTTAAATTTCCCATCTTGGAAAAAACCCAATCCATTATTGGTTGCAATCCATAAACCGCCTGATTTTTCTTCATATAAATCATTGATGAAGTTTGCTGGCAACCCATCATCGGTAGTCCAGTTTGTGAATTTCCCATCATTAAACTTTGATAATCCATTGGCTGTCGCTAGCCATAATCCACCAGTGTTAGATTGTAAGATACGGTTAACCCTGTTATCAGGTAGTCCTTCTGATTTCCCATACTGGATAAACCGGCCATTAACCATATGATTCAAACCGTTATTTGTAGCAATCCAATAACTGCCATCATCGTCTTGAATTATTTGATAGCTGACCATTCCTGCCATGCCATTGATTTCACCATAACTAACAAAACTTTGGTTATGTAAATGACTGATTCCATCTAGTGTACCGAACCATGGATCACCATTATTATCAATAATTGTAGACAATACTTTATTGTGGGCCAATCCTTCATCTTTTGTAATATGAGAAAATTTACCATCACAAAGTTTACTAACTCCATTACCATTTGTTCCAATCCATATACAAGCACTTTTATCTTCTGCAATCGCATAAACATTGGGGTTCGGCAATCCAGTTTGGGCCTTCCAATTGACAACTTTTGAAGTACTTAATCTGGCTATTCCACCACCATATGTGCCGAACCACATGTTGTTTTCATTGTCTTGAAATATTGTATTAATGCTATTGTCTGGTAAACCATCAGACATATCTAAGTGTGTTACTTTACCATCGATAGCTATTTTATAGATTCCATTTCCCCTGGTTGCTATCCAAACGTTTTTTGAGTGATCCAAGGTGATGCTATTGATGGTTTGTTGACTCAAATCCACATCGAATTCTAATCTAACGAAATTTTCTCCGTTATAAAAAGCAACGCCATGCCTGGTTCCAACCCAGATTTCGCCATCATGGTGTTGGTATATTGTTCTGATTTCAGATTGTTTGGTTTTTAATTCAACGATTTGTATGGTTTCATCTTTTATGAGCACGGCATTGTTCGATAGCCCTAACCATTTATTATCGTTTGTATCAATAAAAATAGTCCGCACATTATTGGATGGCAGGCCATTTTCGGAATTATATTGTTTAATTATTTTTGGATTGTCACCTGTGGAGACTTGCAAAACACCTGAGCCATAAGTGGCGACCCAAAGAGTACCATCTCTGGATTGTTGGAAAGCCCTGGCAGTTGTTTTTTCAGGCCAATCAGGCAGTGCGTTAAACTTTTCACCGTCAAACCATGCGACACCACGTTCTCCTGCAACCCACAATGTCCCATCTGCGATTTTAAGAATGTCTCTGGCCAAATTATGGGGCAAACCTTCGTCTTCACCATACCTCCAAAACTGATCACCATCAAATCTATTAATACCAGTTCTTGTGGTAATCCACAAGAAGCCTTTTTGGTCTTGTTCAATGGCAAAAATAACTGTATCTTCAAGACCATCTGAGATACTCAGATGGGAAAATGGCAATTGTTGGGAATTTGAAATTGGGACACAAAAGAATATTAAAATCAACACATAAACTAAGCTTAATTTTAAGTTTAAAGCATCAAAGATGTTTTTTCTGTCTAACAAAGGCTGTTTCAACATAAACAAAAGGTTCAATATTCCATATATAACAACATATTAGCATACATGATTAAACCAATCAATTATTATCATTTTTCATAAATTGTTTACAAAAAATGGCTTTATTCACTCATTTGATTAATGACTAATGGTCTATGTAAAATATTGTCATATTAATTTACAATATGGTCTTTTCAAATGATCCACACTTATCATGCATAAATCTATGAAATTCTCATTTTTAATATTCCTTTTCGTATTGGTTGCTTGCCAACCTAAAAAAACTGAAAATATTGTCCTTAATCAATCCACAAATGAAGCTGACAAAGTTGTTAGTGAACTGAACTTTGATGTGCCTTATCAACAATTTACTTTAGACAATGGCTTAAATGTTATTTTGCACGAAGACCATTCTGATCCAATAGTCGCAATAGCGACAATTGTTCATGTTGGATCAAACAGAGAGAAGCCTGGTCGCACTGGGTTCGCACATTTTTTTGAACACATGGCTTTTAATAATTCAGAAAACGTACCCATGGGCGCCAATAGAAAAATGATACCTGAGTTGGGTGGAACACGTAATGGTGGAACTTGGAGTGATGGCACACAATATTATGAAGTGGTTCCAAAAGATGCCTTTGAAAAACTCATGTGGATTGACTCAGACCGATTTGGTTATATGATTAATACCGTAACTGAAGGTACTTTAGAAAGAGAAAAACAAGTTGTTAAAAACGAAAAAAGACAAAGAGTAGATAACCGTGCTTACGGCCACACAGGTCATGTTATCAGAAAAGCCCTTTATCCAAAAGGCCACCCTTATAACTGGACTGTTATAGGAGATTTAGAAGACCTACAAAATGCTACATTAGATGATGTTAGAGAATTTTATCAACAATTTTATATTCCTGCCAATGCCACACTTGTCATAGCTGGTGATATAGATATGCAACAAACCAAGGATTCCGTTAAAAAATGGTTTGGAGAAATCAAAGCTTCTCCTGCCATCGAAGATCTCAATCCTATGCCTGTGTCGTTAGCTGAAACAAAGAAATTATACCATTTAGATAATTTTGCAAAATTACCTTCTATTTCTATCACCTTCCCAACAGTAGAACAATACCACAAAGATGCTTATGCTTTAGATGCGCTGGGTTACATATTGTCTGATGGCAAACAGTCTCCATTATTCACAACCATTGTTAAAGAAAATAAATTGGCCCCTTCAGTAAATTCATACCATAATGCAAGTGAATTGGCTGGGACTTTTACTATTTCTGTGACTGCAAATGCTGATATTGATTTAGATGATGTCTATGATTCAATTCAAGTCGCCATGAAAAAATTTGAAGACCAAGGCATAAGAGAAAACGACTTAATTAAAATTAAGGCCAACCAAGAAACAAGTTTTTATAATGGAATATCCAGTATTTTAAGTAAAGCTTTTCAATTGGGAATTTATAGTGAGTATGCTGGCGATCCCGCTTTTATTAAACAAGACATTAAAAATATTTTAGCGGTGACAGATGAAGACATCAAACGCGTTTATAATAAATATATCAAGAACCAAAATGCTATTATTACCAGTTTTGTTCCTAAAAATGAAATTGAGTTAATAGTCGAAGAATCAATAAAAGCCAATGTGGTAGAAGAACAAATTACCCAAGGCAAAGAAAAACAATTTGAAGAAGACAATGACCCAGATTTTGTTAAAACTCCATCTACTCATGACCGCAGCGAACCCCCTTTAAGTGATTTACCGCAAAGAGAATCTCCTGAAATTTGGCACACAAAAACAAGCCGAGGTATTAAAATTTCTGGTATAGAATTAAAAGAAACGCCACTAATTAACTTTAACATCAATGTCAAAGGCGGCCAATTGTTAGATGAAGATAATAAACTCGGAACCTCTCACCTATTAGCAAACATGATGAATGAAGGAACACTGACCAAAACACCAGCAGAACTGGAAGATGCCATTGGTTTATTAGGCTCAACCATTAACGTCAGTTCATCCAAAACAGGGATAAACATCTACGGTACAACGTTAAAAAGAAATTACCAAAAGACCATCGATATTGTTACTGATATCATTTTAAATCCGAGATTTGATGAATCTGATTTTATTCGATTAAAAAATGCCAGGTTGACGAGAATCAAAGCTTCACTGGCTAACCCAAATTCAGTTGCCCGCAATGTTATGATGAAACAACTCTATGGTGATGGGCATATATTGGGGCAAAATTCCGGTGGTAATGAGATGACTGTGACCGAAATTAAATTAGATGATGTTATAAATTATTATAAAAATAATTTTTCAATCAATCAGTCTTCATTTCAAATTGTAGGTGATTATGATAATGATGAGGTGATTCAATCGTTATCAAAAATAAATAAAAACTGGCACAAAAATGACACGATTGAGTTTCCAGTGATGGAATCTATTGATAGTGTTTCAACGCCTAAAATCTTTTTTGTTGACTTCCCAGATGCCAAACAATCTGCAGTCTATGTTGGTAAAGCCACACTCAATGCAACAGATAAAAACTTCAATAGATTAAATATAGTCAATAACCGCATGGGCAGTGGCAGTAGTGCCCGCCTGACACAAATATTAAGAATTGAGAAAGGTTACACCTATGGTGCATACTCTGGAATAACACCTAGCCTATATGATGGAACATTTATTGCTGCTTCTCAGGTTCGAAGCAATGTCACACTTGAATCATTAGAAATTATTAAGGACCAATTGGCCAATTACCACCAAACATTTTCTGATGAAGAATTGAAGGTAACGAAGAATCTAATTCTTAAAGGTGACAGTCGCAAGTATGAAACTCTGAGACAATTAATGGGGATTATCACCACCATTAATCAATATGGATATGCAGATGAATTCCTAGAGTTAAATCAAGAACAGTTACAATCTTTAACTTTAACCCAAGCCAGGGGCATTATTGAATCAAACTTAAATGAAAAAAACATGATATATGTGATTGTTGGAGATGCAAAAACACAGTTAGAGAGAATGAGCCAGCTAGGATATGGAGAGCCCATTGTGCTTGATCGTTTAGGAAATGAATTATAGGCAAATATTTCATTATTTACATTCATCATTCATTTATGATATTATAAATGGATGATGAAATATTATAATATCCCATTGATCAATAGATTATTACTCGCTGCTGTTTCTGGCGCCCTTGTTTTTCCTATCTCATACCTAGAAAATCTCAACCGAACAATTTACGCTGATATCTCCTTAATCGACATTTTTATAGGCATTATCTTTGCAGTTCTGGTGATGGTTCCTTTTCAAAAACGAAAAAACTGGCTTAAATCAGTCTTGATGATTATTGCCAGCATTGCCATTTATACGTCTATGGTCAATTTAGCCGTAAATAATTATAAAGTTTTTTCCTTAAATTTGGATATTGAATGGGCCATTACTGTTTCTGGGGGATTAGGCGCTTTGCTAACAGGGATTGCGGTTAAACTTATTGCCCAAATCAGATTAGCTAATTCTGCCTATCCATTGTTAATTATTCTTGGTTTAGTAGCTGGTTATATCTTTTCTATAACGATAGATGCACAATCAAGTATGGTCAATGCTGTCGGTTTTATCGTTTGGCAGGTGTTAACGTGTTTGGCCATAGCTGTCTCAAAGAAATAACTATAACAAAATACGCTATTCATTGAATATTCAGCAATCATCACTATAATTATACACAGCACTGATTCATAAGAACAGTGACTTAAAAATTTAAACTAACATGAGGACTTGATCTGTGAATCGACGGGTACCTAACACAAAAAATACCATACAATATACAATTGTTGGTGATGGCAAAATGTCTCAACATTTATGTCAATATTTCTCTTTGCTTGAGATCGACTACAAATGCTGGTCGCGTAAGCAAACTATAAATCAATTACAATCTTATGTAAATAAATCAGATGTTGTTATATTACTTATATCTGATAATGCCATAGAACAATTTGTAAGTGACAATCCATTTATTAATAAAAAGACAGTGGTGCATTTTTCAGGTGCATTATCGTCTTCTGAGATAATTGGATGCCATCCATTAATGACATTTTCCCACAATTTATATGATTTAGAAACTTACCAAAACATCCCATTTGTTTGCGATGAGGGTACTGATTTCAGTGACATATTTCCTCAATTGGCCAATCCTTTTTATGGTATTAATCAAGGCGATAAAGCCTATTACCATGCCATGTGTGTTATGGCAGGTAATTTTACCCAAATGCTTATGAGAGATACTGCTACTGAATTAACCAAAAAAATGCACCTGCCAGATAATATTTTATTTCCATATTTGCTACAAAATACCTTTAACTTTATATCTAATCCAAAGAACTCTACCACTGGCCCTATACAGCGCGGTGACTTTACAACTGTAAAGAAACATTTACATGTGTTAAAAAATAGCCCAATGGAAGGCTTGTATAAATGCTTTGTTAATTATGCACAAATCCTAAAAGCCAATAACCAATCTCACAATAGTTCAAATATTAAAGAGCAAGTACAATGAATATTAATCAAATTAAACAACTAAAATACGACAATAAAAAAATCTCCATGTTGACTTGTTATGATTACAGTTCTGCTAAGATAATTAATCAATCGAACATAGATATGATTTTAGTAGGGGATTCTGCCGCAATGGTCATGCACGGACACAATTCTACCTTACCCATTGACGTTGCTACCATGGCCCTACATATCAAAGCTGTTGCTAAAGGCGCTCCTGATAAATTTATAGTGGGTGATATGCCCTTTATGTCTTTTAGGAAATCTTTAAGTGACAATATGACAGCCGTTGAAAAGATTATGAAAGCTGGAGCACATGCCATTAAACTAGAAGGTTTTGATGGTAATTTAGAATTAATAAAACACATTGTCCAATCGGGTGTTCCTGTTATGGGACATTTGGGTTTAACCCCACAATCTGTTAATTCATTAGGCGGTTACAAAGTTCAAGGCAAAATTGATGAAGATAAAATTAAGATTATAAATGATACCCAATCATTAGAAAAAGCAGGTTGTTTTGCAGTTGTATTGGAATGTGTGCCTTCAACATTAAGTCAAGATATAGCAAAACAAACAGAAATAATAACCATAGGTATTGGAGCAGGAGATTGTGTTGATGGACAAGTTCTGGTTATCAATGACATGTTGGGTATGTCGGGTGATTTTCAACCAAAGTTTGTGCGAAAATACTTGAATGCTGAACAGTTGTTCCTGCAAGCATTTAACGAATTTGATAAAGACGTGAAAGATTCTCAATTCCCAAGTTCAAAAGAAAGTTACTCATGAAGATCTTAACAACCCTAAAAGATTTCAATAACTACCGATCAAAGTTAAATTCAAAAAGCATTGGTTTTGTTCCCACTATGGGTGCACTACATCCTGGACATATGTCTTTGATTAATCAATCTATCAATGACAATATGAAGTCAATAGTCAGTATCTATGTCAACCCGACTCAATTTGATCAGGTTTCTGATTTAAACAATTATCCAAATCATTTAAATGAGGACATTAAGCAATTAAAAGAAAATGGAGTTGATGCTGTTTTCATACCTAAATACTCTGAAATTTATGCTGATAATTATACTTTCCAAGTTCAAGAAAATAATTTAAGCAATCTGTATTGTGGTGCTCACCGTGAAGGCCATTTCAATGGTGTTTTAACTGTAGTCATGAAGTTACTCAATATTGTCTCACCGACTCAAGTTTACTTAGGTGAGAAAGATTACCAACAATTAACTTTAATTCGTAAAATGGTTGATGCTTTTTTTATGAAACCTCAAGTTATCGGTTGCCCCATTATTCGTGAAATTGATGGCCTTGCAATGAGTTCTCGTAATTTACGTTTAGATAAACAACAAAGAAAATTGGCCCCGCAACTGTACAAAACCATCCAAAAGGACATTTCAAAAGAACAGATACATCAACAATTATCCACTTTAGGGTTTAAAGTTGATTATATAGAAACCATGGATAACCGTTTATTGGTGGCTGCTTTTTTAGGTGATATAAGGTTAATCGATAACGTCCCTTATCATTTCAAACAACAGGCAACACAATGAATATTTTACTTTTAATGACCGGATCTATAGCTTGTGCTAAAGCCAGCGGATTAATTTCCCTTTGGAAAAAGAATGGACACGATGTAAAAGTTGTTGCCAGTAATAGCGCACTAGAGTTTGTAGGCATAGCAACATTAGAAGGCCTGAGTGGAAACCCTGTTATGACTTCTGTATTTGAAACTAATAACATGATGGATCATATTAATGTTAGTCGACAAACTGACATTATAGTTCTTGCACCCGCTACAGCCAATACCATTAATAAATTAGCAAATGGTACCGCTGATGATGTCATAACGACTACATGGATTGCGGCTCAAGAACTCTATAAACCAATGTATATTGCTCCGGCAATGAACACCAAAATGTGGGAGTACCCAGCGACTCAAAAATCTCTGTCTTTATTAAATGAATGGGGAATCACCATCTTATCACCGCAAGATGGTGACTTGGCCTGTGGAGAAACAGGAAGTGGGAGAATGATGGAAATTGAAGACATTAATAAAGCCATTATGGTTAAGAGTGATAAACACATCATTGTTACAGCTGGTGGAACCCGAGAATTTATTGATGGAGTGAGATACATAGGAAACCTAAGTACTGGCAAAACTGGCGCTCATATTGCTGATTTTTATACATCACATGGATACAATGTCACATGGTTGGGAGCAATCAATTCAGTACAACCTAAACTGCTTTGTAAAAAGGTGTTTTATGAAACATTCAGCGAATTATCCGACCAGCTAAAATCTCAATTAAAAAAGCAAAAATATGACATTATCATACATGCCGCAGCTATCAGTGATTTTAAGGTTCAATCTGTTATTATTAATGATAATGAAATAACCACAAATAGAGATTCTAAATTACCTTCATCAAATAACATGACTGTAAATTTATCCAAAAATCCTAAATTGGTACAAAAAATTAGAGGTTGGTCACTCAATAAAAAATTAAAAGTGGTTGCATTCAAACTAACTAACACTGATGATTCTTTAGTTAGAAAATCAGCAATACTAAAGCTATTAAACCAAGATGATATTGATTATGTTGCGCACAATGACTTATCAGAAATCAGTGATATCAAGCATTCATTTAATTTTTATCAATCAAACGACACAATGATTCCTTGTCATACAACCAAAGATTTGTGTCTTGCTATTCTGGAGAAAGCATTATGATATTATGTTTAGATATAGGTAACAGCCATATGCATGGCGGTGTATTTGATGGTGACAATCTAATATTTCAATTTAGAAAAGCATCAAAAACTGGCGCATCATCAGATGAATATGGTGTGTTTTTACGCAGTGTTTTGAGAGAAAATAGCATAGATCCTCACGAGATTATCTCTATAGCATTATGCAGTGTAGTCCCTGAAGTTATATATTCTATCAGTGCTTGTTGTCAAAAATATTTTGGAGTTGAGCCTTTTATTCTACAAGCTGGTACCAAAACAGGACTACAAGTCAGTTATAAAAACCCTCAAGAGGTTGGAGCTGATAGAATTGCAAATGCCATTGCCATAACCCATATTTTTCCAAAAAAAGATGCCATTGTAATTGATTTGGGTACTGCTACCACATTTTGTGCCATTACAGCCAACAAAAATTACTTAGGTGGGGTCATTTTACCCGGTTTAAAATTATCCATGTCGGCATTGGCTTCAGGTGCATCAAAATTGGGCTCAGTTGAAATTATTGAAAAACAACAAACATTAGGCAAAACAACCAATGATAGCATTCAATCTGGCTTGTATTATGGCTCTTTAGGGGCCATGAAAGAAATCATATATAATTTAACCCAACAAACTTTTAAAGGCACTAAACCCTTAATTATTGGAACAGGGGGTTTCACTTCTATTTATCGAAATGCCGGCATATTCGATGAAATTGTCCCTGATTTAGTATTAAAAGGATTATTTATAGCAAACAAATTAAATTCATAGAGCCGTATCAATCAAAGGATCATAGTAAAACAGTAAAATTATCCCAGAGATTACAAGTTGTTGAGGCTTAAAAACATGTTAAAATATTAATATGAAAGCCCGATATTATTCGACTGAAACACACATAATATGATTCAATCCGATTTACTCTATTTAACACTTGTTACAAACAATGATTCTGATTTGTTTATTAGCCTCTATTCTGATCCACACATCATGGAAAATGTGGGTCCAGCCTTTACCCCTAAAGAATGCAAAAAGATGTTAAAACTATGTATCAATCAAGCCCACAACGATCAGCCTAAAAATTTATTTTATGTTATCAGAGCCAAGCACGATAACCAAAGATATGGAATGATAGGATTATTATGGAATCAAGCCGAAAAAAATCACGTCGAACTGGGAGTTATGATTTTAAAACCCTATATAAATAAAGGTTATGCTTATAAAGCAACCTATCTTCTTATGCAATATGCCTTTAATGAATTAAACATAAAATCTATCGTTATTTTTTGCAATGAAAGCAATAAAGTAGCCAATCGTGCCACTAAAGCCATAGGATTCCATGAAATTAATCGTTTTGTTGATAGCAAATCAAATCATTCAAAAATTAAATGGCTTTTAACTGCTGAAAGGTTTCATAAAATTTATACAAAATAGCAGTTTAATACATTCTGAGCATAACAATTATCTAGGCCATTAACTTGTAGATTAAAAAGATTCTCTATGTTAATATCATATGCTAATTTCACAATAAAAAAGGTTAAACATGAGCTTAGCAATAAAAACACTAGAAGAAATCGGCCAAAACACTTCCATTAAACAGCATGACAATGTGGAAGTCATGTTAAAAGATTTAGAAATTGAAGAATGCTTAATTGAACATATAAGCTTAAAAACACAAGATTTTGTTTGTGCTCTTTTCCCTCAAGATGACAAAGATGACAAAGACACTCAGGATGATGACAAAGACAATCAAGATGATGATAAAGATACTCAAGATACCAACGATTAAAAATAATTAATACTTCTGTATCTGTCTCTTATACACATCTGACGCTGCCGACGATCTACTCTGTGTAGA
>OJDV01000326.1_pt1 | contig 17332 bp, 10 predicted proteins | sample 1592911 | NCBI WGS metagenome assembly OJDV01 (sample SAMN05416860, study PRJEB24817) | seawater metagenome | isolation source: Sea water | place: Canada:Atlantic | collected 2013-11 | reverse complement strand
AAGCAAAAGAGTTTTGTTTTACTAATCCTATTGCTGCTCATCAATTATTACAGAAAATTACAGATACGACCATTGCTTACTTAAAAGAAAAAGTAAAAGCAGGTTGTAATGCTATTCAAGTATTTGATTCTTGGGGAGGCATGTTATCTCCAGTAGATTATCAAGAATTTTCTTGGCAATATATTCAACAAATTATAGATGCTTTAAAAGATGAAACTCCTGTAATTGCATTCGGAAAAGGATGTTGGTTTGCTTTAGGAGACATGGCTAAATCTGGAGCTTCCGCTTTAGGTGTTGATTGGACCTGTTCAGCAAGAAATGCACGATATTTAAGTGGAGGAAAGATAACTTTACAAGGTAATTTTGATCCAACACGATTGTTTTCTCCGCCCTCAGAAATCAAAAAAATGGTGCACCAAATGATTAACGAATTTGGAAAAGACAGATATATTGTAAATTTAGGTCATGGAATTCTACCAAATATTCCATTAGATAATGCAAAAGCATTTATTGATGCCGTAAAAGAGTATAAGGCTTAGCCAAAATTGAGCCTGAACACAAGGGTCGAGCTCTTGCAAGTCGAGATTCAATTTGTATTTTGATTTAAAAATGGTATTTTATATCTAAACTAAAATGAGTTTACTGCCTTAGCAGGAAATGTTATGATAAAGAATATATTAGAAGGCATACAAGCATATTCAGGTGCTTTAGCATTGATTTCAAAGCTAAAGCTTTGGAAGTTCTTTTTCGTTCCGATAGCCATTAGTATCATTACAGCAACAATTATTGGGTTTTCTTCTTACGTCCTTTCAGACAACATTGGTCAATTTATGATGGGAATTTGGCCATGGGAATTTGGCAGTTCTTTTGTAAACAAAACGTTTAACATTCTAGGTGGATTAATTATTCTTGTAATTGGTTTGATTTTATACAAACACATCATTATGGCTTTATCTGCACCATTTATGAGTCCTGTTTCAGAAAGAATTGAAGTCTATTTAACAGGTGCTGAAAGACATAATCATAGAAATACAACGTTCAAAGAACAACTATGGCGAGGTATTAGAATAAATATGAGAAACCTAGTTAAGGAACTCCTCATTACTATTCCTATTCTTTTGCTAAAGTTCATTCCCATTGTAAATATTTTTTCAACGGTTTTACTAATTCTAGTTCAAGCTTATTATGCTGGTTTTGGAAATATGGATTATACCTTAGAACGTCACTTAAATTATCGTAAAAGCACTCGATTTGTAAGAAAAAATAAAGGTGTTGCCATAGGAAACGGACTTGTTTTCATCTTATTCTTACTGCTTCCTATTATAGGTGTTATTTTAGTTTTACCAATGAGTGTGACTGCGGCTTCAATAAAAACAGTTAAGCTTCTTCAAAAAGAAAATCTTTTTTTAGAAAATAAAATTTATGCCTCATGATTGCTCAATTTGATGGATTCGAAATCAATCCGATTCATGAAAATGATGCATGGAAAATTTGTGATTTTGCGATCGCAAATACCGATCGTTTAAAACGTTTCTTTCCGAAGACATTAGAGCAAAATTTGAATCCAACATTGTCACAAATCTATGTTGAGAATCGAGTAAAAGCATTTCAAAATAAAGACCTATTTGTGTTTACTTTAAAACAATTAGAGACACGAAAAGTTGTTGGACTCATAATCATCAAAGCGCTTGATTGGACCATAAAACAAGGTGAATTTGCTTATGCTATAGATTATAATTGTAATGGAAAAGGAGTCATGTCTAAAGCGATAGAAAAGCTTTCAGCATATGCTTTTGAAACCTTAGGATTAGAACGATTACAAATTATCTCACATAAAGATAATCTGCCAAGTGTTAAAGTTGCATTGAACACCAATTTTGAATGGAAAAAAACCTTAAAAAATGAATTCACACCTAAAGGCGAACAACCTTTAGATATGGAATTATATGAACTATATAAGACTTAGATTTGAAAGATAAATTCTTCAATTACATACACGAATTACAAGACACAATTACCTCTAAATTAGAAGCAATTGATGGTAAAACTAAGTTTCAAGAAGATGTCTGGAAACGTCCTGAAGGTGGAGGCGGAAGAACTCGCGTGATTGAAAATGGAAACGTATTCGAAAAAGGTGGTGTAAACATTTCTGGAGTTCACGGAAAGTTACCAGAAAGTATGCAAAAATACTTTGGTGTTGAAGACGCCAATTTTTTTGCTTGTGGATTAAGCTTAGTCTTACACCCAATAAACCCAATGGTTCCAACCGTTCATGCTAATTGGCGCTATTTTGAAATGTATGATCAAGAAGGAAACATTGTAGATCAATGGTTTGGTGGTGGACAAGATTTAACACCATACTATTTGTTTGACGAAGATGCAAAACATTTCCATCACAACTGTAAAACAGCCTGTGACAAACACAATCCGGAATTCTACCCAAAATATAAAGCACGTTGTGATGCCTATTTTTACAATGAACATAGAAATGAAGGTAGAGGTATAGGTGGATTGTTTTTCGACTATTGCAAAAAAACTGAAGATATGAGCATGCAAAACTGGTATGATTTCGTTACTGAAGTTGGTAATAGTTTCCTTGATGCTTATGTTCCTATTGTTAAAAAACGAAAAAACCTAGACTACACGAAAGCACAACGTGATTGGCAAGAAATTCGTCGTGGTCGTTATGTTGAATTTAATTTAGTTCATGATAAAGGCACATTGTTCGGGCTAAAAACTAACGGAAGAATTGAAAGTATTTTGATGAGTTTACCTCCTCATGTGCAATGGGTTTATGATCATCATCCAGAAGCAGGAAGCGAAGAAGAAAAATTATTAAACGTATTGAAAAACCCAATTGATTGGGTTAATGCATAAACTAATCAGTATTTAAACATTTTAAATATGTATCCATTAAGAAGAAACCGAAGATTAAGAACTAATGAAGCTATAAGAAGCTTAGTTCGTGAAACGATTATTACGCCTAATGATTTTCTTGTGCCACTATTTGTTGTGGAAGGGAAAGGTATTAAGCAAGAAATTGCTTCAATGCCTAATTATTATCGTTTCAGCCTAGATTTGCTAGAACACGAAGTGAAGGAACTATGGAAACTGGGTTTGAAATCGGTTTTATTGTTTGTGAAAGTACCAGACAATCTTAAAGATAATAAAGGAACTGAAGCTACCAATCCAAACGGATTAATGCAACGCGCTATTAAAACTGTAAAGAATGTATGTCCTGGCATGTTAGTAATGACAGATGTTGCCTTAGATCCATATTCATCGTATGGTCATGATGGAATCATACAAAATGGAAAAATAATAAATGATGACACAGTTGATGTTTTAGCTGGAATGAGTTTATCTCATGCTGAAGCTGGAGCTGATTTTGTTGCACCAAGTGATATGATGGATGGACGTATTCTAGCAATACGTGAAGCTTTAGAAGACGACGGGTTTACAGATACTGGTATTATGAGTTACTCTGCAAAATATGCCTCTGCTTTTTATGGTCCTTTTAGAGATGCTCTTGATTCTGCTCCTGCAGATATTAAAAATGTTCCGAAGGATAAAAAAACATATCAAATGGATTTTGCCAATCGTTTTGAAGCCATCAGAGAAACAGAAATGGATATTGATGAAGGCGCAGATATTGTGATGGTAAAACCAGGCTTATGCTACTTAGATATTGTTCGTGAGATAAAAAACGAAGTTGATGTTCCTGTAGCTGTATATCAGGTTTCTGGTGAGTATGCCATGCTGAAAGCTGCTGCCGAAAAAGGATGGTTAGATCACGATGCTGTAATGCTTGAGCAAATAACAGCAATTAAACGTTCTGGAGCAGATGTGATTGCAAGTTACTTTGCAAAGGATGTTGTTAAATTATTATCGTAAATTCGCAATAATCAAACTAAAAACTATCCATGGGATTACTGATATTTTACGCTATCATTTCCATTTTCTTTTCCTTTTTGTGTTCTATTTTAGAAGCAGTCCTTCTAAGTGTAACTCCAACTTTTATTAACTTAAAGAAGAATGAAGGGAAAACATACGCTGAAGATTTAGAAGTACTTAAAAAAGACGTGGATCGTCCTTTAATTGCTATTCTTACTTTAAATACAATTGCACATACAGTTGGTGCAATTTTAGTTGGTGTACAGGCAAAAGTTGCTTACGTAGAACTCTACGGTTCAACTACAAGAAGTATTTTAGGCATTAAATTCACAGAGGATCTAATGGTTGGTGTAGTGTCAACTATTATGACCATTCTAATTCTTGTGGCTTCAGAAATCATTCCTAAGACTATTGGAGCAACCTATTGGAAACAACTTGCAAATTTCACAACCAAAGCATTACATGTTTTAATTTTTCCTTTAAAATGGACTGGTATACTTTGGCTTTTACAACTTACTACAAAACTAATTGGTGGTAAAGGACATGGAAGTGTCTTAAGCAGAGAAGGGTTTTTGGTCATGGCAGATATGGCTCATGAAGAAGGTGTGTTTCAAGAAAATGAAAGTAAAATAATTAAAAATCTTTTGACATTTAAAGAAGTGTTTGCAAAAGACGTCATGACACCTAGAACAGTTATGAAATCTGTAGATGAGAAAACAACTGTAGGAGATTTCTTTAATAAGAATATGAATCTTCGGTTTTCAAGAATTCCTATCTATGCTGACGATCCGGATAACATTAAAGGTTTGGTATTAAAAGGTGAAGTTTTTAAAGAAATGGCCTTAGATAATGGGTCCAAAAAACTTTCAGAACTTAAACGAGATATTATTGTTGTTTCTAGAGAATTACCTATTCCGAAGCTTTTTGAAAAGTTAGTAGAAAGTAGAAATCATATGGCTTTAGTGGTTGACGAATATGGTTCAGTAAGCGGATTAGTTACTATGGAAGATGTTATTGAAACACTTCTAGGACTAGAGATTATGGATGAAAGTGATAACGTTTCTGACCTCCAACACTTGGCTAGAAAAAGCTGGGAAACTAGAGCAAAAAAATTAGGCATTCTTGATGACAACCTTTCAGAAGATAACGAGTAATGGAAACTTGTATTATTTCTTCGCCATTAGGTTTTACCAAAATTGTTGGTGATGAAGATGGTATTTCTCAAGTATCGGTTTTAAATTCAACAGAAAAAGAAACTGATATTATTCCTATAGAACTTGAAGATTGTGTGATTCAGCTTCGAGAATATTTTGAAGGTACTCGCACAGGATTTGATCTCACCTTAAATCCACAAGGAACCACCTTTCAGAAACGTGTTTGGAAACAATTAGAACAGATTCCTCACGGAAAAACGTTTTCCTACTTACAACTTTCTAGACAGCTTGGTGACATAAAAGCTATTAGGGCAGTTGCTAATGCTAATGGTAAAAATCCATTATGGATTATCATTCCGTGCCATCGTGTAATAGGTAGCGATGGAAGTTTAACTGGATATGCTAGTGGCTTGTATAGAAAACAATGGTTATTAGAACATGAAAGCCCTTATAAACAACAATCTCTTTTTTAAAGTAAAAAATCACTACTTTTATTAAAACATCATAAAGCAAATAATTTATTCTTTCAAATGAAACACTTCAAAAAGCTCTTAAAGTTCTTAGTTATATTTTTTGGGTTATTAATTACCGTTCTATACATCACAGATACTGATTATTTAATCAAAGCCGTTAGAACCATTTATATGAAAGGTTATACAACTGCTTTTCTTGAAGATTATAAGGATTTTGATAATCAAACTATAGCGGCTTCAGAAAACCCTCAAGCTTGGTTTAATCACAAAGAATATAATTCGATTCAATCAACAGAAATACTAAATAAAGCAAATAAAGATTGGGGAACTATTGCTTATCTAATTATAAAAAATGATAGTATTTGGTTTGAAAATTATTATGATGGGTTTGATGAAGATTCAAAATCCAATTCATTTTCTATGGCGAAAAGTTATGTTTCTGGCTTAATGGGTAAAGCTATTATGGATGGTCATATCAAAAGTTTAGATCAACCTGTTTGCGATTTTCTCCCAGCATTTTGTGATGGGAAAGCGGCAAAAATGACCGTTGGTGATTTATCAACTATGTCATCAGGAACCAATTGGGATGAAGCTTATTATTCGCCTTTATCAATTACAACGCGTGCTTATTTTGATGATGATTTAGCTAAAGTTATGAATGGTTTAAAAGTTGTTGATGAGCCAGGACAAGCCTTTAAATATGCCAGTGGTGACACTCAAATGTTAGCTATGGTTATTGAAAAAGCAAGTGGCCAAAAATTATACGACTATTTTGAAGACAGTTTTTGGAAACCATTAGGTTCAGAAAATTCTACACTATGGCAAGTAGATAGTGAAGATCACGATTTAGTAAAAGCGTATTGCTGCATTGCTAGTAATGCTAAAGATTTTGCTCGTTTTGGGAAATTGTATAAAGACCACGGAAAATGGAACGGACAACAAATTTTAGATTCAGCGTTTGTCGCAAAGTCTGTTACTCCTCGATTCCCTCAAAGTCCAGAATATGGCTATGGTTGGTGGTTACAACAAAAGGGAGATAAGTACTTTTATATGATGCGAGGACATTTAGGACAATACGTTTTTGTTGAGCCTAATGACAATATTATCATTGTTCGATTAGGGCATCAAAAATCCCCAGATATTGGCACTAAAACCTATACAGATGACATTAGTTTGTATATTGAAGAAGCTTATAAAATGCTAGGTCAGCCAATCAAATAAAAATTTCATACAACTAAATTAAGTTTAATTAAAAAACAAAACAGGCATGATTACAAAATTAAGTATAGAAAATATTCTATTTTTAGACATTGAAACGGTTCCTGAAACAGAACATTTTTCAGATTTAGACGACACGAAACAACAACTTTGGGAATCGAAATCACAATATCAAAGGCGTGATGAGTTCACAGCAGAAGAATTTTATGATCGTGCAGGTATTTGGGCTGAATTTGGAAAAATTGTTTGTATTTCGGTTGGGTATTTCACCTTTCAAGGTGATGTAAGAACATTTAGAGTAACATCTTTTTTTGGTGAAGAAATTACCATATTGAAAGATTTTAAAAACCTTCTCATCTCTCATTTTAGTCAGACTAAACATTTGCTTTGTGCACATAATGGGAAAGAATTTGATTTTCCATATATCGCAAGACGAATGATTATTCATAATATTGAATTGCCTTATAAACTCAATCTCTTCGGAAAAAAACCATGGGAAGTACCTCATCTAGATACACTTGAATTATGGAAATTTGGTGACTATAAAACTTATACATCTCTAAAATTATTGACAAATGTTTTAGGTATTCCCTCTCCAAAAGATGACATTGATGGTAGTGAAGTATGTGGTGTCTATTACAAGGAAAATGACATAGATCGCATCGTAGTCTATTGTGAGAAAGACACAATAGCGGTTGCTCAAATATTTTTAAGATTACGTGGAGACGAATTGCTTCATGATAATGAGATTGTTCATATTTAGACTTGCAAAAAGGATTGAACGGTTTGTTTGAAATCCTTTTTTATTTCCGAAAAAGATTGAGTAGTGAAAGCTTGTTTTCTAGCCTCACTAGAAATTTGCCCAAATAAAAAAAGTCCAGACATTACATCTGGACTTTCTCTTTTTAATAAATTTTAGTTGTACTAGTTTCTAATAAACTTCTTAGTTAAGATTTCATCACCATCATTAACTTCAATAAAGTACATTCCAGCATCTAAATTGCTCACTTTAATTTGACCAGTAGAGTTTCCTTTCGTTATCGTTTGACCTAACATGTTTTTAATCACATAATCAAACTTACCTCCTTCTGGTAATTCCACATTTAGGATATCTCCTTTAACAGGGTTTGGATGAATTCGTAAATCAAGTTCAGATATTTCTTTTTCATTCAAACTACCTACTAATAATAAATCGTTAATTTCTCCTCGACTTGAATTAGTTCCTGTAATGGTCACCTGATCAATATGAATATAATCTTGGTTTCCAGAAGCATCATTTCTAAATCTAAATCCAGAATTTACCGCAAAGTTATATTCTGATGGTGTAAGTGTAACAGTTGCATTATAGAAATTACTGTTTTCTATTCCTGATCCTGCTACCCAAGTTGCAGCTGTAATATAGCTAGAACCATCATAGAATTGTAACCAGAAGTCTTCGCCGTTTTCCATACTAAATACATAGAAATAGAAATCTACTACCACTTGCGAATAAGGTGTAACATCAATATTAGATAATGTCATCACTGATGAACTTGTATTATCTCTTAATCGTATTGAGAAATTACCTTCATAAGATCTGGTACCTGAATATCTAAAAGAATCACTTCCTCCATCTACCCAGCCGTCCCAGCCTGTTTCAAAATAACCTTCATTTAAAACGACATCACTTGTAGAACATGGAGCACAAGATGAACCACCACAATCTACACCAGTTTCATCACCATTTTGAATTCCATCACTACATGTAGGTACTGCAGGTTCCAATAAATTGATATTATCAAGAGCGATATCTGCTTGCCAAGTGTTTCCAACTACACGGTTGAATCTTAGTTGAATATTTCCTCCAACATAAGCTGATAAATCTAATTCTACAGCATTCCATTGGTCTCCTTGATTTCCTGTTTGATTCCAAATGCTTGTCCAAGAAGCACCATCATCATCTGATAGTTCAAGATCAATAGATCCCATATTTGCTGCACCATACATATGATAATCAAAACTAAATGTTGGTGTTGAAAGTCCGCTTAAATCAAAACAAGGCGATGTTAAAATCGCACTTTTATCTGGATATCCTGTTCCGTTACCTGATGCTTCTACATAAATATAACTAGACCCTTGATTTGCTGAAGAAGGTCCAGTTCCTGAAGATGGTGTTGTTCCTGAATTAACTGACCAATTTATATCATCAGCAGTTGATTGTGACCAAGCTCCAATAGACCCTTCAAATCCTTCTGTATAAGGGTATGTTGTAACTCCTCCTGAACATCCTGTTGAAGGATCAGAAACATTAACAGTTCTTGTTACTTGCGCAGCTGCATTTCCAGCTGTATCACTTACGTTATAGTTCACAAAATACGTTCCAGCCACACTTGTGTTTACAGAACCCGTTGTAACAATACTTGAATTAAGATTGCCATCTATATTATCCGAAGCAGTCGCACCTTGTTCGTTATACGTATCGCCTACTAATAAATTTATTGTAGATGCTCCGACCAATACAATAACTGGTGGAGTTGTATCTGCAGCGACATTCACCGTTCGAGTGACTTGAGCAGCAGCATTTCCAGATGAATCACTTACGTTATAATTCACAAAGTAAGTTCCAGCGGAAGCCGTATTAACTGTTCCTGTAATAACGATACTAGATGTTAAGTTTCCATCTATATTATCTGTTGCTGTTGCACCATCTTCAGTATAAGTATCTCCAACATTTAAGTTTATTGTAGAAGCTCCAACCAATACTATTACTGGTGGTGTTATATCTTCAGCTACATTTATTGTTCTTGTTACTTGAGCAGCTGCATTTCCAGACGAATCACTTACGTTATAATTCACAAAATAAGTACCTGCAGAAGCCGTATTAACTGCTCCAGTAGTAACTATACTAGATGTTAAGTTTCCATCTATATTATCTGTTGCTGTTGCTCCTTGTTCGATATATGTATCTCCGATATTTAAGTTAATTGTTGATGCACCATTTAAAACTATAACTGGAGCTGTTGTATCAGGATTGACAGTTACACTTCTTGTTACTTCAACTGCATTATTACCTGCAGCATCACTTACATTATATGTAATTGTATATAATCCAACTGCATTAGTATTTACTGTGTCTCCTCCTACTACAATACTTGAAGTTAAATTTCCGTCAATATTATCTGAAGCCGTTGCTCCTTGATCTGAATATGAATCACCAAGTTCTAAGCTAATGTTTGCAGAACCTATAAGTGTAATTACTGGAGCTGTAGTATCAGCAATCACATTTACAGTTCGGACAACTTCAGCAGCATTATTTCCTGCAGCATCACTCACATTGTAAGTTACTACATATGTGCCTCCTAGACTTGTATTCACTGTATCTCCACCAATTATAATACTAGATGTAAGGTTTCCATCCACATTATCAGTAGCTGTTGCTCCCAATTCTGAGTAGGTATCACCAACATTTAAATTCACTGTAGAAGCACCATTTAATGTAATAACTGGAGCTTCTAAATCTGGTCCAGAACCTTCTATGATTACCGTATAATCTTCAACTTCTCCATATTGAAAAGTTTCACACTCGGTTGGTATACCATTATACTTCATAGACACTCTCATTCTTGTAGAATTTTCAACAGCACCTGAAGGAATTGTAAAACTTCCACTTACTGGAGTCGATTGAGTTGCTGCTAGAGACCAAACAAGTTCTCCTGCATCTCCAAAATCACCATCTCTATTATAGTCTATCCAAACTGCATATCCTTCGCTATAAATTGTTCCAGTCCAAGTTGGTGTTACTGTGATTGTATACTGAGTATCTTTTGTTAATGTTGTCGAAATACTTGTAAAATCTGTATAAAACTGACCTCCTGATGCATTATCAATCGTATTTAATTGAACACGTCCAATAAATTCATCGTTAATATTTGTACTTGCTGAATCACAATAATCTAATTGTACATCTGTAGTCGTAAAATTCACTAGACTACTATATGCAGAATTGCTACCACCAGTACATTTACTTCTTACCTGAGCTTCATATTGAGTTAAAGCAGTTAAGCCAGTTACATTTGATGAAATTCCATTGACTGCGGTTGTGATCCAAGTAGATGCACCAACTTCACGATGTCTAATATCGTAACTTGCACCAGGAACAGCTGCCCAACTTAGAGTTGCTGTCGTTGATGCAACATTAGAAGCTGCTAAACCTGTTGGCACATCAGCATTACATACAACTGGAGCTCCAATTGTAAAGTTTGTGTTTGATATGTCAAAGAAAATATTATTCGCTCCTCTTACCATCACTCTATTTTGATTCCCTTGACTATTTGGAACGACAACATCGTGAGATCCATCATTTGTTACTCCTGAAGCTAACGAAACTGAATACGTGTCTCCTCCATCAGTAGAGAGAAAAATATCAACGTTTGCTGCATTAACTCCGTTTCCAGTCGTTCCTGCAACATCCCAAGTAACCGTTTGAGTTGTTCCTGCATCCCAAGTTACATTTGTGTTTGGTGAATTAAGAACAAAAGGTCCAGCAGTTCCATTTACGCTAACTACCATATCATCACTACTATTGGTTCCACCACCTGCAACATTATCTCTTACAGTTAATCTAAAGTTAAGTGATCTTGCTACATTAGGAACAGCTTCCCATTGCCATGACGTTGCACCAGTTTTTATTGTTGAAAGTCTTGGGAAATAACGACTAGTTGATGTCGTTGGTTCATAAGCTCTAAAAGCAACACCTGTTGTTGCTGTAGTACTTGGATACGTTGATGATGCATTATTCTCATCCATTTGTTCCCAACTATATGTTAGCGCTCCCGATGCTGTATCAGCATCAGTTGCTGATCCATCTAAGACAAAAGCGGTTCCATTAGGAATTGTATAATTGGAACCTGCATTAACTACAGGAACTGCATTCCCAGTATTTGTATTCGTTTGGCAACTAGTTGTCTTAACATAATCTGTTACTTGTTCAATTGAAGCTGCATGGAAATTAGGGTGCACATTAGGCTCAACATCTGTAGCTCCTGTAATTCCAGCATAACTCATAATAGTAGTTCCACTTCCTGGTTCCATTTGAACGTTAGTTCCTTCATTGCCACCATGTGTCCATGTATGATTTGCTCCAAATTGATGACCCATTTCATGTGCTACGTAATCTACATCAAAAAATTCTCCTGTAGGCACTGTTGCAGATGTCCATCCACTACCTTTTTGACTATTTACACAAACACAACCTATGCAACCTGCATTACCATTGTTTTGTAAATTAGCAAATAAGTGACCAATATCATAGTTTGCTTCACCAATTGTACTTGTAAGTTCTGATTGAAGTTGACCGTTATAAGACCCTGTAGTTGTATAAGGATCACTACCAGAGTTTGTAAAAATAACATCATCTGTATTATTAATCAATACCATATTAACGTTGAAATCGGTTTCAAAGATTCCGTTTACCCGTGTCATCGTTTGAACGATTGCAGCTAAGGCTAATGCTTTTGTACCTCCATGATAAGACGTATATTCTCCAGTAGCAGAAACTACTAATCTGTAGGTTCTTAAAATACTATCGTCAGCATTTCTCGCAGAAAAACCGCTATCAGAATTCATGGAGTTATTCATACTCTCAGTAATAGAACATTCAAAATCATCATTCATGTTAACTTTACTTGCTCTTGTAAATACTGAATATACTGACGCATCATTGGTAATTGCTTCAATAAAAGATGCTGGCTTATTAGCAGAGAATCTAATACTTTGGAAACCTAATGGTGTGACACTAAATCTAATAATTGCTGTAGGATCGTCAATGCCCTGACCAGCATAAGATCTAATTTCAGGATATCTTGCTGACAATTCAGAATCCATTACTGAGGCTTCAAAGACTTTGAAACGCTCGAATTCTCCATCCGCATTTGGAAAGGACAATACCAGACTAGAGCCTTTAGTTAAATTCCCTCTTTGAGGTGCTTTCAATAAAGCTTGCTTTAAACTTTCTTTATTTAAAGCAAATGTCTGAGCCCTTGGAAGATCTTGTTTACTTGGTTTTACTCGTGAATTGTTGTCAATTGTTTGTTTTTGCCAAAGTGTTTTACTTTGTGACATTGCAAAACTTGTGCTCATCAAAAAGACGAGTAATAGTAATTTAATTTTCATTCTTTAGAAGGATTAAAAAGGTTAGTTTAATAGCGAAAAATTTCGATAATGAAAATAAGATATTTCATAAATAAATTGCCAAATTGTTAACAAGTTTGCATTAAAAATCAAAAATATACGGTTTTTCCACATCTATTTTGGAGAAAAATACTACAATTAGTAGCGGGTCGTTAAGACGTTCTATATAATTGTTTGAAAGAAGGTACTGAATATAAATTTTACATTAATTACAAAAAAAAAGCTCAGATTAAAACCTGAGCTCTTATAATTTATATTGAAATTAGCTTTATCTAATAATTAGCTTTTTACTAATTGTACTTGTGCTATTGGTAAGCTGAACTAAATAAACGCCTTTTGAGAAATTTGATGCATCAATACTATTTACAGTATCGTTTGTATCTAATTCTGTTCTTATAATTTCTCTTCCTTGTATATCATACAGAACAAATGTGGTCTCTTCTGTTAATTGACCATTTACAATAATCTGTTTTAAATCAGAATTATTAAAAATTTGAATATTATTAAGTTCTGAATCTACAACTGATAATGTTTCAGCTTCAAATCTTAGATAAAACCTTCCTGTTCCTAATAAATCCGTATCTGCAGCCAAACTATAATCAGATGTGTTTAAAAGTGTTGTTGTATTGGTAAGCGTGTCTTCGAAATACACATTATATTCTAAATCTGAAGTTTCCATACTTATGGTGACTTGCTGACCTTGTAAAAGATTAATACCTATAGGAATTAAAGTTGTTCCATTTACATCGTCGAATCCTATGGTTTGGATAGCCATGTTTAAATCTTCTCCACTTTCAGTTAGCTCAGAATAAATAGAAAAAGATGAAGGTTCTTCTGCAAACAGTTCTGCATCATAACCAATATCTAGTCCTAAAGTGGCAGTATCCTTAAAGTAGATATCTGTATTATAGGTTCTATCTGGCTTACTCATGGTAATTACAAAATGAGCTAGGTTTGAATTTCTTCCTGCTATAAAATCGTCTGAAGTTCCAATGGTTCTCATTGAAGGATTGAAGATTACATTTGAACCAATGCTTTTAGACGACACGAAGAACCCTTGACCTGGAGCAATTAAACTACCAAGATTGTTATCTGAATATGCCATATTCCATATAGTCCATTCAGTTCCAAACGTTAAGTCTGCATCGTAGCCATATACAGCGACAGTATTAGGATCTAATTCGTTGAGGTTTGCCAATAGGAAATCTTCTAATTTTATATAAGATGTATATGGGTTACCGACTAAATTCCATTTTGCATATTCTGTACCTGAATACACAATAGGGATACTTAAAGCTGTATTGGTTACAGCGCCTTCAAAAGTGAAGGTCCCATCATCGGTAGAAGCTGCACGATATCCTTTTGCAACTTCAAGACTTACTGTTTCAACATTAGAAAAAAGGCCATAATCATTTAATGGTTTTTCAAAAGGTCCAAACAGATATAACGTCTCACCTGTATTAGCAAAAATATTAGAGTTATTAGAAATAAAGCTTGTAAACGTTTCACCGCTTACTGGTGGAGAAATTAAATCGTTCCCTCCAGCATTATCAGTGACATGTCGATTATATTTAACATTTCCAGTGACAGTACCATCTACTAATAAACTTGAAAATATCGTTGAACTGGAGTTTAAAACAAGATTTCCATTATTCAAAACATCGATATCTCCTGCAACAGTAATATTATTTGCTTGATCAATATCAATTGTCGCTCCTGAATTTACAGTTAAATCATTTATGCTGATGTCTGTAGTGTTCACATTGTATATACCATCTAAGATAAGTACATTATCGGCAGTTGTAGTTCCGTCAGGCGCATTTGGATCCCAAGTTCCTCCAGAAAATAATAAACCATCATACTTAATATTAACCGTATAATCTTCTACTTCCCCATCAAAATTTTCTAGACAAGATGTTGGATCCGCATTGTACTGTGCAGATACTCTCATTCTTGTATTACCAAAAATCATACTTTCAGGAATGGTAATAGTTAAGGTAGGTAAGGCACCATCGGCAACATTCTGTATATCTCCTAAATCATATTCTTCTCCAGGATCGTTAAAGTCACCATTTTTATTCCAATCAATCCAAACAAAAGCATGAACTACATAGTCCCCATCTGTATCTACATGAACAGTGAGGTCCAGGTCAGTCCCTTGTGTAGCATCTGTACTTATGTTTGTAAAATCTTCATAACCAACATCTTTTGGAGAACCATCTACATTATCTATTGTTCCAAAAATCACTCTAGTCACTCCCGTTTCAAAAGAGGTGTTACCAATAGAGTCACAGTATTGAAACTCGACTACATTAACAGTTCGTGTGACTTCAACTGCAGCATTACTTGCAGCATCACTTACATTATAAGTTACTAAATAAGTACCTAAAGTATTTGGGTCAACAGTATCTCCACCAACGACAATACTTGAAGTTAGATCACCATCAACATTGTCTGTTGCAGTTGCACCTAATTCTGTGTAAGTTGCACCTAAATTCAAATTGATTGTAGAAGCACCATTCAATGTAATTACTGGAACTTCTGTATCTGGGATTGGAACACCAATTCCTATATGATCAATTGCCATATCACTGGCGAAACCGTTTCCTGTTGTTCCAATAAACCTTAGTTTAATATTTTGATTCAGGTATGAAATTAAATCAATATTCTGAGTATTCCAGATATCACCTTGATCACCAGCTATTGTATAAATATTCGTCCAATTACTTCCATCATCATTAGAAATCTCAACTTCTAATGATCCAGTATCAGCTCCATATAAGTGATAATAGAATGACAAAGTAGCTTCCGTAAGACCATCTAAATCAAAACAAGGACTCTCAAAAATAGCCGTTGCATTAGCACCTATTTCTCCAGGTGATCCGTTAGAAGAAGCTTCAAGAAATAAATAGTTTCCAGCAACAGTAATATCATCTGAAGGTCCAGTATTTCCGGAAGGCGTTCCACCTGCGTTTACGATCCAATTACCATCATCACCAGTTGGTTGAGACCAGTCTCCCTCTCCTGTATCAAATGTTTCTAAATATGGGTATGAAGTAATTTGAGTTCCAGTACAAGGCGGTAAAACTGTCGTAGAAAAATTGATAATACTAGAATAGACAGACGTTGAATTGTTAGGACAACGACTTCTTATTTGAGCTTCATAATCTGTTTCTGGCGACAAGCTTGTTAAATCTAAAGTTGCATTGCTTGTAGAAACATCTATCCAAGTTCCTGAGCCAACTTCTCTATATTGAATGTCAAAAACTACTGATGCAATCGTATCCCAAGTTAAAGTTGCAGAAGTTGCTCCAACATTTGAGCTTGCAAAATTTGTGGGAACTGCAGCTGTACAAACAATTGGTGCTCCAATAGTGAAATCGGTATTTGAAATATCGAAGAAAATATTATTTTCTCCTCTTACCATTACTCTATTTTGAGTTCCTTGGTTATTTGGTACTATAATATCGTGTGAACCATCATTAGTTACTCCTGTTGCTAAAGTTATAGGATAGGTATCTCCTCCATCAGTTGATAAGAATATATCAACGTTTGCAGCATTAATTCCATTTCCGGTAGTTCCTGCCACATCCCAAGTTATAGTTGCAAATGAATCTGCATCCCATGTGACATTAGTGTTTGGTGAATTAACTACAAATGGTCCAGCTGTACCATTTACGTTTACTATTACATCATCACTACTGTTTGTTCCACCTCCAACAACGTTATCTCTAACTGTTAATCTAAAATTAAGAGTTCTTGCAACAGTAGGAACAGATTCCCATTGCCAAGTTGTGGCTCCTGTTTTAATCGTTTCTAATCTTGGAAAATAACGATTTGTTTCAGATGTTGGAGCATAAGCTCTAAAAGCAACACCACCTGTTTTTGTTGGACTAACGAATGTCGATAAATTTCCATTATCATCTATTTGTTCCCAACAATATGACAATGTATTTGCAGGAATAGAAGCATCAGTAGCTGAGCCATCTAATTCAAATGCTGTTCCATTTGGTATCGTATAATCTGAACCTGCACTTACAACAGGAATAGCGTTTCCAGTTATGGTTTCAGTTTGACAATTTGTAGTTTTTACATAATCTGTAACTTGTTCTATAGATTTTGCATGAAAATTAGGCGTTACATTTTGCTCAACATCAGTAGAGGCTCCTGTGATCCCAGCATAACTCATAATGGTTGTTCCGCTTCCCGGTTCTGCCTGCACTCCAGTGCCTTCACTTCCTCCATGAGTCCAAGTATGATTGGCTCCAAATTGGTGACCCATTTCGTGAGCTACATAATCGACATCAAAAAAATCTCCAATTGGGTTTGTCGCAGAAGTCCATCCACTACCCTTTTGATTGTTTACACAAACACAACCAATACATCCAGCATTACCATTGTTTTGTAAATTAGCAAATAAGTGTC
>OJDV01000325.1_pt1 | contig 17347 bp, 16 predicted proteins | sample 1592911 | NCBI WGS metagenome assembly OJDV01 (sample SAMN05416860, study PRJEB24817) | seawater metagenome | isolation source: Sea water | place: Canada:Atlantic | collected 2013-11 | reverse complement strand
CTACACAGAGTAGATCGTCGGCAGCGTCAGATGTGTATAAGAGACAGGAGAAGAAGAACACAAATTAGGTATTCGTGCAAGTTCTACTCGTCAAGTATTCTTTACTGACTGTGTTGTGCCTGTAGAAAATATGCTTGCTGGTCGTGGTGAAGGTTTCAAAATCGCAATGAACGCTCTTAATGTTGGTCGTATTAAATTGGCAGGAGCTTGTTTAGATTCGCAACGTCGAATTTTATCTATCGCTGTAAACTACGCTAATGAGCGTAAGCAATTTAAAACACGTATTTCAGATTTTGGTGCTATTAAAACCAAATTAGCTGAAATGGCTGCTAGCGCTTATGCTGGTGAATCTGCAACGTATAGAGCTGCAAAAAATATTGAAGACAGAATCGCTTTACGTGAAGCTGCTGGTAATACTCACCAAGAGGCAGAATTAAAAGGTGTTGAAGAATATGCTATAGAATGCTCTATTCTAAAAGTAGCTGTATCTGAAGATGTTCAAAACTGTGCTGATGAAGGTATCCAAATTTTCGGTGGAATGGGATTCTCTGAGGAAACTCCTATGGAAGCTGCTTGGAGAGATGCTCGTATTGCTCGTATTTACGAAGGTACAAATGAGATAAATAGAATGCTCTCTGTTGGAATGCTAGTCAAAAAAGCAATGAAAGGTCATGTTGATTTACTTGGACCTGCTCAAGCAGTTCAAGAAGAATTAATGGGTATTCCTTCATTTGATACACCTGATTATTCTGAATTATTTTCAGAAGAAAAAGAAATGATTAAGAAGTTAAAAAAGACATTCTTAATGGTTGCTGGTGGAGCTGTTCAAAAATATGGTCCTCAATTAGAAGATCATCAACAATTACTTATTGCTGCAGCAGATATCTTAATTGAAATCTACATGGCAGAATCTGCAATTTTAAGAACTGAAAAGAATGTAAAACGTTTTGGCAAAGATGCTCAATCTGCACAAATAGCTATGGCTAAATTATACTTATATCATGCGGTAGATATCGTTGAAGAAAAAGGAAAAGAGAGTATTATTTCTTTTGCTGAAGGAGACGAACAACGTATGATGTTAATGGGACTTAAACGCTTTACGAAGTATGCAAACTATCCAGATATCGTAGACTTACGTATTGAGATAGCAGAAAAAGTAAAAGCAGAAAACAAATATTGTTTTTAAAATTTAGGCTAATTCAAAATTTTCTTAACAATAGAAAGCCAATTCACTAACGGGATTGGCTTTCGTTTTTTTATCTTCGAAGACATTTAAAAGAAAACGATGAAACTACAAGCTTACGTATTACTTTTCTTATTCTTTATGGCTTCTGGAATTCTAATTGCTCAAGAGGTTTCAATTGGAGAACGTCACAATTTTAATTCTGAAATTTTAAATGAACAACGTTCGTACCAAGTATACTTACCTCCTAGTTACTATACCAGCCCTCAAGCAGAATTTCCGGTTGTTTATTTATTAGATGGTGATTATAATTTTCATTACGATAGTGGATTAATAGAATTCTTATCAGATTCGGCTTTTACTATTCCTGAAATGATTTTAATTGGTATTTCAGATAAGGGAGGAAAAAAGCAAATTGAGAATAGTGATCCCAAAAAAAATGCTGATAATTTTATTCGGTTTATTCAATCTGAACTCAAGCCATTAATCAAAAAAACGTATAGAACTTCCAACTTAGAAATATTAATTGGACATTCAAAATTTGGGATATTAGCCACACATTATTGGATGACTAACCCAAAAGATTTTGATGTGTTCTTAGCTATTGACCCTTCGTATTGGTTTAATGACTTTGAAATAGTAAAACGATTAGAAAGTCAATTGCAAGAAGGGTTTAACCCAAACTCAAAGCTTTATATTGCTCAAGCCAATACTGAAGGTATGGGAATTGATGAGCTCGTAACAGTTTTAGAAAAAGAAACTCCCGAACATAAAAACTGGCAACTCAATCCATATCCAGAAGACAATCATGGCTCATTACATCTTAAAGCAATTACAGATGTATTGAATTCTGTTTTTGAAGGTTGGGATATAGACAGAAAAACGTTCTACTCATTTAAAAATGGTAATGATGTTATCAATCATTATAAAACACTGAATGACAAATATAATTCTGAATTTTTATTGCCTTGGTCCTGTTTGGGAAATATCACTTATTTCTACATTCGGAAAAATCAACCTGAAAATTTAAATCAATTGGAGGAAGGTATTCTTGCCCATTTCCCTTCTAGTTTAGAAGAATACAAAATTCAATTAGCAAATAATTATTTAAGTTCTGATAATCAAGATGAAGCCGAAAAGCTTTTTAATACTTGTCTGATTAAAAATCCCGATTCGTATAAAGCATTAGAAGGTCTCTCAAAAATTGCTGTTTCAAATAAAGATATTGCAGTTGCTAGAACCTATCTAGAAAAATCAATTTCTATTGCAAAAGAGAAAAAGGTTAGACAATACTATCTAAATGTATTACATTCAAATCTTAATGAACTGAAGAAAAACTAGATTACTATAAAACTAAAAAATAAAGCCAATTCACTATCGGAATTGGCTTTATTTATGCTTTAGATTCTTACAGTTATTTACCTTGTCCTATTTTCAATAAGCTTTCGTGGATAGATTTAGCTATTGTTTTTTGATGCACTTCATTGGTTAGAATTGCATTGTCTTTTTCGTTAGAAAGAAAACCAAGTTCCAATATAACCGCTGGACAATTAACATTTTTGAGCATATAGAAACTCGCCTTTTTCACTTTTCCTCTACTGGAAAATAACTGCAACTGATTCTTAACTAGAATTTCACCAAAATCCAATGATTGTTTATCATATTCATTTTTGTCATAATAAAAAGCTTCTACTCCACTCGCATCAGGATTCTTTGCCGAATTACAATGTAAACTTAACATTAAGTCTGCATTTTGGGCATTGATAAACTTAACTCTATCTTTAAGTGATAAGAATTTATCTTCGTCTCGCAAAGTGATAATTTTGACATTTTCATCACTTAATTCTGCTAATACATTTGATATATTGAGCACAATATCTTTTTCGTTTAAATTTCCTGGATCATGACCTCCATGTCCTGCATCTATAACAACTACTATTTGTTCATTTGAATTTTTAAATGAACTGAGCACAAATATTCCTGAGAACAATATTAATGCAGTACTAATTTTTAATGTTCGTTTTAAAATTGATGATTTTGATTGATGTAACATAATAATTCTGTTTTTGATTTGAATGAAATTAAATCCGCTAGTTAGTGGAACGCGGTGTTCCATGAGAACTGAATTAATAATTATTTGAGAATAATTTTCGATATCAATTCCAGTTTCGACCGTATATGTATCTGCAATGAATTCATGATTTTGCACAATAGCTTTCCTATACAACCATATCAATGGATTAAACCAAAATACACATAGCAATAACTCAAGTAATACAACATCTAGAGTATGCAAATGATTACAATGCACAAGTTCGTGTTGAATCATCGGTTCAGAATATTGCTTATCCTTTAAGCTTTCTGAATTGACAAATAAGTAATTAAAAAAGCTGGATGCATTTTTATAATCGTTAGTCTCAACCAACTTTAGGTTTCCAATTCGTATATGGCTTTGCTTTGTAAGTTTTATGATACCAAATAAATTCTTGATAAACCTCAACAAAAAGCAAACCGTTATCCCTAAATACAAATACCAAAGAATGTTATATAATGTATGATTGGGTTCTTGGATTTCAGTTACTGTAACTCCCGTCATAATCTCCAGGGGAATAACTGCTTCTTGTGAAGATTCTATAGAAATCTCTGTAATACTCGGCACCGCATCAAACAAATTTATTTCCATTACTGGAGCTAATAAACAAAGTAGTAAACTTCCTAAAAGGAAAAAACGATTAAACTGAAACGTCTTTTGCTTCTTTAGAAAAAAATAATACACCAAATAAGCACTACCTAAACTTACTATTGTATAAAAAATGTAGTTAATCATTTACTTTTCTTTTATTAATTTTCTTTTGTAATAGTTCCTGAAGTTCTTCTAATTCTTGCATTGATAAATCAGCATTTTTAGTAAAAAATGATGCGAATTGTGATTTAGAATCATTAAAGAAATGGGTAATCATTCCGTTAACTTGTGTTGAGAAATAATCGTTTTTCTTCAAAATTGGATGATACTGCTTATCTCTTCCTAACCTCTCAAAACCAATATAATCCTTATCACACATGCGTTTCAAAAGTGTTGAAATCGTTGTGTAAGCTGGTTTTGGCTCTGGAAATTGCTCAACGATATCTTTCATGAATCCTTTTTTTAGAATCCATAAATATTTCATGATTTGCAATTCGGTTTTATTTAACTGTTTTATATCCACAATTATAGTTTTGATACTACAAATGTAGTAATAAAACTTGAATGTGCAAATTTTTTATAAAATCCACATTAAAACTTTCATATCTTTATCATAAATCATTACTTATGAAATCAATAGTCTCTATCCTTACCATTTTTTGCACAATTCTTACTATTAATGCACAATCCAATACCGAAGTTTTCTTATTTGATATTGCACTAAACTCTTCAAAAATTGAAGTTACAAATGGTAAAAACATTTCAAACAATGAAGGTTATGACAATCAGCCTTCATTTTTAAATGACAGATATATTCTATTTGCATCCACTAGAAATGATCAAACAGACATTGCAAAATACGACACACGATATGATTCTAAATCTTGGTTAAATTTCACAGAAGGTGGAGAATACACACCTTTAAAAAATCCTAATAAAAATGAAATCTCTGCTGTTCGCTTAGACAAAGATGGTAAGCAACGCTTATACAGTTATAACGCGAGTAATGGAGAATCTTCAGAGCTTATCGCTGATCTGGTTGTAGCTTATTACACGTGGTATGATGAACATACCATAGTTTCGGCTGTTATTGAAGAGGATAACTTAAATTTATTTGTTACTAATCTTCAGGATGGAACAAGCAGAAAATATGCAACAAGCGTTGGTAGATCCTTTCACAGAATTCCTAATTCAAACCTGGTAAGTTTCATTTCAAAAGAAAACGAAAATCAATGGCAAATAAAATCGCTTAATCCTTTAACAGGAGCAACAAAGGTTATTGCGAATACTATAGATGGTGTTGAAGATATCTGTTGGCTAGATGGTAAAACTTTACTTTCAAGTAAAGAGAGTTCGCTATTCAAATTAAGACTTTATAGAGATAATAATTGGAAGAAAGTTGCCGACTTAACATCGAATAATATTACTCAAATTACACGTTTGGCAGTTAATCCTGAATCGAATAAACTACTAATCGCGGGAGATGTTGGTGCAAAAACTGAAACTGACACTGAAGAAACTACAGATGAAACAAAAGAAGAAACAACTGAAACTGGAGGCACTAAAACAGAAACAACAACAGATCCTAAAGCCATCGTAGCCGTTGTGCAAAAAAATCTAGATGCTTATAATGCTAGAGATATTGATGCCTTTTTGGAAGACTATGCAGATGATGTAAAATTATATGCATATCCAAATACCTTACGCACTGATGGTAAGGAAGCCATGCGAAAAAGTTATAAAGTATGGTTTGAACACACACCAGACTTAAGAGCTTTCGTAAAAAAGCGCATTGTTATTGGAAATAAAGTAATAGACGAAGAGCAAGTTACAGCTAACGGTAAAATATTTGATGCTGTTGCTATTTATGAAGTTGAAAACGGTAAAATAACTAAAGTGACATTCATTCAATAAACACATTATGAAATATATTCTTATCCTCTGTTTTGCATTTACATTGTCTTCAGCAGCACAAAGTGAAACACAATTAGAACCTAAATTAGAAAACTGTGCTTGGATTTCTGGCAACTGGAAAGGCGAAGCTTTTGGAGGTCAAACTGAAGAAAACTGGAGTGAACCTTCTGGAGGTTCCATGATGGCCACATTTAAATTGATCAATGACGGAAAAGTGTCTTTTTATGAAATTGAAATTATTAGAGAAGTTGAAAACTCATTAGTATTACAATTAAAACATTTTGACAATGAGTTAAAAGGATGGGAAACTAAAAACGAAACTGTAGACTTCCCTTTAAAAGAAATCACCGAAAATAGAGTTGTTTTTGAAGGCATGCAATTTGAAAAAGTTAGTGACACTGAAATGAATGTATTTGTTGACATCGAAAATGAAGAAGGCAGTATTCAAATTGTGAAGTTCAATTACAAAAAATAATAACAATGAAATATTCAATTATTGCTCTTTTATTATTTACCATTTCAATACACGCTCAAACCAGTCAGAAAATTTATGATATTATCGAAACTGTTTCTGAAGAACGTCTAAAAAACGATGTGAAAACTTTAGCCGATTTTAGAACTCGACATACACTTAGCGATACGGTTTCAAACACTCGAGGAATAGGAGCTGCAAGACGTTGGATTAAAAAAGAATTTGAAACGATTTCTAGCGATTGCAAAAATTGCTTAGACGTTTTTTATCAAAAAGACTTAGTAAAAAAAGGAGCAAATGATCGCATAACAAAAGATGTTTGGGTGGTTAATGTTGTTGCCATTCAAAAAGGAACAAAGTATCCAAACCGTTATATTATTATGAGTGGTGATATTGACTCCAGAGTTTCAGATCCAAATAATTTTACTTCAGATTCTCCAGGTGCAAATGATAATGCTTCAGGAATGGCAGGTGCAATTGAAGCTGCAAGAGTCTTATCTCAATATCAATTTGAAAGCAGTATTATTTATGCTGGCTTATCAGGTGAAGAACAAGGACTATTTGGTGGTAAAGGCCTTGCTCAATATGCTAAAGAAAAGAATTGGGATATTATTGGTGTTTTAAATAATGATATGATTGGAAACATTAAAGGCGTTGATGGCGTTATTGACAATCGAACATTCAGAATCTTTTCAGAACCTGTTCCTCCAACCGAAACAGAAAAACAAAGAAAATCAAGACGATTTTATGGTGGTGAAGTGGATGGGATTTCTCGCCAGTTAGCACGTTATATCCATAAAACAGTTACTACTTATATGCCAGAGATGAATCCGATTATGGTTTACAGATTAGACCGATTTGGTCGTGGTGGCCATCACAGACCTTTTAATGATGTTGGTTTCCCTGGAATACGAATTATGGAAGCTCATGAAAACTACACACAGCAACACCAAGATATTCGTACTGAAAATGGTATTGATTATGGTGATACTTTTGAGCACGTCAACTTTGAATATGCAAAAAAACTAACAGCTGTAAATGCAATTACAATGGCAAGTTTGGCCTCTGCTCCTCCTTCACCAGTTACAGTAGGCATTGGAGGTATTGTAGAACCTTCAGCAAAGTTTAAATGGAATGCTGTTGAAGGCGCAAAAGGCTATAAAATTTATTGGAGAGATACTACCTCTCCTACTTGGGATCATAGTAGATATGTTGGTAACGTTACGGAGTTTACTCTAGAAGGTATAGTAATTGACAACTTTTACTTCGGAGTAGCTGCCGTTGATGAAGAAGGTTTTGAGAGTGTTGTTGTGTTTCCAAATGAAATTATGAGATAATGGAATACTATTTTAAAACCGACTCAGAATGGAGAGATTGGCTTAAGGATAATCATCATTCTTCACAAGGCGTCCAATTAATATTTTATAAAGTGGATCACGAAAACCAATCAATGCGCTGGGAAGAAGCTGTAAAAGTGGCTTTATGTTATGGTTGGATTGATTCTACTGTTAAAAGTTTGGGTGACGGAAAACGCAGGCAATATTTTTGTGAAAGAAATGAAAAAAGCGTTTGGAGTGCCTTAAATAAGAAATACATAAAAGAACTCACAAAAGCAGGATTAATGCATCAAAGTGGTTTGGCAAAAATTAAAAAAGGCAAACAAAATGGAAGTTGGACTGCATTAGATAATGTTGAAAAAGGTATCATTCCAACAGAATTACAACAAGCATTTGACAAAAATCCTAATGCTTTTGAGAACTTCAACAATTTTGCTCGTTCTTACAGAAAAGGATATTTGTATTGGCTAAATCAAGCCAAACGAGAAGCCACTCGTGAAAAACGAATCGTTGAAATCATCAAGTTTTGTGATAATAATATCAAAAGTAGAGATACTAGGTAAATGATCTCATCAAAATAAAAAGGGAAGCAAATTGCTTCCCTTTTATAATTATATTCCATTTATAAAGCTTCCGTAAGGGTCTTTAAATTGAATCCCTTCTGTAAATCGGAATTTACTTAATTGCTTAAATTCTACTAAAGCCCAAAGCACAAATTCTTTAACAAAATAACTTTCTTGCTTACTCATATTCGGTTGATGTTCTGCTAACAAATCATCTAAAGGAGAAATAGCATCTAGTAGGCTCTTATATTCCTTGTCGCGCAAATCGTCTAAAATTTCAAAGCCATCTTTCTGATTGAAAAACCAAGATACAATGTCATCATAAGGTGTTTCATCATTTTCTTTCTTCAACTTTTCAATCTTCGGAAAGAATTCAGGAAACAAACTCTTTACAGCTTCACCAATTAAATTGTAAGCTACAACTGCTGCTCCTTCTTGTTCACCTTCGTAAACCAATTCAACCTTTCCAGTAATTGCTGGAATGATGCCAACAAAATCACTTAAGCGAAGCATCGTTTTAGTATCACCAGCTAATAAAGCTCTACGCTCTGCTGTACTTAATAGATTTTCTAATGCTGTGATACTTAATCTTGCACTCACACCACTTTTGGCATCAATGTATTCACTTTCTCGAGCTTCAAACACGATTTGTTCCAATAAATCTCTAGCTAAATCAGGAACAATTACAGCATCTTTCTGACTTTCAACCAACTTCGCTTCTTGTTCTGTAATTAGCCTTGCCGTTTCTATATCGATTGGATAATGCGTTAAAATCTGACTACCGATTCGATCTTTTAAAGGTGTAACAATACTTCCCCTGTTTGTATAATCCTCCGGATTTGCAGTAAAAAGAAATTGAACATCTAAAGGTAGTCTCAATTTGAAACCTCTAATCTGAATATCCCCTTCTTGCAAAATATTAAACAAAGCAACTTGAATTCTAGCTTGTAAATCTGGTAATTCATTTATCACGAAAATACAACGGTTCGCTCTTGGAATCATTCCGTAATGAATCACGCGATCATCAGCATAACTCAGTTTTAAGTTGGCAGCTTTAATAGGGTCGACATCACCAATAAGATCGGCAACAGTAACATCTGGTGTTGCCAATTTTTCTGCAAAACGGTCACTTCTATGCAACCAAGCAATAGGTGTATCATCTCCTTTGTCTGAAATTAATTCTGTAGCAAAACGAGAAATAGGTTTTAGTGGATCATCGTTTATTTCTGAACCATCCACGTATGGAATGTATTCATCTAACAAATTTAGCATCAAACGTGCTAAACGGGTTTTTGCCTGACCACGAAGTCCCAATAAATTAATATTATGCCTTGACAAAATTGCTCGCTCTAATTCTGGAATCACAGTATTTTCATAACCATGAACACCTTCAAAAGCGGTTTCTTTTTTCTTTATTTTTTCAATTAAGTTATCTCTCAACTCATCCTTTATAGATTTTGATTGATAACCTGACTTTTTTAAGTCGCCTAATGTATTTATGGTTTCTATTTTCATATTCTTTGAGTGCTTTTGGCTATTATTCAAGCCTTTCCTTTTATTTATAACAGCTAATCGCTGTTAGCCTTTAATTCTTTTTTTTCTATTTGTTTCATAGTCTTCAAAAATCATTTCTCCTAAACCTTTCAAACCTGTATAAAAGGCTTTTCCTTGATTAGCTCTAGTAAATTCTTGAACAAATTGCATCAAGTATTGATCTTGAGCAATCATAAATGTGGTAATTGGTATATGTAATTTTCTAGCTTGTTGCGCCATCGCATAACACTTGTTAGTTATGTATGGATTAAGTCCATTACTATCTTTATAATATTGTCCATCTGGCAAGCGTAAGCAACTAGGCTTTCCATCTGTAATCATAAAAATCTGCTTATTGGTATTACGTTTTCTGCGGAGTAAATCCATAGCTAATTGCAAACCAGCAACTGTATTGGTATGGTAAGGTCCTACTTTTAGATATGGTAAATCTTTAATTTCAATCTGCCACGAATCATTTCCGAATACGATAATATCTAAGGTATCTTTTGGGTAACGTGTTGTAATCAATTCTGCCAAAGCCATTGCAACTCGCTTCGCTGGAGTGATACGATCTTCACCATATAAAATCATGCTGTGGCTAATATCAATCATCAAGACTGTACTCATTTGAGACTTGTGCAATGTTTCTTCTACAACCAGATCATCTTCAGTTATATTAAAATCGCCAATACCATGATTAATTTGAGCATTTCGTAGACTTTCAGTCATCGATACTTTATCTAAAGCATCTCCAAACTGGTAGTTTCTAAAATCTCCAGTATGCTCATCACCTATTCCAGGACTTTTACTTTTGTGGTTCCCTTGTCCGCTTCGTTTTATCTTTCCGAAGATATGATCTAGAGCTTGTTGACGAATGGCACGTTCAGTCTTAGCCGTAATTGCCATTCCTCCTGTTCCATCTGGATCGATTTCTTCTTTGATGTAACCTTTCTTTTTAAGATCTTCAATAAAATCATCAATAGAGTATTCAGCAGTAGTCATCTCATATTCCTTATCTAATTCTCTAAGCCAAGAAATGGCTTCATCAAAATCTCCAGAAGTATGTGTGATGAGCTCTTTAAAAATTTCAAAAAGTGTTTCAAAAGGTGATTTCTTAGGAGCTTCATATCGTTTAAAAACGAATCCTTTCCTAAAATCTGTATTGTGTTTCATAGCAGCATAAAAATACCGCTTTTTAAACTGAAAAATATTAAAGGAATTATAAAATAGTCTTAATATTATAATTCTATATAAGATAATTGTGTCCTATTTTAAAAAATAGTTGGATATTTGTATTAAAGTTACAACTTATGTTTTCCAAGGCTTGTGAATATGGTATCAAAGCATCTATTTTTATTGCGATCAACTCGTATGAAAATAGGCGTGTAAGCCCTAAAGAAATATCAAAAGAAATTGATTCTCCTCAAGCTTTTACTGCTAAAATTTTACAAGATCTAGTTAGACATAACATTATTAAATCTGTTCAAGGAGCTTATGGTGGTTTTGAAATTGAGAAGGATACTATAGCTACTATTAAATTATCCCAAATTGTAGAAGCTATAGATGGTAATAGTATTTATAATGGTTGCGGCTTGGGTTTACATATTTGTGATGATGAACATCCTTGTCCTGTTCATGACAAGTTTAAAATAGTACGTTTAGAATTAAAAAATATGCTAGAAAACACCAATTTAGAACAACTGGCTCTAGACATCAAAGCTGGTACATCATTTTTAAAAATTAAAAAGGACTAAAAAAAATTTGAATCTAAATAGGATAAAAATATCCGAAATAAATAAATTATGGAAACATTAGAAAAGAACACCCAAAAAGAAATAGGGCAATTTGTTGCAGAAGATTACAGAACTGCTGCTGTTTTCTCAAAACACAAAATTGACTTTTGTTGCAATGGTAATAGAACAGTCGCAGAAGCATGCAATAAAAAAGGTATTGATAGTAATATAGTATTAGATGAAATTAATGCGGTTATAAATTCCAATAGTGGTGAAACGATTGATTATAAGTCGTGGCCAATAGATTTATTAGTCGACTATATTGAAAAGAAACATCACAGATATGTGGAAGAAAAAATTCCTGTTCTGCGCCAGTTTCTAGATAAGCTCTGTCGCGTACATGGTGAGCGTCACCCAGAACTATTCAAAATAAATGAATTATTTACAGCATCTGCAGGCGAACTAGCAAGTCATATGAAAAAAGAAGAGCTTATCCTCTTCCCATTCATAAAAAAGATGGTTAAAGCGAAGTTAGAAAATGGAGCTGTGCAATCACCTCAATTTGGCACTGTAGAAAATCCGATAACAATGATGATGGAAGAGCACGATAACGAAGGACAACGATTCAGAGATATCGCAGAACTAACTGATAACTACAATCCACCAGCTGACGCTTGCAATACTTATAAAGTTACATTTTCAATGCTAGATGAATTTGAAAAAGATTTGCATTTACACATTCATTTAGAGAATAATATTCTTTTTCCAGAAGCTATAAAACTGGAAAAATTATTTAGTTAACGTTTGGTTTTACGTTGAAGTCACACTTCCTTTGAGCTACATAACATACTGTAATAACTGTTTATTTTCGAGGATTATACACGAGTTACACTATTTTAAACTTAGGGAAGTGTTCTTTTTTTAATACCTTTAATTGTTATAGATTATAATAATATCAAATGCAGAAAAAACTTGTCATTGTTTGCCTTCTAAACTTTTTAGTAGCTGCTTTAATGGGTTTAGCCTTACGTTTTTCATTTATTGAATCTATAGGTTTAAATTATCGTTATCTAACTCATGCACATTCTCATATTGCTATGTTAGGTTGGGTCTATTTAATGCTTTATGTTTTTATTATCCACTACTTTGTCCCAGAAAAAAAGCCAATATATAATCGATTATTTTGGTTGACACAGTTTGCGGTAATTGGCATGATGTTTAGTTTTCCATTTCAAGGTTATGGCGTAATTTCTATCACATTTTCAACATTACACATTGTATGCAGTTACTATTTTGTGTATTTGATATGGAAGCATCACAAAACTAAATCAGTAGTAACAACGCTTCTTTTAAGAGCTTCACTCCTATTTATGTTGTTATCAACAGTTGGTGTATGGTGCTTGGGACCAGCAGTAGGAATGTTGGGTAAAGCTTCTGCATTTTATCAAATTGCCATTCAGTTCTTTTTACATTTTCAGTTTAATGGCTGGTTTTTAATTGTTGTGATTGCCATATTTTTCCATCTACTTAACGTTAAAAACTCTAAACTATTCAGACAGTTTTTCTGGTTATTAATACTATCAACTATTTTAACTTTTTCATTACCAGTTCAATGGTTTGCGCCTCACAATGCATTATTATGGATTAATGGCATTGGTATTATTTTACAAGTAGTGACTCTTTATATGTTTCTTAAAATTATAAAACCCAAACTTGAAACATTAATTAAGAAAGAAACAAAACTGCTCTTCTACTTATTACATTTCGCTATTTTATGTTTTATACTGAAAGTACTATTTCAGTTATTGTCAATCTTACCAGAATTTTCTCAAGTGGTCTATGAACATCGCAATTTTGTAATAGGATTTATTCATTTATTAATGTTAGGCGTAATTTCTGGCTTCTTATTTTCATTTATTCTGAAACAAGATTTATTAAGCAGCTCTAGAACTTTATATTTAGGAATTTTCAGCTTTCTTTTAGGCTTTATTTTAACTGAAATCCTATTACTTATTCAAGGTTTTAAATTTTACTTCGGAAGTGGAATGCTTTCCAATTATTATATGTTTCTTTTCCTTTTTAGCATTCTATTGCCTTTAGGAATACTTTTACTCCTACTAAATATAATCACACATAAAAAGGAATCCGATTAAGTAATCAACAAAATTGAAGACACAAAAAAGATTAAAAAACCTACAATCAATACTTTCCAAAATACATGTGCTTTTTTAAGTTCCATGAATTGAAAAGCAATACCAAAAAATTTCAGAGAAGAGAATACTAAAATTAAAAGTACTACATAATTGTTATTTAGTTTTGAAACTAAAGCTGAAGCTATTGTAAGTACAATTAGAATTACCCAAGTTAAGTTTGTGTTGATCTTCATATTAAAACAATAAATAAATAACAGGAAAAAGCAGTATCCAAATTAAATCGCACATGTGCCAAAAGGCAGCACCAGCCTCAACATCTTCAATACTCGTCGTAGAATTTTCCTTTCTTATTCCGAAATAAACAGAAGTTAAAATCACCAAGCCAACAATAACATGAATGACGTGAAACAGCGTAAGCATCCAATAAAATGTAAAAAAAGTATTGTAGCCAATACTAAAGCCATCTATAATTTTTTCATAATACTCAAAGCTCTTTAATCCCAAAAACAAAAGACCAAAAAACATGGTCAAGAGCAGTGATTTTTCAAATTTATTTTTATTATCTTTCTTTAATTCTGTTACTGAAATCGCCATTAAAAAACCACTAGTCAATAAAAATATGGTATTTATCATACCAAAAGTTTTATTCAAGTTTAAGCTAGAATCATGAAATAGTTCGGATTCTTGATTGCCATAATATGACATTGCTATTAAGGCAATCCCAAAAGTAAATAACTCGAGGAATATAATAATCCACAACAGAATTCCTCCTGGAGGATAGTAGATGTTTTTATAATTTATAGATGAATCCATTCAACTTTGATGCTTAATTTTCTCATACAACTGTACAAGTGATTGCAGTAATTCTACTGGAGTCGTTAGAATTTGATAGTGATTTTGCCCAAACATTTGTGGCAAATAATATTTAGCTTGTGCTTCAATAGCTAGAGCATAAGAATTGATTTGACGCTCATTCAATTCTCTTAAGGCTTGCTTAACATCATTAATACCATATTTTCCTTCATATTTATCATAGTCATTTGGTTTTCCATCAGAAATTAAAATCACCCATTTATTTTTAGTATCACGTTTATCTAACAAAGCACCTGAATGACGCAATGCAGCTCCAATTCGAGTATAGCCACTTGGTTCTACAGCTCCTACTCTATGTTTTGCTGTATTCCAGTCATCATCAAAACCTTTAAGTGTTAAGTAAGTAGAATGATTTCGTGTTTTAGAGTAAAAGCAATCAATAGAAAAATCGATATTAAATTCATCCAAAATTTCACCAAACAAAATAGACACCTGTTTTTCTACGTCTATCACACGGTTTCCAGCTGCATAGCCATCACTAGAAAGACTAACATCTAAAAGCAATAAAATAGATAGATCTTTTTCCTTTTTTCGCTTAGATAAATAAATTTTTTCTGAAGGTGTATGTCCAGATTTGACATCTATAAACAAATCGGTTATCGCATCAATATCAAATTCTTCGCCTTGTGTTTGTCGTCGTTGCTGTTGGTATCTATTATTGACTGTAGTAAGCATTTTACGTAAGCCAGCCAAAGTAGATCTATTATCGTTTAATGTCTTTTTATAATAACTGACATCTGTTTGCAACTGAGTTTTCGGATACACTTTACAGAAATCCTCCTTATAACTCCTGTCTTTATAATTCCATTCGTCATAAGTAATATGATGCCCAGAACTATCATGTTCAGCACTTTCAGCAATTGTAGTATTCTCTGTAAATTCTGCTTGATATACAGAATGTGCAGTATCATCAACGCGAACCGTATGCTTCATATTCACCTCATCTAAGGCATTCGAATGATCTTCTAAATCATCATCACCATCCATATCTCTAAAATTTCCACCAAACTCTTCAGCTGTTTCTACCTTTTCAAATTGATGTTGCAATACAGCATCTTCCATTTGTTTTTGATCTATTTGAACAGAGATTATTTCTTCAACAGCTTTAGATTTAATAATTGTTTTAGCCTGATCTTGATTGGCTTCCTTAACTTTATCTGTAAAATTTTCTAACTGTTTATTAGCATCATCATTAGGTGAATCTTTCATCCATTTCCCATAGATAAACGAATAATCTGCTGGTAATTTTGACGTAGCTTTACTTTTATAATGGGTAACGAAGGTGTTGTAATGTTTTTCAGCAATTGGGAATTGCTCAAATAAATTCTGTAGCACTTTTTCTGAAGTTTCCTCTGCTTTTGTTTGAGATTCTTGAAGGTCATGATCTATGTTATCTTTCCAATTTAAACCTAAGTTCTTCTGAATAGATAAGTATAAAATTCTGAATAAATAAAAGGACACATTCTCTTCTATAGAAGAGAAATCATAGAATTTAACAGGTAAAAAAAAGTTGTTGTTTTTATAACCACCTTCTCTCTCTGCTTCAAATATTTCAATAGCTTCTCCAGTAATAGCACGAGCAAAAATCGTTAATCGAGGTTTGAGATCACCTAAAAGTACCGCATGTTGGAGTTCTGCTTCTTTTTTCTTTTTTCTTTTCTTAAAAAAGAAGGCAAACTTGGTAAAAATATATTCGTCTGGTTCGAACTCAAACATATTATATCATTAAATCACTTAAATCTTTTAATGCTTGAATAACTTCTAAATCATCAGTTAAAGGTTCTACAACTGCTACGTGAACTGCTAATCTTTTTGGTAAGCCAGCATGAATTAATTTGGCAGCATCTACTAATAATCTGGTTGAAACAGTTTCAGTTAAACCCAATTCGGTTAAATTTCTAATTTTAGTTGCAATGTTTACCAATTTCTTGGCAACATCTGCCTGAATTCCAGTTTCAGATACTACTATTTCTGCTTCTAATTTTTCTGTAGGATAATCAAAAGAAATGGCAACAAATCGCTGTCTCGTAGAAGGTTTTAATTCTTTAAATCCGCGTTGATAACCAGGATTAAACGAAGCAACAAGCATAAAATCCTCATGTGCTTTAATAGTTTTTCCCAACTTATCAATAAATAGTTCTCTACGATGATCTGTTAATGAATGAATAGCAACAATAACATCTGGTCTTGCTTCAGCTATTTCATCTAAATATAAAATATGACCTTCTTTAACTGCAGTTGTCAAAGGACCATCTAACCATACTGTTTCTGCTCCTTTAATGATAAAACGTCCAATTAAATCTGTAGATGAAGTTTCTTCATGGCAGGAAATAGTAATTAATTTAGTAGTCAGTTCATGAGCCATGAACTCAATGAATCTAGACTTTCCAGTTCCTGTAGGTCCTTTTAATAAAAAAGGAATCTTACACTTATAGGCATGTTCAAAAACGGTTATTTCCTTTCCAACTGCTTGATAAAATGGTTTACTCATTTTTGTTTTTATTACGAATTAAAAAACCAAAGTCAAACTTCCTTAAAAATTTCAACTCTGGCTTTTTAAAATTAGATTATATATACTTACTGTACTTGTAATGTATGAGAAAATAATTTTGGCTTAAAGGTAATCATCACCCAAGCCCAAGAATTGTTTTCATCCTTATCTCCTCCTTTTAAAATCTCCATAGTATCTGTAGCAAACATTTTGGAATATCCTGCATTTAAACTAATGTCACTAGCCAATTTATAGCCAATCGTCAAATCAATTTCAGTCCCTAAATTGTTATCCATTTTATCAGCTCCATCAAAGACATTTCCAGCAGATGAGAAAAAGTGAGGCATTATTTTAGCAGAAAACTTGTTCTTTTTATATCCAAATGACCCATAAACATCGGTTAAGCCAACAT
>OJDV01000324.1_pt1 | contig 17355 bp, 13 predicted proteins | sample 1592911 | NCBI WGS metagenome assembly OJDV01 (sample SAMN05416860, study PRJEB24817) | seawater metagenome | isolation source: Sea water | place: Canada:Atlantic | collected 2013-11 | reverse complement strand
TCGCGGCCGCGTCGTCGTGGGCGTTCGAGGAACTCGGCGCGGAGCGCGTCGCGCTCATCGGCTCGGACGCCCCCACACTCTCGGCGCGTCACGTCTCGGAAGCGTGGCGAACACTCAGGACTCCAGCAGGGGAGGAGGGCGACGGCGAGCACGACGTCGCGATCGTCCCGAGCGGAGACGGCGGCTACGTCCTCCTGGCCACCAACGCCCACCGCCCCGAGCTGTTCGGGCATGGCGTGTGGTCCTCGGTCCGCACCCTGGGCGCGACCCTGGAATCAGCAGGTGATTCGCCGACTCGTGTGTTCGATTTCTGGTACGACGTCGACGTCATCGAGGACCTCTCGTTGCTCCGAGACCACCTCCTGCTCCACCTTGCGCGCCCTGAGGGCCGAGAGTATGGTACCACCATCAAGACTCTACATGAGCTCGAGGCGCGAGGTGTCCTCTCGCCTCCTGGATTCTGACCCCTTGAAGGTGCGACCTTGGCAACCAAGAAGAAGAACGAAGGTGCGGATCGTGAGTGCACCCCTGGCACCGTCCTGTTTCGCGAGGGCGAGGCCGGCGATCGCATGTACGTGATCAAGAAAGGCCGCGTGCGCCTCTCCAAGAAGGTGCATGACTCCGAGGTCGTCGTCGAGGATCTCGGCCCCGGTGAATTCTGTGGGGAGATCTCACTGGTCAACGATCAGCTCCGCCCGGTCACTGCGACCGCGCTGACGAAGGCGACGGTCATCCAGATCGACGCCGCTCAGTTCGAGAACATGCTCAAGTCGGAGGCCGAGATCGCCGTCCGCATGCTCAAGAAGATCAGCCAGCGGCTGACCCGAGCTCAGTTCCGCATCTCGAACATGTCTCTGCGCACGACGAAGGCGAGGGTCCTCCATCAGCTGCGCTCGGAGGTCTACAACTCCAAGGGCTTCGCAGAGCATGGGCTCGAGCAGGCCGTGTCGATCCCTGACAACCTCCCCGACGTCCTCTCGATAGAGCTCGGCGAGATCAAGAATATCCTCAACGAGTTCATCCGGGACGAGCTCATCACCGTCGAGCGCAACGGCTCCTTCCGTATCCTCGACGACGGCGCCATCGATCGTTACCTCCGATTCCTCGAACTCGGCGACCGCTTTGAGTTTCGCTCCTCCGGCTCCTGACTGGGACGCGCTCAAGGAGCGCCTCTTCTCCCAGAATCAGTTCGCCATCAAGCTCGGACTGGACAACATGAGAGAGGCGCTCCGTTTGGAGCGCCTCTCTCGCGTTTCTCATCGAGTCGTCCTCATCGCAGGGACGAACGGTAAGGGCACCACCGCGTCCATGCTATCTTCGATCCTCACCGAGCACGGTCTCCGTGTGGGGCTCTACACCAGCCCACACCTCATCGACTTCAACGAGCGCTTTCGCATCGACGGAGTCCCTGCGGTGCGTGAGCTCGTGCGCGAACGCGCCTCGGATATCCTCGTGCGTTACGCTGACCCGCCCGAGGAATCCGGCACGCCCAGGTTGACGTACTTCGAGCTGACCACGCTCATCGCGTGTTCGTTGTTCGAATGGGCCGAGGTCGACGTCGCGGTCTACGAGGTGGGCCTCGGCGGCCGGCTCGACGCGACGAATGCCATGGAGCCGAACCTGAGCGTCATCACGACGCTCGGCTTCGATCATCAGCGCTACCTCGGTGACACGATCCAGCAAATCGCGCGTGAGAAGGCTGGGATCATGAGGCAAGGCATCGCCGTGGTGTGCGGGCGGCAAGAACACGATGGCGCCGCCGACGCGTTGACCATCGCCGCATCGAGCGTTGGCGCGGAGCTCGTAGATTCGGAGGCGGGGCAGGGCGACTTCTCGGTCGCCGTCCTCGAGGCCATCTCGCGCCGAGCGCCCGTCCAACGTGGCCACGCACGCACAGCGAGCGCCGCTGCTCGGCTCCTCCTCGGCGAAGACCTCTCGGATGATGCGCTCGCTCGGGGGCTCGATGCCGCGCGCTGGCCCGGTAGGTTCGAGACGAAGAGCGTGACCCGCGAGGGGAGGGCGCTGGAGCTCTTCATCGACGGTGCCCACAATATGGACGGTGTCCGCGCGTTCAACGCGTGGCTCGCTCCGCACCGGCCCGAACACATCCTGTTCGGTGCCATGTCGGACAAACCTCTGTCCGATATGGTCTCGGCCTTGAGGGAGACGCACGACGTGCCCATCACAGGAGTGCTCATTCAGAACGCGCGCGCAGCAAGCGCCGAACAACTCACCGGCGCGCTCGGGCCGGGTGGAGCTATCGCGAGGCTCTCCGCCGCGCTCGACGCCTTGCCTTCTTCAGTTTCGCGTGTGGCGGTGTGCGGATCCCTATACCTCGTGGGAGAGTTGTACTCAGAGCTCGGGCTCACCGCAGAGTCGCTGTTGACACGCTCGAGGGATGAGTCACAGGTCCGGTGACGTGGCTCCGGCACCGCTGGTGTTTAGTCTTTGGGTCTCACGCATCGGTGACTCCGATGCATACCAGAGCGTGCAATAGGCGGTGTGTCGTCATGAGCGAAGACGAATTCTCGAACCCTGAAGAGACCGACTTTCACGGTCGCAAGCGTGAGCTCTTGAGGTTGGGCGTCGAGCAAGGCAATCTAAGCTGGGCAGACATTCAAAGAGGTCTGCCTTCTCAGTTCCTCGGAGAGACCGAGCTGGAGGTCTTTCTCTTCACCTGCAGGAACATGGGGATCGAGCTCAAAGCGCTCCCCGAAAAGTACCGGCGCTGAGGTCGCGGAGCCCAACGCGCAGTTTAGTTGATGCGAAAACTTGCGGCTCGACCTCCGTGCTGTGAACATATGTCACAGCATCAAAGCGTAGCGCGCCACGCTCCATGGAGGTCCGGCCCGTGCAATTCAAGAAGAAACAACTCATAGCCGCTGTGTTCGCCACCGCCGCGTTCGGACCTGCATGCGCCACGGACACGGTGTCCATGGCCAAGCGGGACGCAGCCGTCGACTCACTCATGTCGCGCGTCGAAGACGTCGAGCGGACGAATGGTCGCCTCACGGTGAGGCTCGAAGAGATGGAAGACTCTCTCTTCCTGCTCAACGACCGCGTCGAGTCACACCGCATCGCACTCCAGCGCCGCGGGTACATGAACAACCCGGCCGTTGCGTACAAGCCCCAGGCTCCCGACCAGGCGCCCGAGACCTACTACCGCCCCAACCAGCGTGACGAGTACCGCAGGCCTCAGCCCAAGAGGGCCGTCAAGCGCATCCGGCTCGGAGGCGGCGCCAACGACAGCCAGTACGACCAGCCCCCGGTAGACGAGGGCTACGAATCCGCTCCGGTGAGTCCCAACACACGGGACGACCAGGAGCAGGAGCACGTGGTCATCACACAGAAGGAGTACCGAGAGTACTTCGGTGACGACCCCGCGCCGACTCCCGCTGCCTCGAGCAGGGGCTCCGGCAAGGCTCAGCCCAGCGTGACCAACGAACGACTCGCGACCTCTCGCTCGAGCAAGCCCTCGGTGGCCGCAGCCGCGCCCGCCCCGACGCCGAGCGACACCGCCGACGACTACAAGCCCTCCAAGTCTGGACTCGCTGGCTACAAGCAGGCGCTCGCCGACTACAGGGCAGGGCGCTTCGCCCGAGCTCTCAAGGGCTTCGAAGTGTTCCTGGACGGCGGCCCCAAGGCCGACTACGTCGACAACGCGCTCTACTGGATTGGAGAGTGTCACTATGGTCTTGGGCACTTCGACCAGGCAGTCTCACACTTCGAGCGGGTCATGAACGAGCAGCCCGAGGGCAACAAGGTCCCCGACGCCATGCTCAAGATGTCGCTCGCGTTGGATCGGACGGGTCAGACCGATCGCTCCAATGACGTACTGCGGAAGCTCTCTGAGCGCTACCCCATGACCAACGCGGGGCGCCTCGGGCTCAAGAAGCTCGAGAGCCGCTGAATACGTGTCGCGTCTGCGACCTCCCCCATACGCAACGACATGAGGCCTCGAACCACGATGCAACGACTCACCCGCAAGAAGAAGATGTCGCTCGGCGCACTCGCAGCGCTCATTACCTTTGGTACCGCCTTCGGCGCCCAGGCTCAGGAGGTCAACGTCCTGCGTCGCCAGCCGGACTACCACGTCGTCGAAAAGGGCGACACGCTCTACGACCTCGCTGCTCAGTACCTCAGCGACAACTACGAGTGGCCCAGACTTTGGGGCTTCAACCCTCACATCACGAACCCTCACTGGATCTACCCCGGTGACATCGTCTACTTGAAGGACGCGGTCTCGTCCCCGAAGGGCGCTGCCCCGACGAGGATCCGTCAGTCCAAGCAGGTCAAGTCGGACCTGTTCGTGTCGACGGTCGGCTTCATCACCGACGAGAAGGTCCCGTACGTCGGGCGCATCGTCGCGTCTCCGAAGCAAGCGAACATGCTGGCGGAGCTCGACATCGCCTGGATCGGGTTCGGTAGCGACGGCTACACCGACAAGGAGCGAGACGGAAAGGACGACTCCGAACTCACCGCGCTCGAGAACCCCGAGGAAGAGGTCAAGGTCGGCGATCGGTTCGCCATCGTTCGTCCCGTCGGGACGGTCAAAGACGATGATGAAGACGAGAGCGTCCTCGGCCACAAGTACCTGATGCTCGGCACTCTCCGAGTGACCGAGATCAAGGACAAGTACCTCGACGTGGCTGAGATCACTCAGTCATGGCGTGAGATCGAGCGAGGCGACTTGCTCATCCCCTATGAGCAGCAGCTCAAGCAGATCAGCCCGACGAAGGCCGACCGCAACATGGTCGCCTCGATCATCGACGTCATCAACCCGATCACCGTCATCGGTGAGCACCAGTACACCATGGTGAACAAGGGCGCCGAGGATGGGATGCGACCTGGGTACCGCTTCTTCGCGTACCAGCGGGATGAGGGCCTCCGACCCCAGGAGGAATCCTCTGACGATCAGATCCCGTTCACGCTGGTCGGTCAGCTGATGCTCATCGACGTTCGAGAGCATTACTCGACCGCCATCGTGATCGACTCCAAGCGAGAGATCTTCGTCGGCGACCGACTCGAGATGTACGAAGGGTCCTGAGGCAGGATGACCCATCGAGTTCGACTCGACTGGGTTCTGGAACTGAGAGAGCCGAACGCCCCCACGAGTGGGCGTTCGGCTCTTTTCGTATCTTGTGGAGCGGAGCCGATGGGGCGGGGCCAGTCAGGTCAAGTCAAGGGAGGCCAAGCCGCGTCGGCAAGGTCGGCCGGGTGAGACGGGCCATCCTGATCGGCCAGGTCGCAACATGTTTGACCGGGCCGCTCCACGACATTCAGTCCGACCAGTCTGATGGTGAGTCGCGGGTTTTTCAGGAACACCTGTTCCTCGGCGAAGCCTCCAGACCTGGTGTTGGAGACGGCGGGGCGTCTCGCAGACGACGGGCCGAGGGTATTCGGAGGGTTCACATCCAACGCCAGGAGATTCACAGCAATAAGTTAACATAATATACATTATCAGACGTCAGTCCTGTCGGGTTTCCTTGCCCCTCGCAAGCCTCCTCGCGCCCCCATTCAACCCGCACCCCCTGCATAAGTCATTGAAATGAAACGTAAAAAGTGACCAGGTCGTTCCCCATGTTCAATGAGGAACTGACCTGGTCCGAAAAACTCTCCGTCTCAGCTCTTTTTTGAGCCTTGCGCGTCACTATGTGCGGACGTCAGCTCGAGACGCCGAGTTTTTCCAGGAGCTTTCCGAAGAATCCCTTGGCCTCGCCGCGCTCCTTTCTCATCTCCAGCAAACGCTTGTGACGCTGCGCTTCCTTGTTCTTCGGGTTGTACATGAGCGCTTCGCTGAAATGGGACTTCGCGCGGTTGTTCCTCCCGAGCCCCAGTTGAACGACGCCGACGAACACGTGTAGCCAGTCGGACTCACGCTTCTTGATTTCTTCGTTCACGTCGTCGAGCTCCTTGAGGATCTCCTCGGCGCGTGATCGGTCGAGCGGAGTACCTGTGTCGTCCTTCGCGATCAACAGGTACTCGGCGTAGATCAAGTGGCAGCGAATATCGATGTCGTCCGGGTTGAGCTCGTTCGCTTCCCGGAACATTTCGTAGGCGCCCTTGTAACCGCCGCGGCTCAACGTCTTCTTGCCACGAAGGTACAGGTTGTCTGCCTCGAGCAGCGCGACGACGTCGGTGCCGTCGTCTTCTCCATTTTCGAGGACGTCGTCGTATTCGGCGCGCTGTTCTGCGTTGACCAGCGTGCGTTGGGCTTCGTTGAGCTTGGAGAAGATCGCCTGGAGCTTCTCCTTTTCATCACCGAGGTCGTACTTCGAATAACGATCGACATGCCATTTTTTGGCCATCTTACGGAACGCAGAGTTGATGGCGTTCGTGTCCGCGTCCGTCGAGACCTCCAAGAGCTCGTAGTACGTCGCCTCATCCAACGTCGCATGCATCTGTCGGATCTGTTCGAAGACTTCAGCGGAGTCGTCTGCCATGTTTTTCATCGTGTCTTGGGTATGGTCCGGCCCTCGTGAAAAAAGCACATGGGCGCGGGAGATGATCATAACCGGTGTCGAACATACGCATCAACGTCGTTCTCCCGACGCCTCACCGCGCTGGGGAAAGATTTTGACGTTCGCGTTGTTCTACAACATGATCCACTGTGAGACGCGTCCCCGCGGGACGTTTCGGGCCACCTCACGGACGAGTTGGCCAGTCGCGACACGAGGTCCACGGCAGGAGCCCAAGATGAGGCGAAACCATCGCTCACTTTTCGTTCGCCTTCAGCATCATACGACCAAGAAGAAGCAATACGCTGTGGCCGGCGCGGTCTTGAGCGCCCTGCTCCTTTCGCTCAGCGCAGCCGCGCTCGCTGGCGACGACGACTCCGCCCGCGGCGTCGTCGCGCAAGCCCATGACACCGCGACGCGCGCCGCACAATCCGAAGCCGCGCTGAGCGCCCTCCCCGGTGGAGAAGCTACGGGCGCGCTCGCCGCCGCCGCGATCGTCTCCCCCGTCGATGTGTCACGGGTGGGTATAGAGTGGTCGCGGCTCGGCCTCGATCTCGACCGCGCGAAGCGAGAAGGCGACGTCCTCGTGCAGACGCTCTCGACGGGGGCCCGAGTGACGTTCACCGTCGATCCGGAGCTACAGAAGCACCTCAAGGGAGTGTTCAAGCGAGGCGCGGTGCCCCATGGCGGCGTCGCGGTGGTCGAACCATCCACGGGTCGAGTGATCGCGCTCGTCAGTCGCAGCGTCGACGAGCCCAAGATGCCTGACGCCGCGATGCGCCCAATCGCTCCCAGCGCCTCCGTCTTCAAGATCGTCACCGCGGCGGCCCTGATGGAGACCGCCGGGGTCTCTCCGACCGAGAAGGTCTGCTACCACGGCGGACGGAGCCGGCTCACTGAGACCAACATCAAGGGAAGCAGCCGGCTCGACAGCAGGTGCGGTACCCTCTCGGACGCTGTCGCCTGGTCGATCAACTCGTTGATCGCCAAGCTCGCATACCACCGCCTCAGCCAGGAGCAGCTCGAGCAGTGGGCGAGCCGCTTCGGATATGGCGCAGAGATTCCGTTCGAACTCGACCTGCGCCAGAGCAAGTTCGAACACATCGAGAACAAGTTCGAGCGCGCTCGGATGGCCGCGGGCTTCTGGCACACCTACCTCTCCCCACTGCACGGGGCGCTAATGAGCGCCGCGGTCCTCAACGATGGCGTGATGATGGCGCCGATGATCGTCGAACGAGTGGAGTCGAAGAGCGGTGAAGTCGTCTACTCGAGGAAACCTCGAGAGCTCAGACGCGTGATGAAGGCATCCACCGCGAGCAAGCTGAAGGGCATGATGCAGCGCACCGCGACCGTCGGGACCGCGCGTAAGTACTTCAAAAACAGGCGAGAGTTCCCTAACAGCATCGTCGCCGGCGGTAAGACCGGGACGCTCTCGCGCAAGAAACCCTCATACCTCGGGTACACCTGGTTCGTGGGCTTCGGAGAAGACACGAAGCACGAAGGCGTGGAGGTGGCCGTCGCGTCGGTCGCGTGCAACACGCCGACGTGGCGGATCAAGGGACCCTATATCTCGAGCGAGGCGATCCGAAAGTACGTCGAGCTCGAGCGACAGCGTCGCAAGCCCTCCTGACGTTCTCCCCTCCCCGCTCACTCCTCGCCGCGCAACGTCCGCTCACGCTCAGCGAAGCTCGAGTCGGCCTCGTCGAACTCCTCCTGGGCGAACATCCACACATCCTCGGCGTCCTCGAGCTCGACGCGAACGGCCTTGTAGGCCTTGTTCGCTTCGATGAGCCGATCTGGATCGTTATACGTCTCCGGATCAGCAAGCATCGCCTCGAGCCTCGACTTCTCTTTCTCGAGCCGGGTAACTTCGGATTCTGCATTGGTCGCTGCCTTGCGCTGCTTCGACGTCGCCTTCTGGCGCTCGATTCGCAGCGACGCGAGCTGCTTACGCAGCTCCCTCCTGGAACTCGTGGGCCCGACATCGACGACTTCGACGGAGGCGGAAGCGTTGGCCTCCTCTTCTTCCTTCATCTTATACTTGAAGTACTCGTAGTTCCCGTCGTAGGTGTCCACCCTCCCCTCGTGAACGTGCGCGATGAGGTTCGTGGTCGCGTTCAGGAAGTAGCGATCGTGGGAGATGATGCACGCGGTGCCACCGTGATCCTTGATGGCGTTCTCGAGCATCTCCCTCGAGGCGATGTCGAGGTGGTTCGTGGGCTCGTCGAGCAGCAGACACTCGGAAGGCTGGAGCAGCATCTTCGCGAGCGCCACGCGCGCGCGCTCACCACCCGACAGCACTGATATCTTCTTGTCGACGTCGCTCCCGGAGAACCCGAAGGCGCCGAGGATACTGCGGAGCTCCGTTCGGGACTCATCCGTCGACTCGGCGCGCACCTCCTCGATCACCGTGCGGCTCAGGTCGAGCTGTTCGACGGTGTGCTGCGCGAAGTAACCCACGCGCACGTTAGCGCCCAGGCGCACCTGTCCCGAGTCGGGCTCGAGCGCCCCCGCGAGCATCTTCAACAGCGTGGTCTTGCCCGCGCCGTTGGGTCCGACGAGTCCGATCTTCTCGCCGCGATGGAGCGTGAGCCGGACATCCGAGAAGACGTGAGTGTCACCATACGACTTCGAGACATCCTCGATGTCGGCGACGATCTTGGGGACGCGCTTGGGCTGTGGGAACGCGAACGAGATCGTCCTCGCCTCGGCGAGCTCCGAGGTGTCAACCCGTTCGACCTTCTCGAGCATCTTGATACGTGACTGGACCTGCTTCGACTTCGTCGCCTTGTAGCGGAACCTCTCGATGAAGTCCTCGACCTCGGCGATCTCCTTCTGCTGCCGCTCGGCAGAGGACCTGATCTTGTCGAGCCGCTCGGCCCGCTGCGCGAGATACGTGTCGTAGTCGCCGAAGTACTCATGTAGGCCGTGCGAAGAGAGCTCCGCGATGACGTTCGTGACCGTGTTCAGGAAGTAGCGGTCGTGGGAGATGATGACGACCGCGCCGTCGTACTCCCTCAAGTATTGCTCGAGCCACTCCACGCTCTCCACGTCGAGGTGGTTCGTGGGCTCGTCGAGCAACAGCAGGTCGGGCGCGGACAGGAGAAGCTTCGCGATGAGCGCGCGCATCCTCCACCCTCCCGAGAACTCGTCTACCGACCTGCTTGAGTCTTCGGGCGCGAAGCCCAGGCCATGGAGGATGTTCTCGACTCGGGAGTCGAGCATGTACCCGCCCCGCTGGGAGAACTTGGCCTCGAGCTCCGAGTAGCGCTCGCTGATGCTCGCGGCCCGCTCGCCGCTGGCGAGCTCGAGCTCTCCGCGCGTGCGTTCGAGCTCATCGGCAAGGGCCATGATCTTCTTGGCGCCCTCCTTCACGAACTCGACGAGTTCGAGCGACGACTGCACGTGGCTGTCCTGCGGGAGGTAGCCGAGCTCGTAGCCCTTCGGGCTGGTCACTCGCCCGTCGTCGGACTCGAGGAAGCCGGCGATGATCTTGACGAGGGTGGACTTCCCCACTCCGTTCGGGCCGACGAGCCCGTAGCGTCGACGAGGGTCGACCTTCCAGGTGACTCCCTCGAAGAGGTAATGACCAGAGAAGGACTTGGAGACGTTTTCGACCTGGAGCATGTTGACCCTCGAAGAGACTGCGCGAATGGGGGGCGTGATTGACACGCTTTCTCCCGCGTTGGTAGCCTGAATCCAGACAAACGTCACGTCAATCACGAGCCTCGACTCCGCGTCCGACGCGAACGATGAGGACGTCTGCGCCAAGCAGCCACCGAGACATTCCATATGCGTCTGCGACACATCTGCCCTGCTCTGCTCGCCCTGACGGCGATGACCTCACTCTTCGTGGGAGAAGCCGCCGCGCAGGACAAGGCCACGATCGACGTGCTCGCCTTCGACACCTTCGACACCTCCGACGAGGTGATGGACATCTTCTACTCGTCGCTCAATCGGGGGATCGCGGCCCATTCAGACATGGAGGTCGTGGACGGGGCGAGCGTGACGCTCGCGGACATGCTCCTCACCCTCGGATGTTCGGAAGGGGTCGAGCAGTGCCTGCCGACTCTCTCGGGCGTCCTCCCGGTCAACCGGGTCGTGTTCGGCTCGGTGCAGCGCTCCGAGAACATCTACCTGTTCACCATAAAGATGTACAACCTGGACGCGGGCGCCTACACGCACGTGATCGAAGACCAGACGGTTCAGGGTGACATCGACAGGCTCAAGATGGTCGTACCCACCATCATCGACTCGATGCTCTACGGCCCTGTCGGGAAGCTCAGGGTGAACATCACTGGCGCGAGCGAAGCCGAGGTCTTCTTCGACGGTCGCCAGCTCGGGGTCGCCCCCAAGGAGTTCGGTGATCTTCCGCTGGGTGAGCATGTCGTGACGGTCCGAACAGATGGCCAGGAAGAATCACGCACGGTCGTCCTGAAGCGTGGAGAGCCGAGCTCACTGGATGTTCGCTTCGATGGAGGCATCGACGAACCGGGCGCTGTCTCGGGCGGCGGCAGCCCATTCACTGTTCCTGCATACGCTGCGCTGGGTGTCGGAGCCGCCGGAGTCGTCGTCGGCGTACTCGGCCAGGTCCAACTCGGCTCTCAGGAAGAAGAGGCCGAACGCCTCTACGGGGGTCGCGAGAGCGTTCTCCAAAGTGAACAGGCCGATGTAGTCGAGCTTCGCTCGGGTATGAACGGCTCGTACACACAGATGATGGTCGGTTACTCCGTTGGAGCGGCCGGTCTCCTTGGCGGCGCCGCCCTGCTCTTCCTCTCGTCTCGAGACTCACAGACGACCGTCGGGGTGAGCCCAATGAGGGGTGGCGGTGTCGTGACGTTCGGTGGCTCCTTCTAGCAAGAGCCTGGTGGCGGGCATCTCGAGATGCCCGCCATGCTCCTCCTCGTGGAGACAAGATGGATGATCGATGAGGTCGATATGATAGTCGAGAGATGCGTCCCTTAATTATTATGTCTCATGGTATTACTCGTGTCGTTCGTATCTCATCCACTCGAAGACACAGATGAGCCCGATGTTCTCTCGAACATCGGGCTCATTAGTTCCTCGCGGTCTCACGCGGGCATCAGTCATTGAGTGACGCGAGCCCGTACATTCCGATCGCCTGAAGTGACGGCTCGTCCGCGACCAGGTAACCACGCAACGTCGCCTCCATGTCCTTCGTGGGGTACCGGACGAGGGTCCATGCGGCGTCTTGTCGAAGAGCGAGCGAGTTCGACTTCGAACGCGCAAGGCCCGCGATCGCAGAAGAGTCCTTTGTCCCGTTGAGGCTGTTCACGACGTGGAGGAGGCGCGCCCTCTCCTGCTCGGAGGTCTTGGGAGACGTGAGGAGTTGATTGAGCGTGGCCTTGTAGACACCAGGGCGGTTGATCATGTGAGAGAGGACCGACGCCCTCGAGCTCGGAGAGCTGCGATCCAGTATGACCACGAGCGCCTTCTTCCTCGCTGCGATGGGCAACGCGGCGACGTCGACGATGAATCCAGCGGGTGCGCCCTTGCTGAAGTCGTTCAACGCGGCCTGCCCTGCCTCGAGGTCTAGCCGAAGGATCGCAAGGGAGGCTGACCAACGGATCGACTCGTCGAGGTCACGCTTGATGAGCTTCAGGCTCGCGACACCTGCGGGATCGTCCTGGTCGATGAAGGCCTGGATGAGGATCGGCTTGAGGTCCTTGTTAGCTCGCGTCACCAGCAGCCTCAGCGCCTGCATACTCTCGTCGGACTTGATGCGCCCGACCGCCTTGACCGACCACATGAGGACCTGCTCGTCACGCTCACGCTGGAGCGCTTTCTTGAGCGCTGGGAGCGCGTCGGGCAGCGCCGCGACGGCGAGCCCTTCGGCGCTGAGTCGACGCATCTGCGGGCTCCCCTCGAACATACCCTTGGAGAGCTCGGCGACGGCGGCGCGGGAGCGAGAGTAACCCAACACCCTGGCAGCGAAGAGGCGGCCTTCGTAGTCGGAGAAGTCCGTGAACAGCGCGACGTTCTTCTCGAGCAACGCGTTGTCGCCGGAGAGCGCGTGCAAGCGAGCGATCTCGACGGCCAGGTCACCTCTGTCCTCGAGAGCCTTGAACAACGCGGCGCTCGCCTTGTCGATCGCGACTCCTCGGACGGCCGCCTGGTTGACGAGCCTGAGAAGCTCGAGCTTCCTGGGCGCCTCCTCCTGAGCCGCTGCGATGCGCGTGAGAGCACGTACACCGGAGACGACGTCCCTCGAGGTCAGCTCCAGCGCGGCCGCGAGCGCCACGGTCTGATCCGCGTCGGTCAGCGCTCCCTTGATGAGCGTCGCCAACGCAGCCGAGTCTTCATCGTAGGGGTGCAGCGCGATGGCGAGCTGCACGCCATCCATCCGCATGTTCTTGTCCTTCTTGGACGAGAGGAGCCCCTTGATCACCGGCAGCGCCCTCTTCCGAGGGATCGAAGCGAGCGCGCGGGTAGCGGTCGCTCTGTCTTCCTTATTCTTGGCGCGCGCGCGCTTCTCCAGGATCTTGAACAGCGCGCCGTCCTGGGCTGCGAGGTAGCGGAAGACCTCCGCCGCGCGCTCGGGAGCGGCCTTCTTGAGGTAACCCTCGATGATCTTCGCCTCGGACTTGTCCTTGAGCAGGCTCACCGTCTTCTGGAGGGTCCCGAGGACGTCGGTGGTCTCGTCGAGCTCCTTGTAGAGGCTCGAGGCTGCCTTGCGATCGCCTGCCTCTATCAACGCGACGGACGCCGCGAGACGAATCCGAGCGTCGGGGTCTTCGAGCAGAGGCTCGAGGGCCTTCACGCTCTTCTTTCCGTCCAGTAGCGCGCGGGTAAGGATCGAGGCCCGCCGCGCTTCGACGTCCTCGCTCTTGTCATGCCGCTCGATGTGTTCGGTGAGCTCCGCGCGCAGCTCCTTCGAGATCTTGGCGCTGGCAGCCGATGGCCAAAGAATGGCCATCGTGGCGGCGGCGAGGATCAACTTATTGGATTGCTGCACGAGGTGCTCCTGATGACATAAGGACGCCCCGCGTGTCGGCGCGAGGCGTTGGGTTCTGGATCGAGGGGTAGGCGGCTACGCCTCAAGCGAAGTACTTGTCCATGCGCTCCTGGATCTTCGCCTGGACCTTCCCCTTGAAGGGCCTGGCGAACATCTTGAGTTTGACGTCGATGTTCATGTTCGTCGAATCGACGATGAAGTCACCTGTGAAGCCCTTACCTTTCACGGTCGCCTGAGTGTTGTCGGAGTTCCACTCGATCTTGTCGATCAAGCTGGGGAACTCGGCCTTCACGTCGGTGACGATCTGAGAGGTCCTGAGCTTGGCCTCGTCGAGGGAGAGGCCGTGTGCTTTCTTGAGAGAGATATCGGACATGAATCGAGCTCCTTTTATGCCACGTTGAGCATCCTGAGACGCACCCCAGAAGCGAGTGCAGGTCCATGGTTGATGCGCCCGAACGGTAGCAACGCCGCTCCGAGATTGTCAACGAGGTCGCCTCGCAAGAGGCAGGAGCGGTTTTCTTGCCGACCTTCTTGGTCGGATGCTACTGTGACGGGTGTTTTACTCCACGTATTCAACACCATCGAAAATCAGGAGCGCGTAAAATGAACAGAGCACACTGGACGGCCATCACCGTCATGTCCCTCGCGATGCTCGTGGGCGCGCCCGCGACGGCTCAGGACGACACAGACACGACGAACAGGGGTAACGACTCCGAGTCCTCCGAGAAGGCGGACGAGGACATATACACGGGCATCATCCCCGGCAAGCGCGACAACAAAGAGCACATCACCAAGTCGGCCGCGCGGAAGTCGGCGTCCACCAAGGTCATGTGGATCGGCTTCCTCCCGCAGGACACGCGCACGCGCATCTTCATCCAGACCGACGGCTCCTCCGAGTACGACATGGAGCGCGGAGCCGACGGCAAGACCATCACGGTCACCATCCCCAACGCAAAGCTCGCTGACCGCAACCTGCGCCGCGACATCGACTCGAGGTTCCACGGGCGCACGGTCTCCTACATCAAGATCAGCGACCGCAAGAAGATGGTGAAGCTGACGATGACGGTCGAACCGGGCGCAGACCCCAGGGTCAGCACCTCTGGGAACTACATCAACATCGACTTCGCGTACTCGCCCAAGAAGGACGACGAGAGCTGAATCCCGAGCGCTTGACTTCGAGTGGAGACGCCGACACGGTAGCGCAGCATCGCGATCACACCAGGATCCGAGCCTCGCACCGTTCGAATCGACCCCACGCACTGATGATGGAGGACGACCGAGCCACGGCGAGGTCGTCCTCTTCTTCGTTCTTGGCCCGGATACGCCATCAGATGCGCGCACGTCATACAGCGTACGTTCTCATAGCGTCCTCATGCATCGCGTCGACAGCACACGCTCAGGACGATCACGCGCGCTCGTATCCACTCCCCTCCCCCGAGCTACTCGACAACTGGTCTGACGCGCTCGCGTCATGGACCCCGTCATCGTTTGCGGACGCACTGGCCACGGGTGACGCATCCGCCAATGTGTGTGTCGTCGATGGGGCGCAGTGGACCTGTGACGAGGTCCAGTGGGCGGTCACGCGAGACGACACGACGTGGGTGATTCGCGCGACGTCGGTGACGCACGAGGCCGAGGGTGAGATCACCTGGAGAGGAGTCGGAGGACGCGGCGACGACGAGACGTTCTCGGCAGACCTCCTCCGTTCGTCCCCTTCGGGTGGACGCGACGCGTCGAAGCTCCGTTGGGAACACGGTGGGCTCACCGTAGAAGTCGTCTCCGCACGAGGCTCGCGCGCGGGTTGGACGTTGGAACAGCTCAGGTGGACGAGTGAGGGAGGAAGCTCGACCGCCGCCAGCGCCACCGCCGCGTCGACACGTCACCCCGCTGGAGTCTGGTCCTTGTCAGGGTTCGGTTGGCTCAACGACTTCGACACGTCCGCGAGCAGCGTGGGAGGCTTGGTGCCTCCTACGACGCGCTACCTCGCAGGCGGTCCGCTCGAGTTCGAGGGTTCCTACGTTCTGGGCTCGTCTTCTCTGGCCGCGACGGCCTGGATCGCGCCGACGTCGCACTACGGCGTCGGGCTGTCGGTGTTGTCGATGCCCTCGGTCACCACACAGGACACGCCCTTCGTGGCAGGCCTTCTCGTCACACAGGACGGTGAGGTCGGTGTCACCACCCAGGGTGGCTGGCAGCTTGGAAGCGCGCGCGAGCACGTCTCTGGCCTGGTGGAGTCGGACACGACGGGGCGGACGATGGGAGTCCGGCGGGTCGCTCGTCGAGCCATGTTTCGAGACACTCTGCGCCGAACGGCCGGCGCCCAGGCGAGCGGAGCTGGCCACGCGCTCAGGTTGTGGGCGACGTCAGAGGATGGGCCAGGCACACCGAGCGAGGATCACGGCCGCGCGATCCTCGACGCGTCTCTGAGGCTCGGCTCCGGAGAGCACGCGTGGACGGACGTCTCTCTCAGATCCGAGGTCGCCACAAGGGAGGACCTGGAGCACGTCACCGACCTGAACATCGCGCTGGGCGTGCGGACGGGCTCGAGGGGGGCCTGGTTCGCCGAGGCGGCCCTATCGCCCAACCTGTCAGTGGACGTCACGCGCTACCCCAACGGCCTGACGTCGACATCCCACGGGGTGCTCGCGATGGACGCCCGCGCGGGTGTAGACGTCACGGGGCGATGGGAGGGAGGCAGCCACCGCCTCCGTCCAACCCTCCGCGTGGCGCTCGCGACGCTGAGGTTCGGTGACGTCGAGCCTGGGACGAGGCTCAGGCGCGACAGGCTCACAGGCATCTACGTGTTGCCGACGGCGATCGCCCAGACCAGTCTCGAACAAGACTGGTCGTTCGGCCCATGGAACGTGCGTGTACCGATGAGCGCATGGATGGGAGCGTCACCGGGTGACGAAGACAGCGCAGCGATCGGAGGGAACGCCGGGCTCGAAATCGAGACGCCGCTGATCGCGTTCGACGCGAAGGTCTTCCTGGGACGAGGCATCGTCACTGGTGACGTTGACGTGACTCACGACGCGCGCGTCACTGCCAACATCTCCTCCAAGCATGTGCTCGCGCTGTGGAGCAGCGACGCCAGGACACAGGACATCCAAAGGCTACGTTGGGAACGCTCCCCGCTGGGTGGACTCGCGGCTCTCTCGAGCGTCGAGCACGTCGCCAGCGTGGGTCGGACGTCAGGGTCGGACGACAGGACGAGGCTCGGCGCCTCGTGGGCGCTGGGCTCCGTCGCTTCCTCACGCCTGGACCTGAGCGCGTCCGGCTATGTAGGGCTCGAGTCGAGTGATGCCAGCACAGGTGGCTCCGAGTGGGGCGCGTTCGGAGACGTGTCATGGGACCAGTCCGCGGAGGGTATCGCGTTGGGTGGGAGCGTGGGCTTCTCGAGGCTGTCAGGTGTGGACACGCTCATCGCGCAGTTGGGCCTGACCTGGGCGCTCCAGTAGAGAGTTGATCAGGTTCTCTGGGTTCTCCCTGATGGATACGAGGGCGGCGAGAGGTTCACTAGATACGGATGGTTCGAGCACACACATTATGTAACAAAACGGTATCAACTCTCACAAACAGACCGTTCGATGAAGGCTCGAGACATCACGCGAAGACGCGTACGACCTCAGGAGGCCGAGGAGGCCGAGGAGGTCGAGGAGGCCGAGGAGGTCGAGGAGGTCGAGGAGGTCGAGCTATCGTGTATCAGGAGGTGCTCACTCAGTCCGTGAGCTCATGCAGTCGGCGCTGGAGACGATCGAGCATGGGGTGCGCGGGGTTGATCGACTCGATGTGGAGGATCGTGTCACGCAGCGCGCTCCGCTCCTTCATCTTGGCGAAGAACCGACCGCGGAGGATGAAGACGTCGGGATCGTTGGGGGAGATTGACGAGGCTTGCTCAAGGAGCTCTCTGGCCTCGTCTAC
>OJDV01000323.1_pt1 | contig 17403 bp, 14 predicted proteins | sample 1592911 | NCBI WGS metagenome assembly OJDV01 (sample SAMN05416860, study PRJEB24817) | seawater metagenome | isolation source: Sea water | place: Canada:Atlantic | collected 2013-11 | reverse complement strand
TCTACACAGAGTAGATCGTCGGCAGCGTCAGATGTGTATAAGAGACAGCCACAAAAATGTCGATTCAAAATTATATGTTAATTATTGTTAGTTTTTCAATTTTTCATTAATACTTTTTCAATGAGAATTTGACATTTATAAGCGATAGTAGGCAGTATTTAGAAAAGAATCCTTTGGATTGGTGTGTTTTAGATTGACTATACTACGATAATGAAAAAAAGCGCATAAAAAAATAATGACCGGTGGGACAAGGAAGCGCAAAAATCAGAAGATGATGAAGAATGATTTAAGTGAAATTAAAACAAAGTAAAAGAATAATACTATTCCTTTACTTTATCGATGACTAATTCAACTGTTTCTGTATAAGGTAAATCGATTTTTAACTCGGTAGTTTGTAAGTCTCCAGCAGATGCTGTAGCATTGCCTGTAAAACTAATTCTGGCACCAATAACAACGCTGTCAAATTCACTGAGTTTCCTAGTTGGCTGCAAGTTATTTAAATCACTCAATGATAATTTCATTGGAAAAGCATTTGTCATGACATTTAAGGGCTTTTGAATAACTGCAATGGGCATTGGCATGCCTGAAGTAGCTTTAGTATAAAGGTATAATGTTGCGCGCTTAACTTCTAATGGCGGCAGGGCATCACTGTTATAACTAATATTCACGTTTAAATTAAATGAATTTTCGCTATTATTATCTTGATCTGCCACTTGTGATGTTGAATCAGGATCTACTATAGGTGTGATACCTAGCTTTGATTGAACGTCATTAAGTTGTTGTTGTAATTGTGCTTTGGCATTATCATTGTCCAATAGTCCATAAAGTTTTGTCCACAATTCATTGGTTTTTACAAAGTCCTTTTTTTCGTAAAAAATCATGCCATATAACCACAAAGCCTTTTGGTTTGTATCATCAAGTGCAACGGCTTGTTGTAACAATGTTTCTGGTTCACCTAAAAAACTGCGGTTATTATTAAACAAGGCGATTGACTCGGCCAGTTCAGTCAATATAACGGGTTCATTCGGTGCTAACTCATTGGCTTTTCTGTAGGCTTTAACTGCTTTACCATAAGCCTTCATGGATATTTGTGACCTGGCATACAACATTTGCCCATCTACATCATCAGGGTTTTGAGCCAATCTATCTTCAAGTTGTTTCACTGCTTCTTGCATGCTCATTTGAGGAGCTGGAGCTTGTTGAGCTTGTTGACCTGTTTGGTTTGGTTGTGTATTGTTATTAACGTAATTAATGGCCTCAGGATTTCCATAAGCCTTATATAATATTAAACTGCTTGGAACAATAATAACAGCCACCAATATTAATATAAGTTTAGATTGTGGTTGGTTTTTTTTCTGTAACAGATTCGAGAGTTGTTGTTCTTTATCTGTTCTTTGTTCAGGGGTTAAGTCTTGACCAGCTAAAGCTTCTAATAAAAATTTTTCAGATAACTTTTGGGTATTATTAGATTTTCTAAAAAACAACCAAAATAAAATTAAGCCAACTATAAGTATCAATGAAAGTATTATAACTAGATTTGTATTCATGAATCATCCTCTGAATGATTTGCTTGAGCGGAATTTCTTTTGATGCCTCTAATCAATACAAATGCGGCAATTAAAAAAACCAGTAAGGGCATTACCCATAATACAATTGTATGAGTTCCCACGGGAGGGCTATAAGTGACGAATTCACCATAACGTTGTACCATATAATCGGTTATTTGGATTTGATTTTGACCTTGTTTTATCAACTTTGCAACTTCATTTCTTAAATCCTTTGCTAATCCAGCATCCGAATCGGCAATGTTTTGGTTTTGGCAAACCAAACATCGTAATTCTTCTGTGAGTTGTTGGTAATCAAGGCGTTGTTCTTCGGTTTCGAATTCATGGATATCTATGGCCGAAGTAGAAAATGTTAGTATGAGTAAAGGTAGTAATAGTAATTTTTTCATAATTTTAAATTTAAATAAATGGTTCTTATTTGTATTTTTTAATTAAAGGTAGTATTTCATTTTGGATATTATAAGGATTTAACTCACCGACAATTTTATGACGAATTATGCCTTGAGCATCAATTAAAAATGTTTCTGGTGCTCCATATACCCCAAAATCTATCCCAACTAAGCCATCAATATCAACCAATATATCCTTATAAGGATTACCAAATTGATTAAGCCAAGCATTGGCATCAGCAGGTTCGTCTTTATAATTTAACCCGTATACTGGAATAATGTTTTGTCTAACAAATTCTGTTACTATTGGGTGTTCAATACGACAATTGGGGCACCAACTGGCCCATACATTGAGTAAATACATTTGCCCTTTAAGTGTTTCATTATCTATTCTTTTACCAGTTAATAATGATGGGACATTAAATTCTGGGATCGGTTTGTCAATCAAAGCAGAAGGCAATAAACGCGTGTCTTTACCTAATCCGCTATACAATAATATAACTAAGGATAAAAATATCAATAAGGGTATTAAAGCTTTTATTACTGTTTTATTCATGAGGCTAAATACGTATCAATATTTTCTTGTTTGCGTTTTTTAGCCATACGGAAATAACGCCTATCCGTTGCAGCCCAGAAACCACCAAGCATCATTAAAATACCTCCACCCCACATCCATCTTATATAAGGTTTTATATAAATTCTGACAGCCCAACCACCTTGTGTATTGATTTGTTCACCTAAAGAAATATATAAGTCACGGGTAAAGCCTGGATCAATGGCTGCTTCTGTCATTGGGTTCCCACTGCGTACATAAACACGTTTTTGAGGTTCCATAACAGCAACGAACTCATCATTTTTTTTAACAACAAAGTGGCCTATATTGGCTTGATAGTTTTCAATTTGTTTTTTCTCTACACCTTTAAATTCAACTGAATAACCTTTAACTATCTTGGTTTCGTTGGGGTGCATTAAAGAGTCAATTTCAAAATCAGTGTATTCAGTCATGGTCACACCAAATATAAAAATGGCCACGCCAAAATGAGAGATTTGCATACCCCAAACCGCTCTGGTTAAGTTGCCTTTATATACTTTAAAATAATATAACACAGAGGTCAAAACCCAATATGAGCCAAATATTCCTGTAATGGCTTTAATTCTTCCAGTATTCACAGGGAAAGAATTAAAAATATAGGAAATAGATCTTATTTTATATAATTCAAAATACCAGGCTGTAATTACTGTTAAGACTGCTGATAATAATAAAAGCGGCAACAACAATGTGACGACACGTTTCATTTCATCTTTGCGCCATTTGTACATCATGCCAAAGGGCAAAAATACTGCCATTGGGATCATAATTAGAAAGAACATGCTACCAAAATACGGTGCACCAATAGATATTTTATAATTCATTGATTCAGCTATTATTGGGAAAAGTGTTCCCCATAAGACTAAAAAACAAGCTGAGAAAAATATAATCGAATTTGTTAATAATAGGGTTTCTTTAGAACTCAATTCAAACCCAATTTTAGACTTGAGTTTATTGACACGCAGTGCATACAAAAAGAGTGCACCACCAGCATATATCGCTAACAAGCTTAAGACAAATTTACCGCGGCTGGGATCACTGGCAAAAGCATGAACCGATGTTAATATGCCAGAACGTACCAAAAATGTTCCCAAAACACTTAATGAAAACCCCAGTATAGCTAAAAGTACTGTCCAACCTCTAAAGGCATTACGTTTCTCACTGACAGCTTGAACATGTATTAAAGCAGTGGCTGCTAACCAAGGTAAAAAAGATGCATTTTCAACAGGGTCCCAAAACCACCAGCCACCCCAACCGAGTTCATAATATGCCCACCATGAACCTAATACAATACCAAAGGTTAAGAATCCCCATGCAGCATTTGTCCAAGGCCGTGACCACCGAATCCAAGTTTCGTCAATTTTACCACCAATCAATGCAGCTATTGCAATGGCAAATGGCACTGATAATCCAACATATCCCATGTACAAAATTGGAGGATGTATAATTAATCCAATGTCTTGTAATAATGGATTAAGATCATTTCCATCGATAGGAGCAGGAATAGTTCGAATAAATGGGTTTGACATAAAATATACGAAAGCAGCAAACCCTAAAGATATGATGCCTAATACTGCTAAAATTCTGGCTATCTGACCTCTAGACAATGATTTTGAATAGAAAGCCACAAATCCTGTCCATAAAGTTTGAATCAGTAACCACAGTAACATCGAGCCTTCATGGGCACCCCATGTGGCAGAAATCCTATACCGAATGGGCAATATACTGTTTGAGTTCTGCCAGACATATTGGACTGAAAAATCTTGTATAACAAATAAGGTGACCAGTATTACAAACGATACCAATATGAATAGGAACTGCATATATGCCAATGGTCTTGCAGTATGCATGAAATTATCATTTTTTGTAAAATAGCCGTATAAAGGTAACACTGCTAACAGCAGAGAAAACAACATGCCTATGACTAAGGTGAATTGACCAATTTCTGCTAACATATTATTGCTCGTCTTTTTTGTTTTCTAGCATATCGGCCACTTCTGGTGGCATATATTTTTCATCATGCTTTGCTAGAATTTCTTCAGCTTGAAAAACACCATCTTTATCTAATTTTCCAATTGCAATCATGCCTTGATCATCACGAAACAAATCTGGTAACAATCCTGTGTATTGAATTTCAATATCGTTGGCATAGTCTGTTACCAAGAAATTCACATCTAATGAAGTTGTCGATTTATTGATACTGCCTTTTTTAACCATACCACCCACACGAAAATTTCGTGCCTTTGGAAAATCTCCATCGAGAATCTCTGTAGGTGATTTATAAAATAGGATGTTCTCTTTAAAAGCAGTTAAGATTAATGCTGATGCAATGCCCACACCAATAAGTATGAGTATAACTGCCATTAATCGTTTTTTTCTGGTCGGTGTCATATTTAATTCTATTTTGCTGTCTTAAAAACGTTCGATATTATATAACGTTATGTGAATTTATTGTATGATTATCGAATCTATTTAAGTTTGTTTTATTATTATGAGAAATATAACTCCATTCCATATTGCGATTCCAGTAGGATGCCTGATAAAAGCCAGGCATTTTTATGGTGAATTATTAGGCTGCAAAGAAGGCAGGAGCTCTGAAAAATGGGTTGACTATAATTTTTATGGTCATCAATTGGTTTGTCATGAAGTCAATAACTATAACTTTCAGAACGATCATAATCCGGTAGATGGAGAACAGGTGCCTATACCACATTTTGGAGTGGTTTTGAAAATGGAACAGTGGTTAGACTTAACTGAGAAGTTAGTAGGTTATGGGATTAAATTTCTAATTGAACCTACGATTAGATTTGCTGGAGAGCCTGGAGAACAGGCCACCATGTTTTTCTTTGACCCATCTGGTAATGCCATCGAATTTAAAGCATTTAAGAACATAGAAAAAGACTTGTTTCATAAATAAAACTTACCCAGGATGTCCTTATCCTGAATAAGAGAGAGCTGGTTTATACAATTACTGTTGTTTGAGTAAATCCTTTTCTGTAATCTTCTCATCGGCTAATTTATTCGGAGCAATAATTATTTCTTCCTCATGTTCTATTTCTTTCGAAACCATACCTTTAAGCTTTGTTAAAGACCTGAGTCTGGCACCGCTAATATCTAATCCTATGCCATACAATGCAGGAACCATAAACAAGGTGACAAAGAAAGCAAGTAAAACACCAAATGCCAATGAGACCACTATGGGTTGTAAAAACGCGGCTTGAATTGATCGCTCTAACATCATTGGTAGTAAGCCTGCAATTGTAGTCACAGAGGTTAATAAGATGGGTCTAAATCTGACCACACCAGCTTCAATGATGGCTTCTTCTGGAGGCATGCCTTTGTCCTTGAGTTTATTACAATAATCCATCAATACCAGATTGTCATTGACCACCACCCCCGCAGCTGCCGCAATTCCAAAATAAGAAAATATGGCCATGGTTAAATCCATAAACATGTGACCTATCACAGCTCCTACAAATGCATACGGCATGGCTATAAGGATTAGGATCGGTTGAGAATAACTCTTAAAAGCTACTGCTAACAAAGTATACATGGCAAAAAACGCCATAAAGTAAAGTCCAGTTACTTCTTTAACAAAGCGTTTTTGACCATCTGCTTGACCAACCGCACCTTTTTGAATGCCAGGGTATTTTTGTTCCCATTCTGGAAAAAAATTGGCCTCTAAGTCTTTCATTATTTCATCACTGACATTGGTTTTTAAATCAGCACTAACACGTGAGGCTCTGCTACCATTCCAACGTTGAATCTGCTTTATTCCAGGAGCATACTCTAAATCAGCAATAGAGAGCAATGGGATTTCAACACCAGCTGAATTTGTCACATGAAAATCTTTTAAGCTTTCAATCGATTGCCTGGCTTCAATAGGATACCTAACCCGCACACGTACGTCTTGACCATTTCTTGGTAAGCGTTGTACTTCTTCACCAAAATAGGCTTGGCGGACTTGTTTGTTGACTTCTGCTAATGTTAGACCTAATTTAGTTGTTCCTGGTTTTAGACTAATTCTTATTTCATCAGATACACCAATAAGGTTATTGCGTATATCGTATAAAGTTTCATATGAACGTAACTGCTCTTCTAAATCATGTGTGGCTGCGCGCAATACATTTAAGTCAGGGTGACGCACAGATACTTCAAATCCTGGATCATTGTTTCCTTGGGTATAATTAACCGATACTTCTCGTGCATCAAATATATCACCAATTAACTCTCTTAATCGGATTGAAGCAGTTTTTGTGGTCATTTCACGTTCTTCTGGCGGGACTAGTTTAACAATGGCTAAAACACTGTCGCGGCGAGATCGCGTGTACCAATTTTCAATAAGTTTACCTTCACCTTCATTTAATGCACTGACTTCATCAACCAATTCTTGTTCGGCTTTTTGTAATTGGGCAAGAATCTCTAACGCACGAGAATAAGGGGCTCCTTCAGGTAAAACCACATTTACCACAATTTCATCAGATTCAATTTCAGGCATAAAGCTTTTCTTGACCCATGCACTGCCAAATAATCCAAAAGTAATAACCAGTATGCCAATAAATACGCTGGCTGTAAAATACCTGTTTCTTAGGCTCCATTGGCCCATTTTACGGTATTTATTTTGAGCAAAATTTGTAATGCTATTTGCTATGCCTTTTTGGAATGTATTGAACCAACTTTTCTTAGTTCTTGGGCGCATATTGGCTAAATGTGATGGCAAAATTAATAAAGATTCAACCAATGAAAATACCAATGCTAAGATAACAACCCAAGTAATGTGTTTGGTAAATTCACTTGTTGAACCGCCTAAAAATAACCAAGGAAGAAATGCCATAATGGTTGTTAATACACCAAAAATAACGGGTTTTGAAACCATTTGTGTACCTGCAATCGAGGCTTGCACACCTCCGCCTAACCGATCAGATTCACTGTGTATTCCTTCTCCGACGACAATGGCATCATCAACAACAATACCCAATACCAATAAAAAGGCAAAGGTAGAAAGCATATTTAATGACACACCAACTGATGGTAACAATACAAAAGCCCCGGCATAAGCAGTTGCTATACCAACCGCCACCCATAATGCTACTTTTGGTCTTAGAGTTAACATAAGAATAAAGATGACCAGAACTAACCCCATTAAGGCTGAACTACTAATGGTGGCCATGCGACCATTAAAATCTTCTGCTTGATCAGTCCATAATGTAAGTTTTGTTCCGCTTGGTAATGTGCTTTGACGCTTTTCTATCCAATTTCTGATAGATTCAGAAGCTGTAACAATGTCCATGGTTTCTGTAGTCATGACTTGTAATAGAATGGTTGGTTCACCATTAAGTGTAGCTAATATAGGATTGTCTTCAAAACCATCAATAACCGTTGCCACATCTCCTACACGAATAATGCCACCATCTGCTGTTTCTCTCACAATAATACTGGCAAAATCTTCTTGCGTATTGGCTTGATTACGAACTTTTAGCTTGAAATTACCAATTTCAGTTCTAACAGATCCTGCTGATTGGTTAATCGAGCTATTTCTGATGGCATTTGCCACATCACTAAATGTGAGTTTATAGCGGCGCAATGACTCTTTTCCAATTTCAATGGAAACTTCTTCATTTCGAGTGCCGAACAATTCAACAATACTAATAGAGGGCAGTTGAGCGGCTTCTCTTCTTAATTTCTCTGCTAAATGTTTTAACTCTCTTTCGCCTAACTCACCTGATATAGCAACCCTTATGTATTCATCTCGATTAACCCATTGATTTACAGTGGGCTGTTCAATGTCATTTGGAAAAGAAGAGATGGAATCTACTCTGATTTTTACATCATTCATGAATTGGGTGAAATCTGCATTTTGATTAGCCAATATATACACTTGACCTTGCCCTTCTCCTGAAGAAGAGCGCACCCATTCTATTTCATCCAAATCACGAACAGATTCTTCAATTCGCGAGACTATTTGTTCTTCTACATCTTGAGGAGTGGCTCCAAGCCAATTGACTTGGATTTGTAGCCCAGGGAAACGGACTTGTGGGTCCATTTCTCTTTCTAAATTTCCATAACCAATTATTCCAGCAACAAAAAGACCAACCATTACCAGGTTTGCTGCAACTGGGTTTTTAGCCCACCAAGCGATTAAATTATTCATGTGTTATCCTTGGCTTTTAATGGTTTCTACTATATTTGCAGCTTCTTCTTTAGTTAAAGCTTTTACGTCCATGCCTTCAGTTACGATGGGAACAGTAGAAGTCACTACTTTTTCACCGGCTTTAACGCCTGATGAAATGTGTACAAATTTATCTGTAGTTGACAATACATTGACTAATCTAATTTCAAGTTTACTGTCATCATTAACAACATAGACTTTATTGTTGCTGCGCAAAGCCAATCTGGGTAATACCATTGTATCCTGAGTTTTGTTGCTTTCAATGCTGGCTGAAACATACATACCAACAGCCAATGCAGTATTGTTATCTGATCCAGTTCCATAGGGGTCTATTACTTCTGCAATGGCATAAATTAAACGAGACTCTTTGTCTATTGATGCATTTGTTCTTATGATGCGGCCTTGCCAATTGTGGTTCTGATTGCCAACTATTGCAGAAAAATTAACGATAGGTGCATTGTTATCATTGGCCATAAATCCCATAGGTAAATTGAGTTCAACTAATTGTGAATCTGTTAATGGCAGTCTCACTTCGACAACATCAGTTGAAAATATATGTCCTAAATCTGTTGCAGGAGTAATGTATTGTCCAATACCAATATTTTCTAACATAACTCTGCCTTGGAATGGCGCCTTGATTTCAGTTCTTGCCAAATTTAGTTTTGCGTTGTTGAGTTCAGATTCTGCTGCTTTTAAGTTGGCTTTGGCTTCAGCAATCTGAGGCTTATTCAAAGCAAAATCTGTTGGCTTTGAACCTGAGTTTTTTCTCTTCCATTGTTCTTTTTTGATTTTAGAGTTGGCCATTTCTCTTTCTACACTTACTTTAGCTGATGCTAATTGAGCCTGAGCTTGGATAACTGCCAATTTATACGCTGCATCGTCAATTTTAATTAATGATTCATTTTTTGCAAATTCTGCACCTTCAGCAAATTTACTTGAAATGGAAACAATTTGCCCTGAAACAAGAGAGGTTAAATTTATTTCAGTTTTTGGTTTGACTTCACCGTGACTATTAACAGTCAATTGAAGAGATTCTGAAATGGCTTCATCGACATAGAGAGAAACAACTCTTTGTGCTTTAGGGGTTTTTTCTGGTGTTGGTTTTGCTGCAACCATGGCTTGTACTATAAAAACACATCCTACTAAAACTGCGATGGGAATAAGTAGTTTAATTGTTTTTTTCATGTTGGTATCCTCTATAAAATGGGAGATTATTAATATTATTTATATAAACGTGCTCATTGTTTAAAAGTTACATTTATACAAAAAAAATGAAAGCAATTTGCTTTCCTATTAATATTGTTTCACATTTTTGCTATTCAAAGCATGAGCCAATAGTCATGAATATTAGGTATATTTGATTAAAAGAGGTCTTTGCTCAACCCATGGGAGGTGAAATAGGAATGAATTTTATTTTTTGTTATTTAAAAAAAAACACAACAAATCTATGAATAATCAAATTTGTTGTGTTGTTTGAACAGGCTTCTAGGGTTCTAAGTGGGTGTTATTATTCAAATCCATTTTCGAATATAAGATCAGGTGTTAATGTATAACCCAAATCCTTAAATAAAAGTGGAGTCATATCAACGTCGCCAGGTACTAAATTTCCCAAATTGGGTTCCATCAAAACATCAGGGGTGGCAGCAGTACTGAAATGACTAACAGATGAACCTGGTGTTATTGATGCAGGTGCATATAATCTGACCAATCCAGCGTTAAATCCTGAATTAATAAAATCTGCGGCATCGTCATTAACATTGTTTCCATTCCATACCAAGTTAGGATCATTGGCTAATGATGCTAATCTTTGGGCATCATTCATGCTTGTCCATGGCATATTGGCTTCAGTATCAAAAACAAATCTATCAAATATAGCAGGAAATCCACTAGCAAATGCACCTGTTGCTGGGTTAGCACCACCATCACCGACATCAACAAAGCTAACAAAACCAAGACCGTGGCCTAATTCATGTAAAACCGTTGAAAAAAGATCTATTTGATTTCCAGGTGTGTTGCCATCAAGACCATAATAAAATGTACCTCCATTAAAACAACCATTATCGACATTAATATTGAATGTGGCAGATATGTCTTGAACACCAGGATTGTTGTTTGTACCACGAATGGCATCTACCAAAGAAAGTGGATACCAAGTATTTGGCATTGGGTTTCCTGGGAAATTAGGAACAGCTAAAGGCCCTGCTGAACCTAATGTAACACTATTTCCACTACAAAATAATGAAGCAAATTCGGCAGCAACTACAATAGCCACATTACTCTCTATTCTGCTCCCCCATGATTGTGCAGCAGTTTGAAATAAAATTTGTCTTTGCTCTCCTAGAGTTGTTCCAGTATTACCACCCACAGGAGCTCTGGCAGAATTATCATTAAACCCACCACCAAATTGAAATTGAAAAGTTGCTGCAGCGGATATTTGAGAAATCATTAAAAATAATATTATTGTCTTTTTCATTTTCATTCTCCATCACTTTGTGGGACTACAGTTTCACCCAACATGAATTTTTTGGCTTCAGCGACACTTGTTGTACATAAAGTTTCTTTTGTACCGTCTTTATTAAGTCTGACAAAAGTGGTACTTCTGAATCCGTTTCTTGTGTCGAATACCATTGTGTCATTTGATGCTGAAGTTAATATTGGTGTTCGGTTCATTGAATTTTTTGTGAATTCAGATAATTCAATGGTTTTGTGATCACCATCTGCCATGACTGTAAGTGGCAAAATAAGTATTGATATTATTAGTTTAATTTGTTTCATTGTGTTGCCCCATTGTTGTTTAGTAGTTGATTAATTATATCAGATTTTAAACCATCTATTTCATGAAAAAATGAATCAAACTGTGATGCAAGTACCAAAAACATAATAAATTCGTCTATATTTTATGCTTTTTTCATTAAAAACACATTGAATTTTCTATTTGAAGCATGAGTGGTAACCTGATTAAATATTCGCTTTAAGTGTGAAAAATAGGGCAAATGTCTATTGGCTATAACAATAAACACACCATTTTTTCTAAGTGTTTTAAAAGATTGTTCAAACATGTTTAAGGCGATCTGTATGCCTATATTTTGTGACTGATGAAAGGGTGGGTTACACACAATAAAATCGGCACTATTGTTTTCAAATCCATCTAAACAATTCTTAACTTTAAAATCCATATTACTCATGGTGTTTGTATTGTTTTGCACAGTGAGTTTTGCCGATGCCACAGCCATATAGGATTCATCTGTAAATGTAATGCGAGCATTGGGGTATTGTTTTGCTAAATTAAGACCAAGAACCCCATTACCACAACCCAAATCAATGATATCATTTATGTTTTCTAGTTCTGGGAGGTTTTCTAATAAGAATCGCGTACCTATATCTAATGAAGCTTTTGAAAATACAGCAGCATGATTATAAATTGTAAATGCATTGTCTTGTAAAAATGTTTTTGGGTAGTTGCTTGTGATAGTGTTTTTTGTAATTTTTACGCTAATTATTTTGGCTTTCTTTTTAGTCAATGAAGTTTGATTTTGCCCCAAATTTTCTTCTAACAGTGACCACAAAGTTTTCGGCATGTGCTTAACCATCCCTGCAATCATAATGTTGGTTTCTTTATTGGTAAATGGAAGGACATTTGAAATAAAAAATTTTAGTGCATCAAGTGATTTAGGTGGTTTAATTATGATGTGATTGTATACATGAGTATGTGTGTCTAAGCTACTAATAATATTGAACAAATTGATTGATATATTGTTGTTGTTAGCATTTTCAATAATGCCATTTTCTGCATTTATTGAGTCAGTCATCACAGTGATTGAGTTGGCTGTTTTTGAATGACACAAACTCAAGCAAATGGCACCAAATGAATCATTGAAAACCAATACATTTTCATTGGCTTTTATCAGGTTTTTTTCATGTATAACATCAAGAACATATTCATCTGCAGCGTCCCATGCTCTTAAGGTTTCTTTTTTTGAAGTAGGGAAGCGTTTTAAAGATAAGTTATTGAAGTGGATTTCATTATTAATTGTCATTTTTCTATTCTAATTTAATGATGTAGAATTTTCAAAGAAACCTGTGTTAAAATGTCAAGCTATGAAAGAAAATTCACACACTGTATCATTTAAAAAAGGTGATCAAATATTTAAAGTTGGTGATAAAGCAAATTGTGCTTATATCGTTGAATCTGGTACTCTTGGTGTTTACCCGTTAAATATGGATGATGATTCTATAGCGACACTTGGTAAAGGAGAGTTGCTAGGAGAAATGGGGATTCTTGATCAAAGTAGTCGCTCAGTCAGCGCATTTGCAGAATCTGATTTAAAATTAATGATAATTGACAGGGAACAGATCAGTAACCGTTTGAAGAATTCAGATCCAATCATTCGTGGTGTTATGGAAGTAATGTTAAGGAGGATCCGCAATTTATTGGGTGATTCAAGTGATGCCTCGAGTGTATCTAAACATCATGATACTATAGTTTCTGAGGGCTTGCATAAAATTAGATTTGAAAAAGAATTGTTTCAAGCCTTAGACAATGATGAGATTATCAATGTATATCAACCCATGGTTGAATTAAAGAATGGCTTTGTTGCTGGGTTTGAGGCGCTTAGTCGCTGGAAGCATCCAGAAAAAGGCATGATTTCTCCTTTTGAATTTATTACATTAGCAGAGGAAAGTGACCTGATTATTTCTATGGGTATAAAGATTTTTGAAAATGCGTGTGAGCAATTGGCAATATTTCAAAAAATTCGTGACGAATCTGGTTCAAAATTGCCGCCTCTTTTTATGAGTATTAATGTCTCAGCCAATCAGTTAACAGCCAAAAACTTTTTAAAAAATATTAGGGACATCACATTAAAGTATAATATCAATCCAGAAAACATCAAAATTGAAATTACCGAAAGCTTGGTTGTTGATTATGAAAAAGTAAAAACATGGATTGACGAATGTCACAAAATGGGCTTTAAACTTTCTCTAGATGATTTTGGAACGGGATATTCAGGCTTTCAACATTTGTTAGAATTGGATTTTCACACAATTAAAATTGATCAAGCATTTACCATGAGCATAGAAAGCAACCCCAAAAGTATGATTATGCTGGAGGTTATTGTCGAATTAGCCAGACGTATGAAAATGTCAATTGTGGCAGAAGGCATTGAAGATTTAGATGGTGCGAATAAGCTGGCAGCCATAGGAGTAAACTATGGTCAAGGTTACTACTTTTTTAAACCAATGTTGCCTCCAGAAATACTGCCAATTCTTAGTTGAATTTCACACAACAATAACTCAAATAAAAGTGTATTTAATCTAATACATTACTGTCTTGTTATGTTATAATCCTTCGATTGGAAAATTGCATATTTGGAAACAATTCTATGGTCGATAAAACCACCGAAATATTTAAAGTAAATCTTGAAGATGAAATGAAAAAATCCTACTTGGATTACGCCATGAGTGTAATTGTAGGTAGGGCATTACCAGATGTAAGAGATGGCTTAAAACCAGTTCATAGGCGTGTATTGTATGCGATGAGTGAATTAGGAAATGATTGGAATAAATCCTATAAAAAGTCTGCTCGTATTGTTGGTGATGTGATAGGTAAATACCATCCACATGGAGATACTGCTGTTTATGACACTATCGTACGAATGGCTCAACCATTTTCGATGCGTTATATGTTGGTAGATGGTCAAGGTAACTTTGGTTCTGTTGATGGTGATTCAGCTGCAGCCATGCGTTATACAGAAATCAGGATGTCTAAGATTGCACATCAATTATTGGCAGATATCGATAAAGATACTGTTGATTTTAATGCCAACTACGATGAATCAGAACACGAACCCAATGTTTTGCCTTCACGCGTTCCTGCATTGTTGGTCAATGGCTCTTCAGGAATTGCTGTTGGTATGGCCACAAATATACCTCCACATAACTTAAATGAAGTCATCGATGCCGTTATAGCAATGTCATACAAGCAAGACATTACATTAGATGAATTAATGGAACACCTGCCAGGACCTGATTTCCCAACTGCTGCCATAATTAATGGTTCATCAGGGATTCGTGATGCCTACGAAACTGGCAAAGGCAAAATATACATGCGCGCCAAGACCCACATCGAAATCGATGATGCATCTGGCAAACAGACAATTATTATTGACGAACTTCCGTACCAAGTAAATAAAGCCAGGCTGATTGAGAAAATTGCCGAGCTATTAAAAATAAAACGCATAGAAGGCATTACAGCTTTACGTGATGAGTCAGATAAGGATGGCATGCGCGTTGTTATTGAGATGCGCCGTGGTGAAGTAGCAGAAGTTATGTTGAATCAGTTATTTAAGTTGACTCAATTACAAACAGTTTTTGGTATGAACATGGTGGCATTGGTTGATGGGCAACCAGAATTATTGACACTTAGACAAATCATCAATGCATTCTTAAAACACCGCAGGGAAGTGATTGTTAGACGCACCTTGTTTTTATTGAAAAAAGCCAGAGCAAGGGCCCATGTTTTAGAAGGACTGGCAATTGCATTAGCAAACATTGATGAAATCATAGCTTTAATCAAAAGTTCTGAGAATCCAGCAGCTGCCCGTGAAGCATTATTGGCCAAGCGTTGGCAGTCAGAGGTCATCAAAGCGATGCTTTCAGGTGATGCAAGCCTGTGTCGACCTGAGGACCTATCTGATGAGTTTGGAATGTTTGATGATGGTTACCAATTGTCACCGATTCAAGCCAAAGCCATTTTAGATTTACAACTTCACCGTCTTACTGGGCTTGAACAAGAAAAACTTACCGATGAGTTCAAAGATATTATTGTTAAAATTCAAGAGTTTATTGAAATATTAACTAATCCAGATAGATTGCTTGAAGTAGTACGCGAAGAGTTAATTGAAGTCAAAGAAAACTTTGGTGATGAGCGCCGCTCAGTTATTATTGAACACCAAATGCACTTGACCATGGAAGATTTGATTACAGAAGAAGAAGTTGTTGTGACATTGTCACATGCTGGTTATGCCAAGATGCAACAGTTAGATGTGTATCAATCTCAACGCCGCGGTGGTAAAGGAAAAGTAGCTACCAAGATGAAGGACGAAGACTTTATAGAAAGATTGTGGGTCACAAACACCCATGATACTTTGTTGTGCTTCTCAAACAAAGGCAAGTTGTATTGGTTAAAAGTTTATGAGTTACCTATGGCTTCTAGAACAGCCAGAGGCAAACCTTTGGTTAATTTACTGCCATTGGATAAAGACGAAAGAATCACAGCCATTCTTCCTGTAAGGGATTATGAAGAAGATAAATTTATATTCTTCTCAACTTCGAAAGGTGTGGTGAAAAAATCAGCATTAACAAACTTTAAGAATGTTAGAGCCAATGGTGTTATTGGATTAGATTTACTTGACGGTGATCATTTGATTAATGTCGAAATTACTGATGGTACCAAAGAGATTCTGTTATTTACTACTGGCGGCAAGTGTGTTCGTTTTAATGAGTCAAATGTTCGAGCAATGGGCAGAACTGCTCGTGGAGTTCGTGGCATAAAACTTAAAGACAACCAAAAAGTCGTTTCTATGTTTGTTGCAGATGAAGGCAATGTGCTTGTTTGTACTGAAAATGGATATGGTAAACAAACCAAATTAGACGAATTTAGATTAATCAATCGTGGTGGTCAAGGTGTTATAGCCATTCAGTGTTCTGACCGCAATGGCGATGTCGTTGGTGCTTGTCAGGTTTCTGAAAAAGATGAAATCATGCTAATCAGTGATGGTGGAACCTTGGTTCGAACCAAAGCCAATGGAATTTCTACAGTTGGTAGAAATACACAAGGCGTTACATTGATCAGATTATCTAAGAAAGAAAAATTAGTCAGCCTGGCAAAAATTGCCTATATGGAAGGCGATGATGATGAGGAAGATCTTGATGAAACTGTTGAAGCAGTGGATTCTGAAGATTCTGTTGAAGCAGGTGAAACTGTCGAAACAGAAGAAACTGGTGATACAGATGATTCTGTTGATGCTGGTGAGGAAGAGTAGAATCATATAATGACTATATGAATTTAAAAGGCGGATTAATTCCGCCTTTTTTATAGTTGCCCATAAAAACAATAATTACAATCTATTAACACACATAAGAAGGTCAGTATGTCACAATTAAACAATGCGTATATCTGCGATGGTATAAGAACACCGATTGGTCGGTTTGCTGGTTCTATGGCCACAGTTAGGCCTGATGATATGTTCGCAAAAGTTATCAAGGAATTAATAACAAGAAACCCAAATCTTGATCCAAGTGGTATCGAAGATGTTATTGCAGGTTGTGCCAATCAAGCTGGCGAAGATAACCGCAACATAGCGCGCATGTCAGCATTAATTGCTGGATTGCCTGTCAATGTCCCTGGTGTCACTGTTAATCGGTTGTGTGCATCTGGATTAGATGCTGTGGCCATGGCCAGTCGCAATATTGCAACCGGCGAAGCCGATTTGATTATAGCTGGAGGTGTGGAATCGATGTCACGCGCTCCATTTGTCATGCCAAAAGCACAATCTGCGTATTCTAGAAATGCTGAAATATTTGATACGACTATTGGTTGGCGTTTTGTAAATAAAAGCTTGAAAGCGCAATATGGCATTGATTCCATGCCTGAAACGGCAGAAAATGTAGCAGAACAGTACAATATCAGCA
>OJDV01000322.1_pt1 | contig 17440 bp, 13 predicted proteins | sample 1592911 | NCBI WGS metagenome assembly OJDV01 (sample SAMN05416860, study PRJEB24817) | seawater metagenome | isolation source: Sea water | place: Canada:Atlantic | collected 2013-11 | reverse complement strand
GAGATTTCTGCCTGTCTCGTGGGCTCGGAGATGTGTATAAGAGACAGCCGTTAGAGCTCATGAGCCACTTTCTCATCAAAATAAAGGTTGGGAGAGATTTACAGATCAGGTAATTAAACTACTAAGCGCTAGTAGCCAAAGTGTTATTTTCTTGCTTTGGGGCAAAAAAGCAGAAACTAAAAAACAATTAATCGCTAAAAATAATTTTGTACTTATAAGTCAACATCCTTCTCCCTTATCAGCTTATCGTGGCTTTTTCGGTTGTAAACACTTTAGCCAAGCCAACAAAATATTAATTTCACAAGGAAAAGAACCTATTAATTGGGAAATAATTTGAGATTTGAACGTTCTAGTGCTATGAGGTTTTTATTAATCTTCGTTATTTCCTTTGCAGGAGTATCAATTGCGTTCTCTCAGAACAACAATTTAGATATTATAGGTATAGAAGGCCTAAAAATTAATTACAAACCTATTGTAAAGGATAGTTCAGAAAGTAAAACTGTTGGAAATGAAGTTTTAAAAGAACTCTATAATATAGGTCACATTACTGCGTCAATTGATTCTTTCAGCTTTGAAAAAAAAGAGCATAAGATATTCATCTCGAAAGGAAAAAAAATTAGATGGGCTCAATTGAGAAAAGGAAATTTTTCTGAAGAGAATTTGGAGGCAATTGACTTTTCTCCTGGCTTGTTGGAAACAAAAACATTCAATTTAACGCAGCTAAACAAGTTTTTCGAAAAAACAATTAGCTTTTATGAAAATAGAGGTTATCCCTTTGTTTCTATTCAATTAAAAGATGTTGAATTTTTAACTGAAAATCAAATTTCGGCTGAGTTACATCTTGAAAAGAATACGTTGTACACTATTGACAGTATTAAGGTATTAGGCAACTCTCAAATCAGCAAAAGTTATCTTTTTAATTACATAGGGTTATATGAGGGAGAGTTGTACCAAGAGAATAAAATAAACGCTATTGAAGATCGGATGCGAGAGATTCCTTTTGTAACGATGACTGCAAAACCTGAAATTCAGTTTTTTGAAGAAGGAGTAAAAGTTATTCTTCGATTAGAGCGTAAAAAAGCCAGCCGATTTGATGGAGTTATTGGACTACTTACCAATGAAAACTCAGGAAAGATTGAACTTACGGGAGATGTTGATTTGAACTTAACAAATGGCATTAAAAGAGGAGAGACTTTTGGATTAAATTGGCGAAAACTGAAAGGCAATAGTCAAGATTTGAAAGTAGATATTATCTATCCGTATCTCTTTAAAACTCCGTTTGGTATTGATTTAGATTTTAAACTCTTTAAACGAGACACTACATTTTTGGACTTAGAAACAAAAGTGGGGGTCAATTATCTTTTAGAACGAGGAGATTATGTTAGTTTGTTTATTGAAAATAAAACATCAAACCTTCTTTCTAGAGACAACTTTGCAGATGCCGTGCAAATTCCTGAACTAGGAGATGTAAGAATTAATTCTTTTGGGATAGCCTATTTAGGCAACAAAACCAATTACAAATACAATCCAACCAAGGGATTTTTAGTGAACCTAAACTTCTCAGTTGGGCGAAAAGAACTGAAAAAGATTCGTGTTTTAGAACAAAGTAAACCTGAATTATATGATTCTATTCAGCTAAATACCAATCAATTTAAAGGAGGAATCCTACTGGAGTATTATATACCTATTGCTCAACGAAGTACTATCAAGTTAGCAAATAGAAGCGCTTCTATCTATTCTGAAAGACTATATGTAAATGAGTTGATGAGAATTGGTGGACTAAGAACCCTTCGTGGCTTTGATGAAGAATCAATAATTGCATCAACCTTCTCCATCTTTAGCTTGGAGTATCGTTTTCTACTTGATCAAAATTCATTTTTCTCTCTTTTTTCTGATTACGGATTTTATGAAAATAACACAACAGGCACGAACTACACAAGTGATACGCCCCTTGGAATTGGTGCGGGTATCAGCTTTGAAACTAAGGCTGGAATATTTACTTTTAACTATGCTGTTGGTAGTCAATTTGGAAACGCAGTTGATTTAAGGGCTGCTAAAATTCACTTCGGTTTTATTAATTTCTTTTAAACGTTTAACATTGAGCGAAAATTTACTACATATTCTCTTTATCCTAGCAGTTGTACTGGGTATTCTGATTACCTATTTTTTTATGCTTCAGAAAAATAGATTAATAACCAATGAACTGGAAAGTAAGCTTAAACAACATCAAAATTCTTTAGAACAAGATATAGCTCTGGTATCTCAAAAAGAAAGTATGTTAAACGATGAAGTTGATAAATTCAGCGCTTTATCAATTGAGTGGGAAAAAGAAAAAATCGAACTTAATAGAGAACTAAGTCAAGCAGAAACAAACTTAAGTAATCTATCAGAAAAACTTGAGCATCAAACAAAAGAGCTCGAAAGATTACAAGAAAAATTTCAAAAGGAATTTCAACTTATTGCAGATAAGATATTAAAAGACAATGCTAATGAGCTTTCCCAGCACCATCAAAAAGAGTTGCAACAATTGTTACAACCACTCAAGGAAAAAATCAAAAGCTTTGAAGAAAATATAGAAAAGAAATACATAGATGAGACCAAAGAGAGAACGAATTTAAAAGCTGAATTGTCAAAGCTTTTAGAGCTTAATAACACCCTGAATTTGCAAGCGCAAAATTTGACTACTGCTCTAAAAGGGGAAAATAAGACTCAAGGAAATTGGGGCGAAATGATTTTAGAAAGAATACTTGAAAGTTCAGGATTACAAAAAGGAGAAGAATATGAGACTCAAGTAAGTGATACAAATTCAGAAAATAAAAGGATTCAACCTGATGTGATTGTTAACCTACCAGAAAACAAACATCTCATAATTGATTCTAAAGTTTCATTAGTAGCTTATGAAAACTTTATTTCGACTACTGGTGAATTGATAAAAGAGAACAGCATGAAATCTCATTTGCAAAGCATTAGGACACATATCAAAACACTAAACGAGAAAAATTATCAAAGTGGTAGCAAGCTACAATCTCCCGATTTTGTCCTATTATTTATGCCAATTGAAGCTTCATTTAGCCTTGCTTTGCAATATGATTCGGAGTTATTCAATTATGCTTGGGAGAGCAAAGTTGTCCTTGTAAGTCCTACTACCCTTTTGGCTTCACTTAGAACCATTTCTTCTGTATGGAAAAATGAAAGACAAACTAAAAATGCACAGGATATTGCAGAAAAAGCCGGTAATTTGTATGATAAGTTTGTGGGTTTCTTAAAAGATATGGAAAACATAGACAGAGCTTTAAAAAATGCTCAAAATCACTATGATGATGCTTTCAATAAACTAGGGTCTGGAAGAGGAAATTTAGTAAAAAAAGCAGAACAATTAAAAGAGTTAGGTGCAAAAACGAACAAATCCATTCCAAGTAATTTACTCGATGAAAACTAATTCGTTTTACTTTTTCATTGGTTCAGCACTCCTGTTTCTTTCATCTTGTTACACTAGCAATGAAGTTGCCAAATACGACTACAGTTATCTTTACGATGAAAATCAAGCTATTATAAATCCCAAATATAAAATTTTCCACCATTCTGCAGATTCAAGTACTCTTTATTATGAACTAACTTCCGGCGACATTTTATACGAGCGTATTTTGGGAGATTCTTCAAAAGCTGCTAATGTAAAAATGCAATACACTTTATATGCAGATAGGGATTTAACTATTGTACTAGATAGCGGTCGACAAAATTTAGCCAATTACGGCTCGAACGGAGAAAGGAAATTATTGCAGAACACCATCCGTTTCAAATTCAACAAAAGAAAAGTAGCTTGGCTTACCGTTCGTTTCAGAGATGTAAACAAAGACTTTAACGTGATTAATGTTTTAGAAGTAGACAAACGAGATAACAAAAACAACCAGTACTTTAACTACCTAAACGGAGAACAAATTCTCTTTGACCAAAGGAGTGTTTCAAATAATATAAGCATACAAAAGAGCACTTTAGTTGAAACTGATAATTTTGTTATGGAACTAAGTAATAGGAGCTTTAATATGACACCTCCACCATTCGCTCAGCAAATAAACTATGAAATAAAGGTTCTTGCCGATAGTAGTTATCAATTTTCCTTTAGAAACAATGTTTTTCATTTCTCCAATCCTGATGTTTACAATAGGTTTTATGCTATTGAAGATTCAGTACAGTACAATCACATATTCTTTTTCGGAAATCAATTCCCTAAGTTGAACCAATTAACCGAATTTATTGATCCTATTCGCTATATTAGCACTAGCACAGAATACAAAAACTTAAAAGCAGCGGTAAATCCTAAAAAAGGACTAGACTCTTTTTGGCTCAAATTGGGAAAAAGTGAAGATAATTCGAAAGCGTTATTGAAAGAATATTATCATAGAATAGAAATTGCCAATCGGTTTTTTACAAGCTACAAAGAAGGCTGGAAAACGGATAGAGGTATTATATATGTTATTTACGGAGCGCCAAGTTCCATCCGTAAAAATGCAGATAAAGAAGTTTGGGTATTTGGAGAAGAAAACAACGTGCTTTCTGTGCAATTTAGATTCTACCAACCCGAGAATTCAAACATTTCTAATCATTTTGAAATGGTTAGAAATTCAGATTATAAAAACAATTGGTACCGTCAGGTAGACTTGTGGAGACAAGGTAAAATAGATTAAATGAGCAAAGAAAATTACATTTTCGGAATGCATCCTGTTATGGAAGCCATTAAAGATAATAAGGATATTGATAAGGTTTTGGTACAATCAGATTTGAGAGGACCTAACGTAACTGAGTTGCGTAAATTACTAAAGGATTACAAAGTAAGTTTTCAAAACTTACCCTTAGGGCGTTTGAATCACATGTGTAAAAAGCCACATCAAGGAGTTGTAGCTTATCTTTCCCCTGTTGAATTTATGCCTTACCAAGAAGTACTGGCTAAAGCATATGAAGCGGGTAAAGTACCTTTATTGTTAATTTTGGATCACATCAGTGATGTCGGAAATTTTGGAGCAATTTGCAGAACAGCAGAATGCACGGGAGTTGATGGAGTAATTATTCCGGTAAAAGGTTCGGCACAAGTTAATTCTGAGGCTATAAAAAGATCTGCAGGTGCTTTACTGAAAGTGAACTTATGCCGAGAACGGGATTTAACTGCAGTGATGGAAGATTTGCAAAATTCTGGTGTGCAAATAGTCGCTTGTACAGAACAGACAGAAGATTTGTTGTATGATGTAGATTATACTATTCCGACGGCTATCGTCATGGGTTCTGAAGACAATGGCATCACTTCGCACATCTTAAAAGGTGCAAATAAAAGTGTTGCAATTCCAATGTTAGGCGAAATTGAATCTTTAAATGTATCTGTTTCAGCAGGAATTATATTGTACGAAGCGGTAAGACAAAGAAGATAAGAGTGTTTCAAAAGGTTGAAATAAGAGATTACGTTGCTGCTCTTTTTATATTAATTGGAGCTTTTCTTCGAATTTATGGATTTAGCGATTGGTCACTTTCCAACGACGAATTGAGTGCAATATCGAGAACCAATTTCAACTCATTTTCTGAGTTAATTGACAAAGGAATTTGGGTTGATGGGCATCCTGCTCTCATTCAAATTTTTGAATATTATTGGATTCAATTATTCGGTAATTCAGCATTTGTTGTTAGACTTCCTTTTGTGCTAATGAGCATAGGTTCGTGTATTTATTTTTATCGCTTACTTTCCAATTGGTTGAATAAAAATGCCGCTTTAATTGGACTTTCACTGTTTGTGCCTAACTATCTTTTTGTGTTGTACGCTCAAATTGCCAGACCATATACTGCAGGTTTATTTTTTGTTGTTGCTTTCACATTTTATCTTTTAAGGTTTCTCCAAACCAACAACATTAAAAAAAATACAGTTGGTTTAATATTTTTTGGCTTAGCTGCAAGTTTAACGCACTACTTTTCTGCACTCTCTGTTTTTCTCATCTACTTATCTGCAAGCGTCTATTGGAACAAGCAGAACTTGAAAGCATATTTTCTCCTTGCTCTTACTATTGTTTTACTTTACTTGCCCCACCTATCAATTACGTTAAACCACTTAAAAATAGGAGGTGTAACGTGGCTATCCAGGCCGGAGCCTGGCTATTTAAATCGTTTTATCTCGTACTTCTTTCAAGGATCTATAGTTTTTCAAATTATATTATTCGCAGTACTTTCAATCATTGGAATTCGAAAAGGAATAAAGGTAGAATTGAAACCAATACTAATAGCTCTATTTGTATTCTTTTCCTGTTTTTTCGTAGCTTACTATTACTCCATTTATAAAACTCCTGTTCTTCAATTTTCAGTGCTAATTTTTGTAGCTCCCTTTCTAATTGTCATTATTGCAGCTGTAATAAGTAAAAAAGCAAATATCAAATTAATCATTGGCTTAAGTTCGTTGTTAATACTAACCGGCAGCTACTCATTAATTAAAGAAAATCAGTTTTATTCTAAAAAGCCATTTGCCAATTTTAAAAATGTTGCCGAAAACAGTGTCAGAATAACCAAGGAGTTGGGAAAAGAGAATGTACTTAGCATAGCTAATTCAAGTAACCCATATTACCTAGAATATTATACTTCAAAAATCGACCCTTCATTTCAGTATAATTTAGTGGATATTGGCGATGCAGTCTCTATCGCTGATGTTAGAGATGTTATAAAAAACAGTCAAAAGGGATATGTTCTTATCGCCTATGCCAATTCAGTGATACCTGCTGAAATTCATGAATTTGCAAAGCAAAAGTACCCTGTAGTTCATTTTCATGAGCGCCATTTCAATTCAGATATAATTGTATATTCCAAAGGCAAGAACGAACGTAAAACTTATTTTGAAAGCAGTTACTTAATTGATTCTAAATGGGACATAAATAGATCATTATTACAAGATAGCATCTTCTATTCGGATAGCGTGGCATTTCATCAAACCGTTGAGACACCTTACGCCCTCACCTTTAGAGACACCCTTGGAAATTTAGTTAATGAAGATAACAGATACTTGACTATTTCTGCTCAACTATTTAGCAACACTTCAGTCGATATGAGTTTAGTATTTAATGTGAACAGAGGTGATTCATCCGTATTCTGGAGAGGAACTAACGCGAAGCCGTTCTTTACAAAAAACACCTGGTACGAATTCATGTATGTTTTCGAAAAACCCAGCCACTTACTTCCAAGTGATCAAGTAGTTATTTACTTTTGGAATCCAAATAAACAAAATTTATTCATTGATGAATTTAAGTTGTATAATTTCGCCGACAGCGATTACAATTATTACGAATTTTAAGCCTCTATGCTCTACCGCTTTCTACAGTTTTTAATGCGGAGTAGTTTAGCTGCTCATTACCTTGAAATAAAAGGGATTGGTTTAAAACGAATTCCCAAGAAAGGGGCTTTAATGGTAGCTGCTACCCACCCAAATTCCTTCTTGGATGCTGTTATTATAGCTTGCCTTATTGACCGTCCTTTGCACTTTTTAGCACGTTCTGATGTTTTTAGCGCTAAGTGGGCGGATAAAATTTTGAGAAGTCTCAATTTGATTCCAATTTATAGAATGCAAGAAGGGCACAAAAATTTAAGTCGAAATGATGATACGTTTAAAGAATGTCATCGTATTTTAGAAGAAGGCGGTGCAATTTTAATTTTTGTAGAAGGCTTAAGTTTAATTGATTTTAAGCTTAGACCACTGAAAAAAGGACTTGCTAGAATTGCGTTTGGATTTGCTGATAAAAACGACTTTAAACTAAATTGTGCTATTGTACCATTGAGCTTAAATTATGATCGACCAAAAGACTTTAGAAGCAAGATTAATATTGGTGTCGGTCAGATTCAATACATTTTAGATTATCAAGCAGACTATGAATTAAATGCCAACAGTTCTTTTGAAATTCTAAACGAAGTGCTTAAAAAAGAACTGGCTGAGCATACTATCCAAGTTGAAGAAATAAACTACATGGTTTACAAAGCATTAGCCGAACTTGACAGTTGCTTTGAACAAAATTCGTTGAATCGAAAAATATTAATTGCAAATCAAATTTCAAAGGTTGATCAAGAGAATAGTGAATGCCTAAAAGAGCTAAACTCTGTAGTTCTAAATGCGTTTGATATTTTGAAAAGGAACAAGTTAAATTTTAGAAAACTTAAGTCTAATGTAGGTTTATCGGTCAAAGATGTTGTTCTACTTATTGCCGTTGCTCCGATTGCCTTATTTGCGCTAATTATCAATTTTTTACCATTTCTGATTGCTAGAAGCATTACGGAAAAGAAAGTTAAACTTGTAGAATTTTATAGTTCCGTTCGATTTGTTTTAGGAACAATTTTATGGCTTGTTTGGACTTTGATACTTACTAGTATTATTTGGCAATTCACCCCTTGGGCATTCTTAACTCCAATTGCTATGTATTGGCTATGTCGCTTGTATCTGAGATATTATGAAAAGGCACATTACATCGCAGCTGCGTATCGATTAACTCAATTAAAAAAAGACAAACATACTTTTGAAGAGTTACAACAATTCATCAAACGGATTTATAAAATAAGAGTCAGCAAAGGCCTATCTCCAAGTAAATAAACCTTCCTCTACTTAACTCTATTTAAACTTAAAACCTTAAAGATTAACTTAGGCAATGGCTTCTGATCCTTTTTGTCTTTCACGTTAATGTACCAACCTAGCTTCTTCATAATTGGAACCTTGTGCGTCTCCACCAATTCAATCAATGTTTGGTCATTGTCTTCTATGTAGGCAAATTGTCCTGCGGCTTCTCCCATATCAAAACTATTCTCGCTATCTACAGTAAAAGGATAATTCAAGGTTTTAGCATGCTCTCTTAGCACGTGCATTCGCTGTACATCAAAACATACGTGAATAAAACCCAAGTCACCCCAAAAACGATCCTTAAAAATCTGCTCTCGATCACCTGCTGTATCGCACACTAACTCCAACTGTGTTGGTCCCAATAATTGGCTAAAAGCTGATGCTTTGTTATTACTTGGTGTTAACCAAACATTTTTAAATGTTCCATTTTCACCGCTAGCTGTAAGTTTGTCGTACTGCATGCCTTGCTGGTAAATTTTTCTACTCGCCACAATGTTCGAAACCCCAATAGTTACTCCCATTACTCCACCGGTCAATGCACCTGTTTTCATAAAACAATAATCGTCTTCAATCAATTTGAAAGAATTACCAAAAGGGTCTTTTAATTCAAACCACCGACAACCCATTTCATTGACTTTTAAATCAGAAAGAGAAATTTCATCTAGTTTTTTGAAATATTCTAAAGCTTTTTCCGCATCGTACGTCCTCATATGGATATGAGTAATTCCTAAGTCGCCTTCTTTTGTTTCTATTTTTCTTGCTTGTCCTTTTCGTGAAGTAAATTGCCATATTTCAAACCCCCCACCACCTTGCAGGTTCATAGCCAAAATAGCCTTCCTCTTGTGGACTTCATTTCCAGTATACTGCTTCATTAATTTGGCTTCAGCTTCATCGTTAAAAATGGGTAAATCCATTCCGAAGTGCTTTCCATACCAAGCAAATGCCTTTTCCGCATCACTGACGCCTATTCCTACTTGCTGTATTCCCGAAATATTATAATCAAACATGATTGCTTTCTTTTTCTGCTATTTTATAAAACAAAAAGGGAAGGTACTTTTTGAATTTAACCATCAATAATTCTTTCCCTCCAATCAATACTTCCTTTCGATTTGATTGAAGTGCAGCCTCAATTTTTCTCGCACAAACTTCGGAACTAATCCCACCTGCTTGTCCATTGTCCATTTTTCCATATTGTTCACCGCCTGCCGTTAAGGCATTTACCGAAACTTGAGTCTGTACTCTTCCTATTACTAAGAACTGTACAAAAATGCTATTTTTCTTTTCTTCAAAGCGTAAACTTTCAAAATATCCATGTAATGCGTGCTTTGCCGCACTATAAGTTGATCGTAAAGGATAACCAAACTTACCTACAATACTTGACGTTATTACAATTCTGCTGCTTTGTGCCTGTTGTAAAGCAGGCAATAGCAATTTGGTGAGCTGAACCGGACCAAAATAATTAATTTGCATTAACATGGCCTCAACTTCTTCGCTTGTATCTTTCACCAAAGAACGCTGGCTTTGTCCCGCATTATTAACTAAAAGGTGAATGTTTTTTTCCTTTTTAATAATTCCAGTTGCAGCACTTTTTATTGAAGCTTTATCGTTCAAGTCCATCACAACTGGAACTAATTTAGCTCCACCCGTCCCGCATAAGTCCACCGTTTTTTGTAAGCTACTCAACTTTCGTCCACAAATGTAAAGCACGGAATAACTGTCTGCCAGTCGAATCGTTAGTGCTTGACCAATGCCTGAGGATGCTCCTGTTATAACTCCTACTTTATTCATTCTAATGCTTCTGGTTTCGGGTGGTTCAACAATGTTTTATACATTTTTAATAGCCGTTCTTGTGAAACGCCCCAATTGTAAAACGTAAAAACCACAAGATTGGCAAGGTTAACTCGAAAGTAGCAATTTTCTTCATATTTTCTTGCAGAAACAACTACGTCTTTTGGAATAATTTTAAACTTTAGTTTTCTTCTCGCTTTTCTCATAAAATCATACTCTTCCATCATGCGAAGACTTGCATCATAACCACCTATCTTATTAAAATCGGACCTCTTAACAAATAATGTTTGATCCCCTCCACGACACATTTCACGATCGAACCTTGTAAAATAAGAGTTGATTTTCAACAACCAATTTGAAGAATCGAACCTAAATCGAAAGCACCCCATGTCAAAACCTTCATCCAAAGCTTGAAAAATATCATTTAAGAATCCATTTGGAGGTCTACTATCGGCATGAACAAAATATAAGATTTCACCTTTCGCTAGTGCTGCACCCACATTCATTTGGTAAGCCCTGCACTTTTTACTACAAGATAAAACGGTGGCTCCAAAGTCGGCTGCAATTTGCACTGTTTTATCGGCACTGTTCGCATCAACCACAATGATCTCATAATATACGCTTTGCAAACAAACGTGTAGAAGTGGAAGGAGCTCGGCAATATTATGCTCTTCCTTCAATGTTGGAATTATGACACTTACCTGCATGCGTTTGGTGGTTTATAAAAAAAACGTTTGTCCGATTCAACTTTACTTAATTTTGACTTTCAAAGTTTACTATAAACCATGACAAAACCCGTAGCTTTTCTAAAATTCGGAATATTCATTCCAATTTTATTCATTCTTCTGTCCTTTTCTTGTTCCAGTCAGCAAAATGTAGTTCAAAATAAAGCTGTACTAGAAAATAATAAATTTGTCATGCTGTCAATAGAATTGATGGATGCTGTTAAAAACAAAGAAAACTTAATTGAATTAAAAACTCGATACGAGAAATTGAACGTGGATACCCTTTCAAAATATCTGAACACAGATAATCAAAAAAAGGCCTTTTGGATTAACACGTATAATGCATTTATCCAGATTTTGTTAACTGACAATCCTGAATACTTTGAGAATAGAGGTAAATTCTTTGGAAACCAGAGAATTATAATAGCACATCGAAAATTGAGTTTTGACGATATAGAACATGGCATTATTAGAGGTTCGAAAATAAAACTGTCTTTGGGATTACTTCGAAACCCTTTTGTTGACAATTTTGAGAAAAAACTAAGAACAAGAAATGAAGATGGAAGAGTGCATTTTGCATTGAATTGTGGTGCTAAAAGTTGCCCTTTAATTGCAACGTATGACGCTAAAAACTTTGATTCAAAAATTAATCAAGTAGCGAAAAGTTTTTTGCAAAAAATGTCAATTTACAATGAAGCAGAAAACAAAGTGAATACCACTCCATTGTTCAGTTGGTTTAGAGGAGACTTCAACGGAAAGAATGGAATTCTGAGTCTTTTAAAAGAATATGAAGTTATTCCCGAAAATAGTTATCCAAGAATTGAGTATAACACGTATGATTGGACGTTAAGTTTAGGAAATTATTATAAGGAATAACAAATCTAAATTCTCTAATTACGAAACGGCACTTCGAGATAAAGCAGAAATGTAGATTAGAATGAAGATTGTTAATTGAAAGTCTAATGTTGAAACGCTTATGAGAATTTTGTAAGGAACCAAAATAGAAGCTACATAAACAGTCTGATTCAATTAACGATGACCGATGAAAAATTAAACAATGAAAACTCGACTAATCTCTATACTACTTATGGCATTATTTTTTAGCGCTCACGCTCAAGAAGTAGGAAGCAAGGCCTACGACATTATGCTGCAAAGTCTTCTTTCTCACACAGTCAAAGAAATTTCTGTAAAAGATGTAAAAGACAATAAAGAAGTAATATTTGTTGACGCTAGAGAGCGCAATGAGTTTGATGTTAGTCACATTAGGAATGCCATTTTTGTAGGATATGACAGTCTTGATTTAAGCCCGATGGAAAAAATTGACAAAAACAAAGAAGTGATAGTATACTGCTCAGTTGGCTACAGAAGTGAAAAAGTAAGTGAGAAACTAGAAAAAATGGGATTTAAAAATGTCTCAAACCTATATGGAGGAATCTTTGAGTGGAAAAATCAAGAGCTACCGATTGTTAGCGATGATAATAAGACTACAAATGAAATTCATGCCTTCAGCAGAGTATGGGGTATATGGCTGAATAAAGGGAAGAAAGTGTATTAAAAAAATCTTCGATTTTTTTAATACACTTTCTTCTTTCTTCTTTCTTCTTTCTTCTTCCTTCTTCCTTCTTCCTTCTTTCCTTCCCTTCCCATCTATCCAGCGCAATAGCCATTTAGCCAATTTCAATTTCGAAAAGCTATTTTTAAGACCTACCTTTGGTCACCGTTTAACTATAAAAATAACTATGAAAAAGATTTCTATCTTAATTGCAGGTTTTTTACTTGCATTTGCCCCGGTGAAAGCCGATGAGGGCATGTGGCTTCCAATGTTTGTGAAGCGATTAAATTATGTAGACATGCAAAAGCAAGGTTTACAATTAACTCCAGAAGAGATTTACAGTGTAAATAACTCTAGTCTAAAAGATGCAATTGTTCGTTTGGGCAGAGGGTTTTGTACGGGAGAAATTATCTCTGACCAAGGTTTAATGTTGACCAACCACCACTGTGGATTTGGTGTTATTCAAGAAAATTCAACAGAAGAGCACAATTATCTAGACGATGGTTTTTGGGCAATGAAAAAAGCAGACGAATTACCTGCTGGTTTTTCAGTTTCATTTTTAGTAAGAATGGAAGATGTTTCTAAGGCTGTAAATGCACTATTGAATGAGGGCATGACCCTTGCTGATCGTGCAAAAGCAGTTCGTAAAATTTCTGACTCTTTGCAAAAAGCAGCTGTTGGAGAATCTGATTACACGGCTAATGTAAAGTCTTTTTACAATGGAAATGAGTTTTACTTATTTGTATATGAAACATTTCAAGATGTTCGTTTGGTTGGAGCTCCTCCATCATCGGTAGGTAAATTTGGTGGCGATACTGACAACTGGATGTGGCCTCGTCAAACAGGTGACTTTAGCATGTTTAGAGTATATGCCGACAAAGACAACAAACCTGCAGAATATAGCGAAGACAACAAACCATATACTCCAAAGCACTCTTTACCAATTTCTTTAAAAGGAGTTCAGCCTGGAGATTTCTCAATGATTTTTGGTTACCCAGGAAGTACAGATCGTTATTTAACTTCTGAAGGAATTAACTACGAGCTTGAAGTAAGACAACCTGCTTCAGTGAAGTTGAGAAGACAAGTATTGGATATGTACCAAATTGGAATGGATAAGAGCGAAAAAACTCGTATTCAATATGCTTCTAAATTTGCTAGTGTTGCCAATTATTGGAAATATTTCATTGGCCAGCAAGCAGGTTTGAAAAGACTGAAAGTATATGATAAGAAAAAAGCAGAAGAAGATGCTTTAGCTGCTTGGATTGAAAAAGATGAAGCACGTAAGAAACTATATGCAGGTGTTATTGATGGGTTCAAAACCGGATATGACAACATGAAAGAAGCAAACAGAGTTAGAGTGTATTTGAACGAAGCAATTTTTAGAGTTGAAGCTATTGCGTACTCTTTCCAATTCTCAGGATTAAAAGCAGCTTTAGAATCTGATAATGAAACATCAACTAAACAAACAACTGAGAGAATTAGTAGTGGTTTAGATGCTCATTTTAAGGATTATGATATGTCGATTGATAGAAATGTATTTGCTGCTATGATGAAAGCATACAGTGAAGACATTCCTAAAGATAATCAACCAGAAGATTTCAAGAAAATGATCGCGAAATACAAAGGGGACTTTAATAAAATGGCAAACGTTATGTATGCTAAATCAATTTTTGCAAGTAAAGCTAAAGTGACTGCTTTTATAGCAAAACCTTCGGCAAAAGTATTAGCGAAAGATCCAATCTTTATGGTTCAATCTTCAATTATTGGTCATTATAGATCAAAAATACGCCCTATAGTTTCAGCTGAAAACGAAGGACTTCAGCGTTCAAAAAGGCTTTTTGTGAAAGGTTTAAGAGAAATGAATTCTGATAAAGTGTATGCTGCAGATGCAAATTCAACCATGCGTTTTACCTACGGACAAGTTGGAGGTTACGAACCAAAAGATGCAGCAACGTACAGCCACATTACAACTGCTCAAGGAATTTTGGAAAAAGAAGATCCGACAAATCCTGAGTTTGTTGTTCCAGCTAAGTTGAAGAAGTTAATTCAAGATAAAGATTATGGACAATATGCTGACAAAAATGGCTCATTGGTAGTAAACTTTATTGCGAACAACGACATCACGGGAGGAAACTCTGGTAGTCCAATGATTAACGGAAACGGAGAATTAATTGGAACTGCTTTTGACGGTAACTGGGAAGCTATGAGTGGTGATATTGCTTTCGAACCAAAATTACAGCGTACAATTGGTGTTGACATCCGCTATACTTTGTTTATTATTGACAAGTATGCTGGTGCATCACATTTAATTGACGAAATGAAATTGGTGAGATAATCTGCCAAATCAAATTTTAGAAAAGCCCTTTCATATTTGTTGACACTTCGACTCCGCTCAGTGTGACAAATTAATGAAAGGGCTTTTTTAGTATAACACAAACTCATGAGTCAGATAATCTATATTCAATTCTTAAGCGAAGGAACTATTTCATTTAGACACGCTTCGACTCCGCTCAGTGTGACAAATTAATGAAAGGGCTTTTTGTTTATTTCGATTCACTTCCAAACTGCGTGCAGTTGATTAGTATGACTCCGCTACCGCACAATTACATCGTGTGTTCGTTGAAAACGAAGAGCAACTCTAAGGAATAAAAAGACAACCTAATATTATCAATCTAACAAGGTGCATCTCAACTCTGCTCAACAAACCTAATAAGGCTTTTTGTTGCACACAATTTCAGCTTTACTTACTTTCACTTTTGAATGGCAAAGATTAAAAATGTAATTCAATCAACTCTTGGAAAGTCAGCTTCTAGCTTATCTACTAGTATGTTATTGAAACTTACTCAGCAAAACTCTGTATTGCCTTTTTATCATGCCATTGCGGATCAACAATTGCCTCACATCAAGCATTTGTACCAAGTTAAATCTTCGAAAGAATTTAGTGCTGATTTAGACTTCTTGTTGCGAAACTTTGAACCAGTTGGTTTGGAGCAATTTTTAGAGTTAAAAAGCAATCCAGCTAAAACTAAAAAGCCGTACTTCCTTCTAAGTTTTGATGATGGACTCCGTGAGGTGAAAGACGTTATTGCACCCATTCTTAAATCAAAAGGAATTCCTGCTGTCTGCTTTTTAAATTCAGACTTTGTAGATAATAAAGCGCTATTTTTTAGATACAAAGCAAGTTTGTTAATTGAGGAGGTCCAGCGAAGCAACTCCATCACAGACGCTGCCATTGACTTTTTTCAAACAGAAGATATTGTTGTAAAGTTGTTAGACATAAAACACCATGAACAAGAGCAATTGAATCAATTTGCTAAATATATTGATTTCAATTTTACGACCTTCTTGGAAAAAAAACAACCCTATTTGAATACCGCAGAAGTGTTGGAGTTAAAACAGCAAGGATTTGATTTTGGAGCACACAGTGCCAATCATCCAGAGTACCAATACATTCCAATTGAAGAACAATTACAGCAGAGTTTAGATAGCTTAGATTACATAAAAGACGAATTAGGGATTCATCCACTTAGTTTTTCTTTCCCTTTTACAGATTTTGGAGTCTCTGAACAGTTCTTTACTGAGCTGAATAAAGAAGCTCAGGTTGTTGCTACTTTTGGTTGCGCAGGCATGAAAGAAGACAGTATTTCAAATCACTTTCAGCGTATCGCTTTTGAAGAAAAAGGACTGACCGGGAAAGAGATATTGCATTCTGAAATGTTGTACTATTTGATGAAGCGGCCACTTGGTAAAAACAAGATAAATAGAACATAATGGAAATTATTTCGCTCAACAAAGCAGGATTATTGGAATACGTGAATTCACCTTCATTTGAAGCAGAAGAGAACCTTCCAATAAGTTTTCATAGAGCTATTTCTCATGCCAATAATCCACGAGCAAACGTGAATGATGTCTTAATGATTTTTGCGAAAGAAGGTAGAGAATTAGTGGGATACATGGGACTTTTACCAGACTTGCTTTTTGCACCAAACCAACCCATTGTTAAAATTGGTTGGATTAGCTGTGCATGGGTCAAAGAAAGTCATCGTGGTAAAGGAATTACAGGTCAGTTATTTAGGGAAGCCCATTTTAAGTATAACGGTAATCTATTGTGCACTGATTACGTACCTGTTACTAAAAAAATGTATGATTCAACAGGTTTTTTCATGGAGCGCCCACTTGTTAAACAAGGTGTCAGATTGTACGTAAAATCTGACCTTCAAACCATTTTACCTTCAAAATCAAATCTATTCAGAAAGAATTCCTATTTACTAAGAGCACTTGATGCTGCGGCCAATAGTGTATTGAGCATGTACACGTCTAGTTTGTCCTTCCCTATTGATCATTTGAATTTAGAAGAAGTGAGCGAAGTAGACAATGAGATTGAGTCGCTAATTATAAAAGCCAATGGCAAAGACTATTTTCAGCGCAAAAAACGTGAACTCAATTGGGTGTTAAAAGAACCTTGGGTGCTGCGGAACGATGACAAAGCTGTATTGCATCAAAAATATTATTTCAGTTCTTCGGATCAGCTTTTCGAAAATCGTTTGTTCAAGCTGAAGGATAAGGATGGGAATTTGAAAACCTTCTTCTTTTTCACCAATAGAAATGGCGCAGTGAAACTGCCTTATTTTTATTCGGACAAAGCAATTGGAGATTCAGTAAAAATCATCAATCACCTGCTGCAAAAATGGAATGCCAAAGTATTTACCACCTGTCTCTTATACACATCTGACGCTGCCGACGATCTACTCT